>UMKD01037622.1_pt1 | contig 11517 bp, 8 predicted proteins | sample 1966221 | NCBI WGS metagenome assembly UMKD01 (sample SAMEA4836167, study PRJEB28245) | human gut metagenome | biome: gut microbiome; material: fecal sample | place: Denmark | collected 2008
TACGCTCCAAAGATTGGGGATCAACGAGGTAAGCGAGGTAAATGCCATTCTCAGGCTGTCGGACTATGGAAGAAAGGGAACGACGGTGTGGCGGCTGATTGCCAACACTTGCTGGAGTGACATAGGGGCAAAAGGAAGGTATCTGATAGCGGCACTAAACAAGGCGAAAAGAAGATAGCAGGGAGTATGAGTCCCCGATTTGTAGTTGACAAAAAAGCAAGTATATAGGCTTTTACCTAAGAAGGGATTCGGTGAAACAAAGAAGTAAAGAGTGTGCTTAACAAACTAAAACACAGTGCTTTTAAAGCATAAGATTTCTCTCGCCCAAAGCTTTATTTTAACACTACGTTAAAGCTTGTTCTTTAAATGCAAATAGCAAGTGTTTTAAATGCAAAAGGCTTGTTATTTGCACACAAGAATAAAATAACGGAGAAATGGCGTTAACAATGTTAATTGTTACGATATTATTCTCAGAGCAACATGCTACATAAATCCAGCCTTTTCATTTGCATGTATCATAACCCTCAATTTACCCCCCAACATTGCAGCGGGAGGAATATTCAATACCCGACAAAGCAAACGGGCTATTTTTTAAGTAGGCTCTGAACGTCCTGCAATATAATCATTCACCCGTGAAGGACTTATTCCAATCTCAATGGCAAGTTGCTTTTAGCTCATTCCTTTTTCTTCAAGATAAAATTCTATTAATTCTGCAACAGTTGTTTTTTTTATCGGATAATGTTCTTTTTCGTATGCAATAACTATGTCGGACATAACAGAGAGTTCTACTGCATTCTTATCATTCGCAGGGATATTATCAACTAAAGGAGTTCTTTTATAATACAGCCCCCCTAAGTAACAAAGAACTGTCAAAACTAGCATATCTCCTTTTGCGACACAAACCCCCGACTTTCTCAAATCAAGGCTTTGTTATTTCCCAAAGCATTTGTAACTTTAGGCATAAGTTTTTCATTATAGCAAAGATACCTTGCGACATTTGCTCCCGACATTTATGACGGGAACAAATTGTAAATTCAGCTTTTTCAGATGTTTACCCTTACATAAAACATATCCATTAGCCGATAACTCATCTGAATATTTTTCTAAATACTGTTCCATTGTCTACTCTTCTATTTCATAAAAATTTACAACAATTTTTTAGTCTATCTTTTTAGTTTTTATGCCCTGTGACAATAACGATTCTGCTTGGGATAATAATATCCCTATTATTACATCCTAATGACTACGAGAAGCAAATCCGATTTTCTAAACCAATTATCAAATCATCCCTCTTTATTTTATCGTTCAGATGCAGAACATCCCCACCCTTTCATCATTACTCTATCTCCGATTTCCTATCTTCATCAGCGCCAGCCCGATAACAATCCAGACCATCTCCCGCACCCGCGTAATCAGAGCAGCAAATACCCCATATGCTCCGGACAAAGACAAACCGGCTACCGCCAGGGCAAAGCCTCCTTCCCTGCCCCCTAATTGCATGGGAAGAAAGAAAAGCAGATTCGCCAGTAGGGAAGAGAAAGCGACGATCAGGATGCAACCGACAAAACTGACATCCGTAGTCAATACATTCAGAATCAGCCAGACTTCGAGACACCCCACTATGCGAGCGGTATACTCTAAACTCAATGCCGAATAAAAGGTACTTTTTCGCTGTTGATGAAGCAGCGCTATCTGACTGTCTATAGTCTCCAGTTTTTCTTTATGAAGTTCCGCGAAGCGGACTGCGCGCTTCTTCAAAAAAGGGATATGACTACCCAGACGTACGCATGCCACAGCCATACCGTTCCGGTAGCCTTTGATAAAAAGAGTGACAAGTAAGAGGCAGAAGAGTGTGATCAACCCCAAGACAATGCCCATCCCCCAACCGACCGGATAAAAAAAGACATAAATCAACACCGAGCTGAGCCAGAAACAGAAATGCGAAAAGATATGCATCATCACATACAGGATGACCGAAGATGTGGCACGCTCCACTCCGACATAGGGAGTAAGCTCCATAATCCGGTAAGGCTCCCCTCCCATCAGTCCCACGGGAGTGACATAATTCAACGCAAAACCGGAAACCGTGAATTTATAGAGCCGGGCGAACGACAATGAATTCACCGGACCACTGCTACGAAGGATGATATACCACGAAAGGGTATTAATCAGATAGATGAAAAGCCAAAGGACCAGAACCAGCGGCAGATAAAATCCGGCACGCCGCAGGTTGTCCAGCAGTTCATCATAAGACACATCGAAAGTGAACAGCATGATGATGACGGCCAGGATGCCAAAGGCCAAAAAGAAATTACGAAATTTACTCTTCAAAACAATATACAATTTAACGCATCAAAGATAACGTTAATAATTTATACAATGATATAAGAATAGCCCGTTTAACAAAACACTTTCTTGCACAAGCTGTTTTTAATGAGAATTTAAACCTAAACAAATTAACTATGGATTGGATTATTCATCAACTTAGGGTTCACCCCGAGCTTGCCATCTTTTTGACCCTTTTCGTAGGGTTTTGGATTGGCAAAATAAAAATCGGAAAGTTCAGCCTGGGTGTCGTTACAAGCGTATTGCTGGTAGGTGTCCTTGTGGGGCAATTGAACATTACGGTCGACGGCCCCATTAAATCTGTTTTCTTTTTACTCTTTTTATTCGCTATCGGCTATAAAGTCGGTCCGCAGTTTTTCCGGGGACTGAAAAAGGACGGACTCCCCCAAATGGGATTTGCTGCCATCATGTGTGTATTCTGTCTGATTATTCCTTGGATATTGGCTAAAATTATGGGTTACAATGTAGGGGAAGCAGCCGGATTACTGGCCGGTTCACAGACGATATCGGCCGTCATAGGCGTGGCAGGAGATACGATCAATGAACTAAACATATCTCCTGAAACAAAAGAGGCTTATAATAATATTATCCCGGTATCATATGCCGTAACTTACATCTTCGGTACGGCAGGTTCGGCATGGGTATTGGGCTCTCTCGGCCCCAAGTTATTGGGCGGACTCGATAAAGTAAAAGCTGCCTGTAAAGAATTGGAGGCTAAAATGGGGAATAGCGAAGCGGATCAACCCGGCTTTATGCCCGCTGCACGTCCGGTGACTTTCCGGGCTTATAAAGTAGATAATGAGTGGTTTGGTGACGGAAAACGGGTATCAGATCTTGAAAGCTATTTCCAGGAGAATGACAAGCACCTGTTTGTCGAACGTGTCAGACAAGCCGGAGTTATCGTAAAAGAAATCACCCCGACCCTGATTCTCAGGAAAGGGGATGAGGTGGTATTGAGCGGTCGCCGTGAATATGTTATCGGCGAGGAAGATTGGATCGGTCCCGAGGTACTGGATCCTCAGTTATTGGACTTTCCGGCTGAAGTATTGCCCGTCATGGTAACCCGGAAAACCTTTGCCGGAGAAAAAATAAGTTCAATACGTTCACAGAAATTCATGCACGGTGTCAGCATACGCCGTATCAAAAGGGCGGGTATCGATATACCGGTACTGCCGCAAACCATTGTGGATGCAGGTGATATTGTCGAATTGGTAGGGACCAAACACGAAGTGGATGAAGCTGCCAAGAAAATGGGGTACGCCGACCGTCCAACCAACCAGACAGATATGATTTTCGTTGGTCTGGGTATTCTGATCGGAGGACTGATAGGTGCCCTGAGTATCCACATGGGTGGTGTCCCTATCAGTCTCAGCACCAGTGGGGGCGCATTGATCGGAGGATTGTTCTTTGGCTGGCTACGAAGCAAACATCCGACTTTCGGACGTATTCCCGAACCTGCTCTCTGGATACTGGACAACGTAGGTCTGAACATGTTTATTGCTGTCGTGGGCATCGCTGCAGGTCCCAGCTTCGTACAGGGATTCAAAGAAGTGGGGCTAAGCCTGTTCATTGTAGGCGCACTGGCTACTTCCATTCCTCTGATAGTAGGCATACTTATGGGAAAGTATCTCTTCAAATTCCACCCGGCACTGATATTGGGATGCACAGCAGGTGCACGTACTACTACCGCCGCATTAGGTGCCATCCAGGAAGCTGTTGAAAGCGAGACTCCCGCTTTGGGATATACAGTGACGTATGCTGTGGGAAATACTCTCCTGATTATCTGGGGAGTCGTAATTGTGTTACTCATGTAAAATAGATTTTGATATTAACTAAACATAACCCTGACATAATAATGAAAAGTAATGAAAACAACGGAGCAGTAACTAAAAGTTTTGCTAAAAAGATGGAGAGTATCAGTCCTTTCGAACTGAAAAACAGACTGATTGAAATGGCTGATGAGAGCATCAAAAAGATAGCTCATACCATGCTGAATGCCGGACGTGGAAACCCGAACTGGATTGCCACCACTCCACGTGAAGCTTTCTTCCTTTTAGGTAAATTCGGACTGGAAGAATGTCGGCACGTGATGTACTTGCCGGAAGGAATTGCCGGTATCCCGCAAAAAGACGGGATTGCCGCCCGCTTTGAGACTTTTCTCAAAACCAATCATAGCCAGCCGGGTGCGGAACTATTAAAAGGAACCTATCAATACATGTTACTGGAACATGCTGCCGATCCGGACACCCTTGTCCACGAATGGGCAGAAGGGGTAATAGGTGACCAATATCCGGTACCGGACCGCATCCTCCAGTTTACCGAGATGATTGTACAAGACTATCTGGCACAGGAAATGTGCGACAGTCGTCCGCCAAAGGGCAAATACGATTTGTTCGCCACCGAAGGCGGTACGGCAGCCATGTGCTACGTTTTCGACTCTCTGCAAGAAAACTTCCTGCTCAATAAAGGAGATGGAATCGCCTTGATGGTACCTGTCTTCACCCCCTATATTGAAATCCCTCAATTGAGACGCTATGAATTTAACGTTACGGAAATATCTGCGGACCAGATGACAGCAGACGGACTGCACACCTGGCAATACAAAGACGAAGATATAGACCGCCTGAAAAACCCGCAGATCAAAGCACTCTTCATTACCAATCCCAGTAACCCGCCCAGTTATACACTGAGTCCTGAGACTGCCGCACGGATTGTAGATATCGTGAAGAAAGACAATCCGGACCTGATGATTATCACAGACGATGTATACGGTACATTCAGTCCGCATTTCCGCTCGCTGATGGCCGAACTGCCGCAAAATACTTTGTGCGTCTATTCCTTCTCCAAATATTTCGGGGCTACCGGATGGCGCGATGCCGTAATCGCTCTGCACGAAGAGAATATTTTTGACCGGATGATAGCCCACTTACCGGAAGAACAAAAGGCAATCCTCAATAAGCGTTACTCCAGCCTGACCCTTGCCCCCGAAAGATTAAAATTCATCGACCGCATGGTAGCCGACAGCCGGCAAGTGGCGCTCAATCATACGGCCGGATTGTCTCTGCCGCAACAGACGCAGATGAGCCTCTTCGCTTCTTTCGCCATACTGGATAAAGAGAACCGGTATAAAAACAAGATGCAGGAGATCATCCGGAGACGCCTGAAAGCTCTGTGGGATAATACCGGATTCTCACTGGTGGACGATCCGCTGCGTGTAGGATATTATAGTGAGATAGATATGCTGGTGTGGGCTAAGATATTCTACGGAGAAGAGTTTGTAGACTACCTCAAGAAAACGTACAGCCCATTGGATGTTGTTTTCCGCCTCGCCAACGAAACCTCATTGGTATTGCTGAACGGTGGCGGTTTTGCCGGACCGGAATGGAGCGTACGTGTATCACTTGCCAACCTGAATGAAAAGGATTATGTCAAAATAGGCCAGGGAATCAAACGGATACTGGATGAATATGCCCAGAGATGGCAGGAATCACGGAAATAAAATCCTGAATCTTGTCAGTCCGTCGGCGTATGTACGCAATGAAAACGTACAGCCATGGCGGCTTAAAACTTCACGGATAAAGACCAGGCCGATACCTTGTCCGTTGGGTTTGGTAGAAAAGAAGGGACTGAAGAGCTTTGCTTCAGTCTCTTTTGTTATGCCGGGCCCATTGTCCACCACTTCGATAGCAGCAGGTGATGAGGTGCGGATGGTAATCTGACCGTCTTTCCCGATACTTTCAGCCGCATTTTTAATAATATTCACCAATACCTGCTCAAACAGGGAGGCATCCAGTTTCACATCGTCCAATGATTCATCACATATCAGTTGTAACCGGATATTCCGGTCATTGCACATCCCCTCCATAAAGCGTTTGCAACTGAATGCAAGGTCATTCAGGTTGATCGGAGTAAGACGGGGATCGGGAATTTTCACCACGTCGGCAAAACGGGTAATGAAACGGCTCATAGAAAAACAACGCTCGGTACATACGCGCATCACATCGCAAATATCCTCCATACCATCCGACTCAGACAATGCCTGTTCGACTGTATCCAGTGTAGAAGTAATCCCTGCCGTTGTATTATTCACTTCGTGCGCGATCATACGGATCACTTTCTCGTATGCCTTTTTCTCCGCTTTCATCACTTCGTCTGTCAATCCTTCCATCAGATAAAAAGGATGCTGGAAGCCGCGGTCCACAAACGAAGAATGAGTACATTTATAAATATTTGAATCATTCAGTCGCACGGTGCTGGTTTCTCCCTTCGGAATGGCAGCCAGTTCTATGGCAAGCGGCGAATCGATCTCAGACAGTTTCCTGCCTTCGGCTTCTTCCGGACGGACTCCCATCATCTTCATCGCCATCGGGTTTAGTTGGGATACCTCTTCATCCAGTGTCATAATGACAACACCCATAGGTGAAGCGTTAATCATCAGATCAAGAAAATGATTCTGTTCACGCAACCGGAGACGCTCGTTTTTCAGTTGATCCATCATACGGTTGAACACATTCACTACCCGATCGGCTTCCTGTTGGCCTACGTGGCTCAGGCGGCTGCTGAAATCCTGTTCTCTCAAAAGTTCCATACCACTGCCAATCGTATTCATTGGTTTCACTATCTTCCGGTAAAACAAAATCAGATATAAAACGAGGAACAGCATCAACCCTTCTGCGATATAGAGATATTTCGCCACAATGGTTTCGGATACATAGAACAGAAAGCCCATAATGGAAAACAACAGAAAGATAAGTATGAAGAAAAATCCTTTTACCGGCATGTGATTGATGATTAACGATTAAAAAGTAATGATAAGCAACGAGTCACTTATCACTGATATCATATTTCTCCAAACGACGGTACAATGCCGCACGGCTGATACCTAACGCTGTAGCCACCTGGCTCAGGTTCCCTTTATAACGCTCCAATGCCTGAAGAATTGTCTGTCTTTCGATTTCATCGAGTGTCATTCCCGCAAACGAAGAGGCAGTTGACGTACTTTCATCATGTCGCTGGTACTGACTCTCGAAATCGGTTGCATCCAACACTTCCTTGCCACTGACCAGAATCGTACGCTCCACCAGATTTTTCAACTCACGGATATTGCCCGGAAAAGGCAAACGACTCAGGAAGTTCAATGCATCCGACGAAAACTCCGTACGGGGTAGGTTGTTGATCTCAGCCTGACGATCGGCAAAGTGTCTGGCGAGTAACGGTATATCCTCTCTGCGCTCTCTCAACGCAGGAAGTTTTATGGTTATCAGGTTAATGCGATAGAACAGATCTTCACGGAAAGTGTGTTCGCTTACCATCTTGGCCAAGTCGGCATTGGTAGCCGAAACAACCCGTATATCCGTCTTACGCGGACGGCTGTCACCCAGTACTTCAAAAGTCTGATCCTGCAATACCCGCAACAGTTTCACCTGGCATGAGGGATCGAGATCGCCGATTTCATCCAGAAAAATAGTTCCTTTATTCGCCATCTCAAAACGCCCCATACGATCGGAAGTGGCATCTGTGAAGGCTCCTTTTTTATGACCGAACATCTCACTTTCAAACAAACTCTGGGATATTCCTCCAAGATTGACTTTCACAAAAGGCTGACGGGCACGCTGACTGTTGATGTGGATAGCCTCGGCTATCAGTTCTTTACCGGTTCCGCTCTCACCGGTGATCAATACCGAAGCATTGGTTCGTGCAATACGAGCCACCGTATTCAACACTTCTGTCAATCCGCGGCTCTTGCCAATAATATGGCTCCGATTCAATGAACCGCTTTGCTCCTGAAGCGTATCCTTCGGAGTTGCAGTAAGCTCCAAAGCAGTCTCTATGCGTTGCAGCAATGCGGCATTATTCCAGGGTTTGGTGATAAAATCGAATGCACCGGCCTGCATTCCCTGTACGGCAAGTTGGATACTACCCCACGCAGTCATCAGAATTACAGGAACATCGGGACGAAAGATCTTGACCTGCTTAAGAAGGGTCAATCCCTCTTCTCCGGAAGTGGAAAGTGTAAAATTCATATCCATCAAAATCAGAGAAGGAGCTTCCGAACGGACTACTTCCATCGCCTCACGCGGACCGGGTACAGTTACCACTTGGTAACCGGCACGTTTCAGCATGAAACTCAACGAGGAACGAACTCCACTATCATCATCTATAATTAAAAGCATAAGTGTTATTTTTTTGATTTGCAAAACTACTCTTTTTGGGGTTAAAACCAAACTAATTCTTCACAACATCATCAAAATCGGCTTCCAGTGGTGTATTATTCTGGAAGTCCCACAGCGTCAGACTGCGGAGCTGGTAAAAATAATACCAGTACCAGTAGAGTTCATTGATATGTTTCTGCCGGGCATCATCTTTCGAATTCTGGGCATCATTCAGGTCGAGTGTATTGATTTTACCTATCAGGAAAGTCTCAATACTGGTTTTATAACGCTGCTGTGCAATCTTATCCGCTTCATTGGCAATAGAAAGTTGCTGTGCCTGATTATTAAAATTCTCTACAAGCAGGAAGATGTCCTGATCAAAGTCAATTTGTTCTTTACGTATTTTGGATAAGGTAACTTCCCGGTTACTCTTGGCTACACGCACTTTTCCACGACGCTTTCCCCAATCAAGAATCGGAATCTTCACACCGACCTCTACCACTTGGTTATCGAGTAATTTTTGATAAGAAGCAGAGAAATCCTTATTCAGTCCGGTATATCCCACGTTTGCGAAAAGATCGATACTACGAAGATTGCCACGTGCGGTAGCCACTTCGTAATCAGCTTCCAACTGCCGGCGACGTATGTTATGAGCGAAAGAATTGCGCTCCAATGCTTTATTCAGCACTTTGTTGTATTCCATTTTAAGATCGGGTGCTGATTCCGGTATTACTGGCTCCAATACCTGATCATCTCCTATTGCCAGGAAAGAGCGCAACCGGAACATATTTGCATTCAGATTGCTCTGTGCATCGGTAACGGCAGCCCGGGCCTTCAATGCAGCCAGTTTCAATTGTAAAAGCTCATTTTCGGAAATTTGCCCCATCTTTCGTTTCGCTCCGGCCACCTCGTACAAGCGATCTGCATTTATCTGATTCTGGCGGGCGGTTCCCAGAGTTTCTTTAGCCAGCAGAAGATTAAAGAAGTAAGTGATCGCGTTCATGGTTACAGTCTCTGTGGCAGTGATAAAGGCTGCTTTTGCCTCTTCATAACGAACCGGCTCAATGCGGCGATTCCATTTCAGGTCATTCACTCCAAAGATAGGTTGAGTCAATTGTAAAGCGATAGGCACGGACATAAACTGCCGGTTTCCACCACTCCCCAACTGTTTCACAAAGTCGAGTGAAGAAGACAGGGCTATCTTACCACCCGTAAACCAGATATTCTGATCAATGGAAAGCGTACCGTTCAGCCCTAACTTATTACTGCGGACAAAGGAGTAAGAGCCGTCTTCATTCTGATAACTGTTATATTGTTTTCCATAGCTTGGCAAAGTCCCGCTGAAATTTACTTCCGGCAACAAATCGGCACGGAACGTACGATATTCCCAATAAGCTGTCTTCAACTCATTGAGAGCAACGGCTGCATCTACAGACTGTGTACGCGCCAATGCAATGGCTTCATTCAAGGTAATCTCCCGTGTTTCCTGTGCACTCAATGCCAACAAACAGAAGGCAAAAGCAGAGAGTAGAAAAGATCGTTTCATATAGAATTTGTTTATTTACCGGCAGAAAAGCAAACCCTGTGCCAAATATTGAGTGTTGCAGCGATCACTCCAGCTCGCCATATAACATAAACATTCATTTGAAAGAGTTCAGTGTATGATAATCCTCACTCCACTTCCCTCCTGGTCACTCTTCTCCTGTTCGTCATCCACCACTCCTTTTGTTCATCCTTCACCGTTTACCGTTCACCGTCTAAAATCAATCCTCCTTCTTCTGTCCGAAAATGAACAGTTTGTCCGCAGACGGACGCCCCCGGTGTACTTATTCACAAGTATCCGGTAAACGAACTGTGAAACGGGTTCCCTTTCCTTCCTTCGAAGTAACCGTGATGACTCCATTCAAACGTCCGATGATGGTTTGACAAATACTCAGTCCCAACCCGGCTCCCTGGGTAAAACTGTCGACTTTATAGAAACGTTCGAAGATATGCCTCAACCCATCTTCCGAAATACCTTTTCCGGTATCTTCTACAAAAATAGAAGTATATCCCGGCTCTTCCTCCGTATAACCGAATGTGATCGACCCTTGTGTTGTAAACTTGGCAGCATTGTTTATCAGATTATTCACCACTTGTTGCAAGCGGACATTATCCGTCACCAGATATTTTTTACTATTCTCCGGCAACTTCAATACCAACCGGACTCCGGAAGGCATGTTCAACTGTTGTGAATCGTATACATTCTTCATCAATAACGGAAGATTGTGCCCGGCAAACTGGAAATCCATCGTACCGGACTCTATACGGGACAAATCGAGAATATCATTAATAAGTGCCAGTAACAGGCCACAGTTTTTATTGATTGTCTCAATAAACAACTTTACCTCCTCTTCGGTAAATCCACTGGTATCACTCAACAAATCGGAGAAGCCCACGATGGCATTCAGCGGTGTACGTATTTCGTGACTCATATTAGCAAGGAATGCCGATTTAAGCTTATCTGCCTGAAGTGCTTTATCACGGGCTGCGGTCAATTGCTCTTCGGTAGTCTTATAGCGCTGTATACTCTGACATACGCCCAGAATGCTGTAAGGTGTGTCTGTCGTAAGTCCTGCAAGCACCGAAGTACGATATTCCCACCATTCGTATCTGCCGTCACCGCTAAGCTGGCGGAAACTCATACGGGTACTCTGGCTCAGACCTGCCAATGCACGGTTAAAGAGCTCGAACGCTAATTCCTGATCGTCCGGATGAACCATCCGGTCCATCTCATTCCGTGAAATGGTGGTCTTGTTCTCTGCAAACCCGAAGCGTACCAGAAAGCCCGCAGGAAAAGTAAATAAACCGGTACGGATATTATACTGCCAGGGATAGATGGAGCTTTCGTCCACCGCCATACTAAAGAAACGTTTTTGCATCTCTTCATCCGATATATTACGGGCCGAAAGGGCCATTCCGGTGATTTTACCATGTGCCCGGATAGGAACGATCTCACCGGAAACAGGGAAATAACTGC
>UMKD01037864.1_pt1 | contig 11413 bp, 10 predicted proteins | sample 1966221 | NCBI WGS metagenome assembly UMKD01 (sample SAMEA4836167, study PRJEB28245) | human gut metagenome | biome: gut microbiome; material: fecal sample | place: Denmark | collected 2008
AACCCGCTTCAAAAGGGGCTGGCAGATTTGGGTCTTGGTGTGAAAATAACTGTATTTCTGCACCAGATAAAGTCGTGAATAACGAGGCGTTATCAGAGGCCGCTTTGAGGCCAAAATCATGTAAAAATTTCTGGCAGCTAGGGATATCTTCAACACCAAATTCTAATTTTTCTATTCCAATCACTGACATTGTAAAGTCCTCTATCGATTGGTGTTATTGCCAAAGGTTTTTTTGGACAAAAAGAACCTGAGGCTTATGGCAATAAACCTAAAAATGTGTGGATGATATTTGGTTAACGCTAAACGGCTTTTGCTTGGCTCATGCCACCAATAAATTCAGTGAGTTTTTGGGCTGCATAGCTCACTTCATTTTGTAATCGCCGGCACTCTTGTGCAGGGATGCTACTCATTGGCACCATGATGCTAATTACCGCTTCTACGCCATTCGTTTGGTTATAAACAGGGTAAACAATGGATGAAATCCCCCGACGGTAAAATGATTCACCAATCACATAGCCTCGCAGTTTGTCAGCTTGGATCATTTGCCAAAATTCCTGCTTACAGCCTGCGTTATCGGGGAGTTCATCATCAGGGTAAAGCGCATCAAATTCAGCGCGAGTTAACTCGCTGAGTAGCATTCGACCCAGTGAGGTTCGGTGCGCTGATAAACGCGTGCCTACGCTAACATGGTTAATCTTTGATTCTGCGCCACTGACTCTGGCGATATAAATAATGTCCCGACCATCTCGAATGACTAAATGGCTGTTACATTGGCTTCGGTCTCTGAGTTGCTCGATAATGGGCTGGCCTAACTGGGTTAAATCGAGTGATGCAATATAGCCAAGACCAAGGCTGAGTACTTTGCGGCCTAATGAAAATGCTCCAGTACGTGGATGTTGGACGAGGAAATCCAAGTGCACTAAGGTTTGGATCGCACGGTAAGCCGTTGCTTTGGGCATATCGACTAAGCGGAGGATCTCTGCAAATGTCAATTCGCGATGCTGTTGAGCGAGTAACAGAAGAAGCTGTAGCCCTTTTTCCAAACCGGGTACTAGATATTTACACGTTGAATTCATGGTCCTCACCTCTTTACCGACTGAATGGCGAAATTAGTTAAAAATAAAGCCACCATTAACTGGGATTAGCTGGCCTGTGACAAAATCGGCCATGGGCGAAAGCAAATACAAAGCGGTTCCCGTAACGTCTTCGGGCATCTGCTCTCCTTGTAATGCTCTGCCATTTTCATATAGCTGGTGGCGCTCAGCGGGAACGTATTCGGTCGCTTCGACTTTAGTGAGCCCTGGCGCAATTGCGTTGACGCAAATACGGTGAACACCGAGTTCACGTGCCATTGAGCGGGTCATACTGATGATTGCGCCTTTACTGGCGACATAAGCCATGAGCTTAGGGGCTCCCCAAAGTGCGGTATCAGAGGCAATATTGATAATTTTGCCGCGGGAACTCTGCTTTAAAAAGGGGAGAGCGGCTTTGGTGGCTAACCAAGTTCCTCTGACGTTCACTGTCATGACCTTATCCCATAGCGCCAAGTCATATTCGTCGAGCAGCTTCCCACCCACTCCGGTTGCCAGAGCTGCATTATTAATCAGCCCATCAATTGCGCCTTGTTGACCAATACTGTTGAATGCATGAGTGATTGAGTCAGGATCCGCTAAGTCGAGAGAAACACCTTGGGCTTCAAACCCTTGTTGTTGTAAGGACTCGACACTTTCTTGTAATCGTTGTTCTAGGATGTCACACAAGATAACTTGAGCACCTTGTTCGGCAGCAGCTTGCGCAAAACTCAAGCCAAGCCCTCTTGCGGCTCCTGTGATTACAATGCGTTTTCCTGCCAAGATATCATGCATTTTCAGTTTCCTTATTGTTGATTAAGTCAAACTGCTTCTTCGCTTCGCGTTGCATAATGCGGCGTAGGCGGGATAAACCCACATCGTGCTGATAAAGAAATTCTTTATCACGTGCATTTGGTGTGAGGTTTTCTAAAATAATGCGATCTTGTTCTAAAACATCCCAATGCAGTCCTTCTAGGCGGTTGCGGTACATAAAGCGCCATAAATCACGTTGCCAGTCTTTCACTTTGCGAATACGCCAAAAGAAAACACGAGTATGGTGACGGTCTTCAGGTACGACCATGCCGATAATCCAAAAGTGCCCACCAGGGCCGAAGCGTTTTTGATATGGGATAGATAAACGCAGCCAATTTGCACCCGTACTCGCGAATTCCACCCAGTCAAAGTTGACACCTATTTGGTCATTTTTACGGAAAATAAAGCCATTTTTTGTTGCTTCTAGGATCATTTCTGATTGTTTGTCACCTTCTGCCATTGAGTGTGATGATGAATGGAGATAGGTGCCATGCATTGGGTCCATCACGTTTTCGAGTGCATATTGGTAATTGCACTTCCACGATGCGGTACAGAGGAAATTGCTGTGGTTTTCGTCATCAGCTAATTCTTCAGGAAATTCGAGGGTGGGAGGCGTTTCACCGTCAATTACCGCAAAATAGAGGAAAATGGCACCATGGACTTCTTGAACGGGATAGGTTTTTAAACATTTTTGACCTTCAAGAGGGCATTGACTGACCGCTGGAACATCTTTAACGATGCCATCTCCACCGACTTCGACACCGTGATACCAGCAGGCAATGCGTTCACCTAAGTTCCAACCCATTGATAAACGGGCACCACGGTGAGGGCATCTATCTTCTAAAGCATGAATTTGGCCTTTATCATCACGCCAAAGCACGATTTGTTCTTCTAAGCGAGTAATACCGATAGGGTTACTACTGACTTCCCAGCTGGATAATACGGGGTACCATTGTCCGCGTAATCCGACATCCAGATAATCTTGGTAGTTTTGAAGTTGTGTATTTGTCATCATCATTTGCTTCCGTTTATCAAAGGTGTTTTTGTTTTCTTTTCTTAGTATGACAATGTGCTAGTAACCATTGACGAGAAGAAATTCGCGGAAACTGCTTGTGGACCAAGGTTGCCCTTGTCGGTCATATAATTGCTGTTGATTTAATGCACTAACTAATTCTTCAAGTGATTCAGTGCCAGCAGCGAATAGCGTTTCCAGTGCAAAAATGAGTTTGTTTTCATACTCATCAGGCATACGTGAACGTGTTTGCCAAACGATATTCGGTGCACTTCCTGGCGCTTGGATACTGCCTTTACCACCTTCTCGTGCTGGGATAATTTGATTATTTGCTGGTAAATACGGATTAATATTTTGAATAGGTTCCATTTCTACTCCTCAATCAAACTGATTTCGATTCGGTTATCGTGAATGCGTGTCTGGTAGGTTTTGAGATCTCGCCCACCAGGTTCGCGTAAACATTTACCCGTTTTAATATCGAAAACGGCTTCATGTAATGGGCATTCCACTTTGCCATCTTCAACAAAACCTTGGCTTAACAGGGCATAGGCATGTGGGCAAATATCTTCTAAGGCATAATATTGGTCTTCAACTAAGAAGATCCCAATTTCGGCATCATCAACTTTGGCTGAAAAAGGAAATTCTTCTTGAACTTGTGAGACATCGCAGACAGCAATCCAGCTCATGGTTTTCTCCTTTTGAATGTGTTGTAACATTTTGTTTCATATGTGAAACATTGTTTTTTATTTAAAACCAGATTAATTGTATGGGTGATTATTAGTCAATCAAATGTTGACTATATGTAAAATATTCGTTTCAAAATGTGGGGTGTGTCGAGGTTATGATGGAGTTTGGTTTCATATGAGAAACAAGTTAATGTTAGGGACTAAGACTGCCACTCGGTTAAGGCGTGAGAAAATAAAAATAGCGCAATGCCTGTCATACCAATAAATAGCCCCCAATAGTGGATAAGACTATTGAGGGCGTATTAGGTTAAATAAGTTTAATTTAAGGTTTACTTGAGGTCTTCCCCATTAGAGGCAATGACTCGCTGATACCAGTAAAAAGATTCTTTCGGTATGCGTTTTAAAGAACCATTGCCTTCATCATCTTGTTCTACATAGATAAAGCCATAACGTTTGGTCATTTGTGAGGTACCGCAGCTGATCAGGTCAATGCAGCCCCAAGTGGTATAGCCCATTAAATGCACTCCATCACGAATAGCTTCTTTCATGGCAATAATGTGCTCTTTAATATACTCAATACGATATGGGTCAGAAACCGTACCATCTGGGTTTAGAGTATCACGTGCCCCTAAACCATTTTCGACGACAAACAGAGGAACACCATAGCGATCCCACAGTTTATTCAGGGTAATACGAAGGCCTGTTGGGTCAATCGGCCAGCCCCATTCAGACAATTTGAGGTATGGGTTTTTAATTTTACTGACTAAGTGGCCTGATAACTCTTTTGCGTCAGGCCCCCCTTTGGTGACATAGGTCATGTAATAACTAAGTGAAATAAAATCAGCAATACCTTCTTTTAATACTTTAAAATCTTCAGGTTCAACTTGAATGTTAATATTATTTTCTTCGAAATAACGCAGCATATAGGCAGGATATTCCCCACGAACACTAACATCAGGGTAGAAGAGGTTGATTTGATCTTCTTTTAACGCTTGTAATTGGTCTTCTGGGTTGCAACTTTCAGCGTAAGTTTCTAAGCGGCAAATCATGCAACCAATTTGGGCGTTAGGCATCATTTGTTTACCCAGTTTGATAGAAATAGCACTGGCAACAAACTGGTTATGCGACGCTTGGTATGCGGCTTCTTCAATATTTTTAACGGTATCAGGTAATGTACCTGCACCCGTATATAAGCTGTTCAGGTTCATGTTCATTTCGTTGAACGTGATCCAATATTTTACTTTTGATTCATATCGCTTATAACAAGTAGTTGCGAATTTTACGAATAAATCAATTAGGCGACGATCTTGCCAGCCATTGAATTTTTGTGTCAGAGTTAGTGGCATTTCGTAATGAGAAAGTGTGACGAGTGGTTCGATGTTATATTTCGCTAACTCATCAAATACGCGGTCGTAAAAGGCTAAACCTTCTTCATTTGGCTGCTCATCAATTCCATTTGGAAATATACGCGCCCAAGAAATAGATAAACGGAATACTTTAAAGCCCATTTCAGCAAATAATGCGATATCTTCTTCATAACGATGATAGAAGTCGATCCCCCAGCGTTTCGGGAATAAGGCTTTACACTCGGGTTTTAAATATTCTTCCAGCTCTTTTGAGGTAACGTTAAACGTAAAGTTATTGACGGAACCATCTGCATAAGGGTCTTTATAGGCGGCAACGTCTGAAGTTGATAATCCTTTACCACCTTGGTCAAAAGCCCCTTCGATTTGGTTAGCCGCTGTTGCGCCGCCCCATAAGAAGCCTTTTGGAAAACCAATTGTGCTAATGTTTTTGGTATCTAATTTCATAATATCCTCTTACTAAATCAATTAACGGTGAGCAGTGTTGTGGTATTACTTGTGACATGTTTCTGATTTGTCACCTGTAATTCACTGAACTCGTCAAAGTTGGTTATCAAAACCGGGGTGATTGTTGATAATGAATGTTTAGTTATATTTTCAATATCGAACTCGATGAGTAGGTCTCCAGCTTTAACACTGTCTTTTTCATTAACATGGAGAATGAAACCTTCACCATTTAATGAAACGGTATCGATACCTACGTGAATTAGGATGTCTAACCCCTCATGGGTGGTTAGTCCGATGGCATGTTTGCTCGGGGTGACCATGGAAATGGTGCCATCAGTCGGAGCATAAATTTTATTATCTGAAGGGATGATGGCGATGCCATCACCAATAATTTTATTGGCAAAAACAGTGTCTGGAACTTGTTCTAATGCCAGTGTTTCCCCTGAGATAGGTGCGAACAAGTTAATATTAGCTAATTTCTTATCACTTTTAATGTGTGACGGTAAGACATTCTCTTGGCTATTATTCTTATTTGATGAATCTATATTCTCGGGGGAGATCGATTTTTTATTCGAAGAGCACTCTGTTTCATCCAGTTTTAAAGAAAGTGTAATAATGAATGCTAAAGAAAAGCTAACGATGACCGCGAGGCAAATAAACAGGAAATTGTTTGTTCCCGCTTCAACATAAGTGGGTAAGGCTGTAATTCCTGGAATACTAAAAGCCAATGTTTTTACTGCGAATGTACCGATAATTCCGCCGCCCACAGCGCCCCCAATTAATGCAGCATAAAATGGTTTTTTCAAACGCATGGTCACGCCATAAATAGCAGGTTCAGTGATACCAAAGACCGCAGAAAGGGATGAGGAGTAAGCGATGGATTTTAATTTAGTATTTTTGCTCTTAATCGCGACAGCTAATGTTGCTCCTGCTTGTGCGAGGTTGCTGGATAAACTAATTGGTAATAAGACAAAGTCATAACCCAATGTTTTAAAATTAGAAAATGTTGCAGGGAAAAAGGCATAGTGCATCCCTGTGATTACTAGCAGTGATAGGCATCCTCCCATGATGAAACCAGCGATAGGGCCTGCAACATCAAATAAATATGAGAATGTTTGTTGTAAATATTCGCCAACGTAGTAGCCCAACGGTGCTAATAATGACAAAGTGATAATCGACGAGATAATTAAAACAAGTAGTGGCGCAAAAATAATTTTTACACTAGCAGGGATTATTTTTTCAACCCATTTGCTAATATAGCTTAATAACCATACACCTAAAATAATCGGAATAACGGTGAAGTTATAAGTAATGTTAGGGATATTAATGCCAAAGAAAGACATTGTGGGCTCGCCTTGAAACATCGGGTAAACAAGGATGAATGCCAATGTGACGGCGATATACTCATTAGTTTTAAATTTTTTAGCGACAGAAAATGCAAGTAAAATAGGTAAAAAGTAAAATGCTGAATCAGAAATTGTATAGAGAATTCGGTATTCTGAACTACCATTAGGTATAAAGCCAAAAATATCAAAAAGCGCAAGTAATCCCTTCAATAACCCGGTTCCAATAATAGCGGGTAAAATAGGGGTAAAAATGCCTGAAAGAAAATCAAAAAAGGTATTAATAATATTTTGTTTCGGTTCTACTATTTCTTCTTGCTGAGTTTCTTCGAGCGGAGAGCCATTTGGCTCAACGATTTTATGTAGCTCGGTAAAGACGTGGGTGACGTGGCTTCCCAATATGACTTGCAGTTGATTACCTTGGAAGTTAACGCCCAATACCCAAGGGATATCACGTAATTTTTCAACCTCGACAAGATCATTATTGTGCAGGTTAAACCGCAAGCGTGTAATACAATGCCAATGCTGACTAATATTTTTTTGACCACCAATAAGCGTGATGATCTGTTCTGCAACTTGTCTACTTTCCATAAGTATACCTATAAAAAAACCTGAACAATGCCCCCCGAAATTAATTGGAAGTATTGTTCAGGTTAATGCCTAGTCTTGCCAGTTACACACCTGTTATATTTCAAGCTTAAGTTTATGCCTGACTCATTTTATTTTTACAAACAACCTAATGAGTAATGCTAATTTCTATCATTTTTTACAAATAATAATGAATTTTATCGTTCGTTCTGAAAAAACATTATTATTTATAATCATTACTATTTATAAAGTCGTTGTCTGCACCTCAAAATTTAGGAATAAAAAAACCTGAAACCATTGAATTAATTAAATTCAATCTGTTTCAGGTTATTGCCTAGTCTAGCTAGTTACAGACCTACCATTACGTTATAAGATTTTTATGAATGAAAGACAATCGTTGATTAATAAATTTGTGATCCGTGCGACAGAGATGCGCTTATATCTAAGCTTAAATTTCTCTTACAATTTAATTGTGAAGGTATTATTTACAACGAGTCGATGACTAAAACCATTCCTCTAAACTAAAAGCATTCCTCTAAAATAATTAGGAGTTTCTACTCAGCTATTGATCACAAAAAGCACCGATGTATCTTGCTTTTTAAAAGGAGAAAAGATATATCTACAGGTAATTGGTGTGTTACTAGCTCGACTAGGCAAAAACCTGAAGAGGCTGAAGTTTACTTCATGTCATTTCAGGTTTTTTGCATTTATAACTTATAAAAATGGAAGTACTCTATATGTATATAATAAAAAAAGTTATAAATAATAATGTGATACTTGTGGATAATGATGCCCAACAAGAATTCGTTATAATTGGTAAAGGAATTGGATTTAATTCAAAGGCAGGTCAAAACTACCACTGTACTGAGGGGGATGAGCTTTTTAGTAAGCCCCATGACTATGATATTCATAATTTTGTCGATAATATTCCGATTGGGATAATAAAGCTAACACTTGAAGTGATTAATAAATGTAAACCGATTTTAAATGCAAAATTAAGTGACAGTTTAGTCATTACGTTATCTGAACATATTACATTTGCTATTGAGCGAAGTAAAAATAGAGAAATGAGTATTTCTCTCTATGAAGTTCCCTATCTTTATCACCTTGAATTTATTGCAGGGAAAGTGGCCGTTGATTATATTAATGAAAAGCTAGGGGTCAACCTACCACCGGATGAAGCATCGTTAATTGCGCTACATTTTGTCAATGCGAAGTTAAATAATAAAAGCGTAGGGGATACGTTAAAATTCACGCAAACGGTTTATAAGATTGTTAATATCATAAATTATTCTTTTCATATTCAAGTTAATACGGATGCCGATAGCTTTTCTCGGTTTATTAACCATCTAAAATATTTATTGATCCGCTGCCAAACAAATCATGACAAAAGTAGCCAATTTAATTCGGTACTAGAGGAACTCGTTGAAAAGGAATTACTGAAAAATTTTGCATGTGCAAAAAAAATAGCCGCATTGATACAGTCTGAATATACTATTCCTGTCTCTCGTGAGGAGATTATCTATTTGGCATTACACATAGAAAGGCTACTACATTCAGTTTAAACGTTACTTTAATATTTTTTTAGTATAGGTGTGTAACTGGCAAGGCTAGGCATTAACCTACGTCATATTCTCCCACTGTAAAATACTGTATTGCTATTTTAAATGGGAATAGAAAAGGAAAATCGTATGGCTGTAAAATTAATTGCTATCGACCTTGATGGCACGCTATTAAATACTCATCATCAAATCAGCGATAATATTAAATCAGTTCTTCAACAAGCACAGAAAAACAACATACAGATCATTCTAGCTTCTGGCCGACCTTATTCAGGTATTCAACCCTATTTACAACAGTTGGGCTTGGATAAGCCAGGAAACTACTGCATTAGTAATAATGGTAGCGTTATTCATGATGCGTCAAATGGTAATCATCTTATCGATTTTTTATTAGATATTGATGACTATAAGAAAATTTATGCTCAAACGGAAGAATTAGCCCTTTCTTTACATGCTCTCGGTGATAATAAAATTTTTACTGCAAATAAAATTATTGGTTTTTATACGACACATGAAGCTTATCTTTCGAATACATTAATCCATTATGTACCAATGAATGAGATGCCCTCAGATATTTTATTTACGAAATTAATGATTTCTTCTGAAGAAAACTATTTATCTAGTGTTATCAAAAAGATACCATCCAATTATTTTCAGCAATATACATTAGTTAGAAGCACGCCTTATTTTTTAGAAGTTTTAAATAAAAATGCAAATAAAGGGCTAGCAATCCAAGCACTTGCACAACAATTAGATTTATATAAACACGAAATCATGTGCATTGGTGACCAAAATAATGATTTGCCTATGTTTGATGTCTCAGGAATTTGTATTGCAATGGAGAATGCAACGGAAGAATTAAGGCAGCGTGCTACGGGGGTTACGAGTTGTAATGATTCTGATGGCGTCGCTAAGGCGATTGAGAAATACGCATTATAAGAGCGCCTAAAGATAAGTAAGTCGTTAAAAAACCCAGTAACGCTTACTGGGTTTTTTGTCTAATACATAGAACGGGGGGATTAGTTTTTTTGTAATCCTTCTAAAATAGCTTTCATTTTTCCTAAAGAGTGAGAAAGGTGAATTTTATAGGAATCACAAAAATAATTTTTCTTTGGTAACCTTTTTGAATCAAGTAAAAAACGATGTTTTGGGCAGCCGCCGTGACATAACGGTTTAAATTCACAGGGTAGGCAGTCTGCGCTAATCTTTTCTTTTTTAAGTGATGAAAAGCGTTGATGATTATCTGATTTCAACATATTAGAGACTGCATCTACCATTAAATTGCCGATTTTATTCTCAGGGTAAACAAAGTGGTCACAAGAATATAGATCGCCATTTGCTTCTAAAACTAAATTAGCTCCACAGCTTTCACTGGTTACACAGCTACTCGGCAAACCAAGGCTTTGGCTCATGGTCTGCTCAAAATTCATGACAAATACCTTACCAATATCGTTCTCTTGCCAATGGTCAAAAATATCATTAAGAAATTGGCCATATTTTATTGCATCGACGGACCAGTCCGTGACCTTTGCTGTTCCATTAAATTCAGGGGAAATTAATGATAACCCCTCCGTTGTTGCTTGCTGTGCTTGACGTTCAACGACAGGAATAAACTGCATATAATAACTACCAATACTTTTTAAAAATTCATAAATTTCAATCGGCTTATCTACATTGAAATTATTGACGACCGTTAGTGTATTAAAATCAACTTGGTATTTTTTAAGCAGTTCAATACTGGCAAGTAAGCGGTCAAAGGTGCTTTTTCCTGAACGAGTTAAACGATATTCGTCGTTAAAAGAACGGTCACCATCGATTGACACCCCTAATAGAAAATGATGCCTTTTAAAAAATTGGCGCCAATCATCATCAAGGTTGAGTGCATTAGTTTGAAATGAATTAGTAATCTTTTTCTTGCCTGCATATTTTTGCTGCAGTGCGACGGCATTTTTATAGAAGCCTAACCCGAGGAGAGTGGGTTCTCCACCTTGCCAAACAAATTCAACAACATCAGCAGGTTGTTGCTCTATATTGGTGTGAATATACTGTTCTAAAACCTCGTCACTCATTCGCCATTGATTTTTTCTATTTGGGTACAGTTTCGATTTCTCTAAATAGAAGCAATAAGTACAATCAATATTGCATACTGAACCTGAAGGCTTTGCCATCAATTGAAAATTTGGGTTTGTATTGCTCATACTTATGCCTCTATTATTAGAATTGTAATCCTATTTTATATTAAGGATTTTTTGATACTCTTTAACTTTTTCATCTGGGGCATTCCAGTTACCATCAAATATAGTATAAGTAATGTAACCTTTATCAAGGTATCCTGTATCAGAATCATCATTTCTTATTTTTAATGCTTCTGGATTAATAATTTGTTTTGCTTTTCCTTCCGGTGTTATTTCATATAAAATTTGTGGGGATACAGCATATTCATTCTCCACAAATTTAATACCTTTAATTTTATCTTTAGCTAAAGCGGGATAATTTATACTGAGCCCTGATTTTGCCGGAAGTATGGC
>UMKD01050733.1_pt1 | contig 11349 bp, 9 predicted proteins | sample 1966221 | NCBI WGS metagenome assembly UMKD01 (sample SAMEA4836167, study PRJEB28245) | human gut metagenome | biome: gut microbiome; material: fecal sample | place: Denmark | collected 2008
ACGCCGCCAGCGTTCATCCTGAGCCAGGATCAAACTCTTATATTAAAGTTTTGTTCCTAGCCAGTTTTTCTGGCTAACTCCGGTTTTTCTAAACCGGCAAAATCTAGTTCATTATCTCATCAGCTTCCGCTGACAGAATTGACTATGGGTTGTGTGTTTTCTCTTACGCTATTCTATTTTCAAAGTTCACAGCACTTCCGCAGTGCAAGGATTATTTTAGCAAAGGTACCCCATCTTGTCAAGCATAATTTTCAACTTTTTTCAAACTTTTTTCAAAAAATCCAAAAAAAGCGAAAGAACCCCGAAAAATCAAGGTTCTCCCGCTTCACGCTTTCTGCTTTTATTTATCCAAAACAATCTTTTTAAATACCTCACCGATGTTTTCCGCAATCACCAGCGCCGCCTTATTGTCATAGGGCGTTGCAGATTTATTGATGAGCACCAGCTTATTTCCTCTGTAATAATTCAGCAAGCCTGCCGCAGGGTAGACATTCAGACTTGTGCCGCCGACAATCAGCACATCCGCCTTACTGATGTAATCCACAGATTTATAAATCGTTTCCTGATCCAGCCCTTCTTCATACAGCACCACATCCGGGCGCACGATACCGCCGCAGGCATCACAGCGCGTAATACCGTCATTTGCCGTCACATAATCCAGATCGAACTGCTTGCCGCATTTCACGCAGTAATTTCGATACAGCGTTCCATGCAGCTCCAGTACATTCTTACTGCCTGCTTTCTGGTGCAGGTCATCAATATTCTGCGTGATAACCGCCTTCAGCTTCCCCATTTCTTCCAGTCTCGCTAATGCCTTATGGCAGTCGTTAGGCTTTGCATCCGGGTAAAGCAGTGTTTTCTTATAATATTTGAAGAAAACCTCCGGATTCTGTTCAAAAAATGTGTGGCTCAGAATCACCTCAGGACGCACGCCATATTCATTGATGGCATGAAAAATACCGTTTTCGCTGCGGAAATCGGGAATCCCACTTTCTGTCGAAACGCCGGCACCGCCGAAGAAAACAATATTGTCGCTCTCATCTATCCATTTTTTCAACTGCTTCTGTTTTTCATCCATAGAAATTCCTCCGTTCTGTTAGCAAAAAAATATCCTCTCTCCTATTATACCTCGTCTGCCGCTTCCTGCAATTCTGTTTTTTCATATCGCACCACGGTATCCAAAATTCTATGTCCTTCCACGCGTTCCACCTGAATCTGCATGCCATCCGTTTCCAACGCAAATGTTGTCCCATCCTCCGGAATATGCCCCAACACACCGAAGATATATCCGCCAAGAGTGTCATATTCCTTCACCGGCAAAGAAATCCCAAGTATCTCAGCCACATCATCCAGAGAAGTGCTGCCTTTCATTCTATATGTGTGTATTCCAAGCTGTTCAATTTCCTTTTCATCCGTATAAATATCCCCTACCAGCAGCTTCAGCAAATCATGCAGGGTAATCACGCCGTTCACCCCGCCATATTCATCCAGTACCACAGCAAACAGCTTTTCCTCCTGCTTCATATTCCGAAACAGAACATCCGCTTTCATAATCTCAGGTACAAAATAAGGCTTCTCTACCGCCTGCGCCATCACAGCTTCTCTATTCTTCTCCATCAGGCGAAAATATACCTTTGTATTCAGCACACCAATAATATTATCTGTATTCTCTTTGTAAATGGGATAATATGTATAGCCGCTTCGCAGAATTGTTTCCTGCCATTCCGCATCCGATTCCTCCAAGCCCAGCACAGTCATATCTACACGATGTGTGCAGATCTCCTCTACAGAAATATCATCAAAGGCAAATACATTCCGAATCCACCGTGTTTCCTCCGCATCAATCGTCCCTTTTTCCTCTCCTGCCTCCAGCATCATATAGATTTCCTCTTCGGAAACCTCCTCCTTCTCATCTGTCGGGTCAATTCCAAAGAGCTTCAGCACACCGTTGGTAGAAATCGTAAGAAGGGCCACTAGCGGTGCAAACAGGCGGGAAACACCTGTCAGCATGCCACTCATGCCCAATGCCAATCCTTCTGCCTTTTTCATCGCAACTCGTTTTGGTACCAACTCCCCAAAAACCAGATTGAAATATGCCAATACCAGTGTAATCAGAAAAACAGAAAATGATTTTAAAATGCGTTCCGGAGCATCGATACCCGCTTTCTGTATCACCTGCACCAGCGTACCGGCAAAATTTTCCGCCGCAAACGCAGAGCCAAGCAGCCCTGCCAATGTAATTGCCACCTGTATCGTTGATAAAAATTTTGTCGGCTGTGCAGTCAGTGCCGCTAACCGCTTTGCCCGCGCATCCCCATCTCTCGCCATTCGTTCCAATTTGGTATCATTCATAGAAATAACCGCAATCTCCGCACTTGCAAAAACAGCGTTCAAACCAATCAGAATCACTTGCAGTAAAATAGCTTTCATAATATTCCATTCTCCTTTGCTTCTATCTGTCTACGTCCGAAAAAATCAAAAAAGGCATACTCCGCCTCCAAAAAAGCAAAGTACACCCTTTCTCTATTTCTCAACGACATATTCTGTTGCAGCAAAGCAAGTTCGATCCTCATCCGCATCCATGCCGATTCTCACACTCCTCAAATAATATATATGGCAGTATGCCATAGAGAAGCCTTCAAGTCAATCATTTATATCCTAAAAAATCCGTTAAGAAATCACAGAAATACACCTGTCACAAAAATTTCCAGACCAATGAAAATCAGAATCACACCGCCAAGGATATTCGCCTTTCCTGCCAGCTTCACGCCAACCTTCTTTCCGATATGCAGGCCGCAGAGGCAAATCACAAAAGTCACCATTGCAATAATCAGTGCTTCCAAAAGGGCGAGAAAAAAATCATATTCCGCAATCGTAAAACCAACCGAAAGCGCATCAATCGAGGTCGCAACCCCCTGTATGAATAACGCCATAAAGCCAACGCCGCAGCGCTCCTCCTCTGCCCCGCCGCCCGCAAGGCCTTCCTTCAGCATACTGCCGCCGATATACAGCAAAAGCACCAGCGCAATCCACGGAATCAGCTTTTCAAAGGCTTGGAAATGGCTTACAATCGTATGAATACAGACCCAGCCCGTCATGGGCATCAGCGCCTGAAAAAAGGCAAACACGCCTGCAATGCCGCACATCCGCCGCGTTCCCATCTGTGGCTCATTCAGCCCATTGGCAAGGGATACGGAAAAGGCATCCATCGCAAGCCCTACCCCCAGCAATACACTGTTAAACAAAAACATAAAGCCAATGGACAAAAAAACTCCTCCCATCCGGTGTCTCTTAAATTGTTCCTCTTAGATTTTCTTCTCTCTAAATGCCAGCAAGGCAATGCTTCTCAAAGCTTCGCCTCATACAAAGCGTCGCTTTTTGGCTGTGCCAAAGGCAGCCGCATATCATTGACCAGCATATATCTGCCGCTCTCCGTCAATTTTCCGATAACCGCCGCCGCAATGCCTTCCTCCTGTAATCTCTCTGCTAAGTTCTCTCCGTTTTCTGCCGCAATAATCATAGTTCCGCTGGAAATCAATCCCAGATAATCAATGCCCATTGCCTTGCAGATTTTCTTTGTTTCCTCTTTGACAGGAATTTTCTCCACAAAAACATCCACACCTAAGCCGGAGCATTCCGCAACCTCCCAGACGGCACCCAGAACGCCCCCCTCCGTAGCATCGTGCATGGCGGTTGCGCCATAAGCAAAGGCAATTTCAGATTCCTTCCCGACAGAAAGATACGCCTTCATTGCCTGCGCATTTTGCAGCTCTTCCTCTGTCAGATACTGCCGCAAGCCTTCCTCCCATTCCTTCGCAAGAATGGCAGTGCCTTCCGTACCTGCCCATTTCGTCATGATGACATCCTGCCCTGCCTTTGCACCGCCGGTGGAAAGAATTTTTCTGTTTCTCGTTTTTCCAATAACCGCTGCGGAAATAACAGGCTTTACAACTGCATCCGTCACCTCGGTATGACCGCCCAGAATCTCGATATTGCGTTCCTCCGCCGCACGAATCGCGCCGGACATCATTTCCTCCAGCAGGGCTTCCTCACTTTCCGGCGGCAAAAGCACCGTCAAAAGAACACCCATCGGCTCCGCACCGGAGGAATAAATATCGTTGCAGTTAATCTGCACCGCCAGATAGCCGACATCCTTCGCAGCTCCCGTAATGGGGTCTGTGGACAGAATGCAATATTCTCCGCCCAAATCAACAGCAGAGCAGTCTTCTCCCGTTTTCGGGCGCAGAATGACATCCTCACGCTTCACCCTACTCGCCTGCATAGGCTCCATCACAATTTTCTCCAGAATCTCCGGAGGAAGTTTTCCGATTGCAAACATCGTTTTCATCCTTTCCTTCGCAAAAAGCCTCTGTCCAATGACAGAGGCTTTTATTGCCTTATTCGCTTACTGATCGCTCGACCCTGTGTTTTCTGTTATTGTGGGTGTGATTGATTCTGTCGTTTCCTCCTTCTTCTTCGTGCCGACAGTTACCTCATCCGCCGCCGCACGATAGGAAGAGCTGCTGAACCATTCATTGCTGATCATTTTCCCATTCTCATACACTTTTTTGCGTACGCTCACCTTGCAACCCGTTCTGCCGCGAGAGGTTACAACTCGTTCGCCTTCAGGCAGATTGGGGTCCTTCTTCACGATTTCCGCAGGCTTGTTAATTGTACCCTCGTAAACCGTTTCAAACTCCAATCTTCTGCCTGCATCATGCACCTCATGCCCGTAAATATTCATGACAAGCTTGCCGCCGCTTGCGTAAGCCTCAATCATAATAGGATATTCGGTGTTATTCTTGAATTTCAAATCCTTATAGGTGCCTGCTACAGCCGCATCTCTGCCCAGCGGCACATAGCCAACCGTCATGGAATGAGGGGAACGCTCTACCACCTCAAGCTCAGCCAGAATGACTGCATTATATAAGGTAGATGTTACCTGACAAACGCCGCCTGCCATGCCCTTTTCCACCTTGCCGTTTACATAAACGCCGGCTTCCTTATAGCCGCCTGCCGCCGTCTGGCTGCCCAGATGCGCATTTGCGGAAAATACCTCTCCGGGTGCAATCACAGTACCATTGATGTAATTGCAGCCTACCGCAAGGTTGTTGTTTCTGTTTCTGTCGCTGTTTGTATAAGTTGTGTAATAGGACCCAATCAGATCCGTTACATGGGAGTTATCCTCTGCCGTAATCTTGGGCTTTGTTACCTTTGCCGCAATTTCCGCTGTGCCGCTTTTGCGTGTTTCCATCACCTTTGCCACATGCTTTGCGGTTTTATCCTTTTCCATTTCAAGCCCTGTCTGCTCAGGAGAAACCACAAATCTGCCATTCTGCCTTACAACGGTACTGTCAATGGCATCCTGATTAAATTCCTCCGCGACCTCGTCCAGCTTTGCGCTCAGCATTTCCGCATCATAGCCGTAGGTCAGCTCAATATTCACGCCATCCTTCAGCAATTTCGCGCCGACCTGAAAGCGATCCGCTTCCGTGCCGGTACGCCCTGTTTCGTATGCCTCCTTTACGGCATCCTCCACATGGTACCCTGCGCCGATGTCCTCAAAGGGAATGTCCCATTTCTGCAGTGCGTCTTCTTCGCCATACTGCAATGTCAGAATTTGCCCGACAACCTCGGATTTATACCTTTCCTGCAGCTGTGCGACAGCCTCCTCCTGACTCAATCCGGATACATCCTCACCATTGATCGTAATGCCCTGATAAATGCCTTCCTGTGCCAGCAGATTCAAAACCTTTCTTTTATGTACCTCATGATACCCGAACGCAGCCACTGCCACAAGCAGAACCAAAACACCGATTATCACCAAAGGCTTTTTATTTTTATTGTTATTGTCTGTTTTTTTGCCCTTCTGATGGTGATGATGTTGGTGCGATTGCTGCTGATGTCGCTGCTGTCGTGGTCTATTGCTTTCCTCCAACTCTCCTCGCCCCCTAAAATATATTTCATGCAAAATTGCCTGTTTGATACAAGCTTTGTCATACCCTGACTATTTTTATCAATAGTCCTCCTTATCATAACGAAGTCTACTGTAAATTACAAGAGCAATTCCTTGAAAAAATCCTTACATTTTTGTTACGATTTTATGCCGTTTCTGCAAATCGTACATTCTCTTCTCGGTTTCGCCGCTCAATAGATGCCATAGCCCAGAAACGGCGCAGCCAAACTCAGCACCATTACTACCGCCAAAAGCAGTGCAATTCCTGCGGCAATTTTCTTTTTCATCCGATATTTATCCTTCGGTTTCATCGTTTATTTCCTTCTTTCTCCTTATTTTTGCGGAACGCCATCTCTGCGTCCAGTCCCATTTCCGCCAGAAAACGAGAGGGCTTCCGTTCCTTTTCATATCTTTGCAGAATTGCGGAAAGACAGAGCTTTTCGGATGCCCTTGTCATGGCAACATAAAACAGCCGCCTCTCCTCCGCAACCGTATCCATGCCCTTTTCATGCGGCACAATCCCCTCCACCAGAGAAGGCAGGAAGACCGCACGAAATTCCAAGCCCTTTGCGCCATGCATCGTCATGAGTGCAACGCCGTTTCGTTTCTGCCCCTTTTTGCGGCTCTGCTCCTTCATTTGCAGACTCAGCCGTTCCAGCTGCTCCCGAAAGCTGCGCACATCCGCACAGTCCTTTGCTGTTTCCATAATCTCGTCCGCTATCTCCTGCAAAACCTGAGCACTTGTTCTTCTATATGCAGCAAATTCCTCTAAATATTCATCATATCCGATGACTTTACGAATATATTTTAACGCATCATAGGGGGTGCGCTTCCGAATCTGGTTTAAATCAATTCGCAGATTTTCCAGATTCTCCTCCTGCCACCCCTTCAAGGACGGACAGACAAAAAAGCTGCGCAATAACGTATACGGCATCGTTTCCGCCTCCGCGAGCAAATCCTTCCCGATATAGCGTTTGGGTTTATTCAGAATCCGCCGCAGTGCGCTGTCCGATTCCTCATTCTCCGCAAGCAGAAGATAGGCAAGCAAATCCTTCGCCACCCAATGCTCATACACATTGCCGCTGTTATCGCGCAAGTCGTATGGAATCCCTCTTTTATATAATTCTCTGGCGAATGCACCACCCTGTAGATTTGTACGGTAAATGACAGCAATTTCCGTCAGCGGCACGCCTTCATCCAGAAGTCTGCCGATTTTCTCCGCAATATGTGCTGCTTCCTTCGCCGCATCCTCCGCCAGAAAAAACGTCACCTTATCACCGGCTTCCCCGATGCCCTTCATATTTTTCACAAAGCGCACCTCATTATTGCCGATGACGCGCTCCGCCAAATTGACAATTCGCTCCGTAGAGCGATAGTTTGTATTTAATGTTACTTTTTTTGCCGCAGGATAAAGCGTCGGAAAACGCAGAAGAAAATCAGGTCTTGCGCCGCGGAAGGCATAAATACTCTGGTCATCATCCCCCACCACAAAAAGATTCTGATGCTTCTCTGCCAAAATCTGCAAGCAGGCAAACTGCGCCTGATTGACATCCTGAAACTCATCCACCAGAATAAATTTATATTTCCTCTGCCAATACTCCCGCACCGCCGCATCCTCACGCAAAAGCTGATAGCACTGCGTCAGCATATCGTCAAAATCCAATTTTTCATGCCGTTCCTTATACCCTTCATACGCACGATACAGCTTGCGAAATTCCTCCACAGGCATTCCCACAGGCGTGAAGCGGTTCGGCTGCTCCAATTCACTGTTCATCAGAGAAAGCTGCGAAAAGAATTGCGAAATATATTCTTCTAAATCGGGAATATCCCATTTTTCCGCTTCAATACTATTTCTGAGGATGCTTCTTCTTTCCTCCTCCTGAAAAATCTGTTCCACATTCCAACCGTATCTGCTCCGCAGAATCCGAAAAAAGATGCTGTGGAATGTTCCGAAGGAAACGCCGGAGGCTCCGTTTAAATTCTCAAATCGACTTTTCATTTCTTCCGCCGCCGCTTTGGAAAAGGTCAGCGCAAGGATTTCCTGCGGCTTTGCCAATCCTCTTTCCAATAATCTGGAAATACGACAAAGCAATACTGTTGTTTTTCCGCTGCCCGGCCCTGCCAGAACCAGCATCGGCCCTGTTTCGTGGCAGACTGCCTTCTGCTGTGCCGTATTCAGTTTTTTGCCCACAGTATCGCCTCCTTTTTCGCTTCTTTCTAAACATTAAGTATACCACATCTTTCTGCCAAATGCCAAAAAAACACAGATTCTGTCCTATCTTAATAAAACCTTATAAAAACCCTAACGCGTTTTTCATTGCGCAAATTTCTATTCTGTATTAAAATAATACATGTTTCAGGCTAAATGCCCGAAACCGAAAATTTGAAGTAAAAATCCAGAGAAATGTTCTCCAGACATAGAAAACACGGAGGTTTCTAATGAATATTGGCATTTTTTCCGACACATATTTTCCACAGCTGAACGGTGTGGCAACATCCATCCGCACGCTCACCCATGCACTACGCGAAAAGGGACACACGGTGTATATTTTCACCCCTTCCGACCCTCGCTGTGAAGGGCAGCCCGAGGATGAGGATATCTTTCGTCTGCCCAGTATCCCCGTTTATTTCGTACGGGATTATCGCGCAGGCTATATTTTCCCGCCGCATATTCTGAAAAAAATCAAAAAACTGAATCTGGACATCGTGCATACACAGACAGAATTCCCCTTGGGCTTTCTGGGAAAGCTGGTTTCCACAACGGAGGGCATCCCCATGGTGCATACCTATCACACCATGTATGAGGATTATGTGCATTATATCGGCGGCGGACATATCATTTCCAAAAACATGGCACGCGAATTCAGCTGCGCCTTCTGCAATACGGCAATGGCAGTCATCGCGCCTACGCATAAAACAGAGCAGCTGCTTTCCGGCTACGGTGTAACAAAGCCGATTTCCATCATCCCCACCGGCATCAATACCGCGCATTTTCGCAAGGAAAACTTCGATGCGGCGGAAATTCTTGCCCTGCGGGAATCCCTTGGCTTAAAAGCAGATACCCCCGTTATCATTTCTATCGGGCGTATTGCGAAGGAAAAAAGCATTGATGTTGTCATTTCCGCCTTGCCAAAGCTGATTGAAAAGCTGCCGGAAGTGCAGATGGTAATTGTCGGCGAAGGCAATGAAATTGAAAATCTGCGAAATTTTGCAGAATCCCTCGGCGTTGGTGCTCATGTGATGTTTACAGGCGGCAAGCCTTGGGATGAAATCGGAAAATATTATCAGCTCGGCAATGTTTTCTGCAGTGCATCTGTTTCCGAAACGCAGGGGCTTACCTTTGCTGAGGCAATGGCAGGCGGCATCCCCGTTGTGGCAAAAAAGGATGAATGTATCGAAAATATCATCACTGACGGTGAAACAGGCATGCTCTTTGAGAAAAATGAAGATCTGTCGGAGCTGCTTTATCGCGTGCTGACCGACAAAGCCCTTTCCGAAAAGCTTTCCACAGCCTCTATACAGGCAATGGATGCTCTTTCCGTGCAGAACTTTGCAGACAGCGTGGAGCAGCTGTATCAAAATATTCTGGAGCAGGAAGAACGCCCCAAGCCCATCGCCGCCCCTGTTATTCCGTTTGTGATTGGCGCAAAGGCCGCCAAGGGCATTACAGGGCTGCCCGGGAAGATTTCCCGTACCTATTTAAAGAAAGCAGCAAACTTTCTTTCTTCTGCCAAGGGCGAATAAAATCGAAGCCAAATTTTCACAGAGTCTAAAAAGGTGCGCCCAGATAAGAAACCCCGAATTCTGAAATGCTGAAAGCTACGGCTACTGCGTTAGTTCCCCTTGACGGCCTAAGTCAAAGGATGCCTGTGGGGAACTTCCTTGCATCCGCAGTCTTTCAGCTATTTCATTTTCTTCATGTTTTCTTATTGGGACACACCTTAAGGGCTCTGTGTTTTTTTATAAATCTTTTTAAAAAAGTGCTTGACAAACTCCTCCCCGTATTGTATGATAGTTCATGTGCCAAATGAATATGTGAGTGTAGCTCAGCTGGATAGAGCGTCTGACTACGGATCAGAAGGTCGCGTGTTCGAATCATGTCACTCACGGAAAAAAACGTATATCACTTTGATATGCGTTTTTTATTTGCTTCATTTCGAGCAAAAACAAAATACTACCTATTTTATATTTTTACGCAAAAAAGAGAGGAGCGGTATTTCTACCGCCCCTTTCTTTTTATCGTGGGTAAATGTAAGGAATCAATTATTTTTCAATCTGAGGAGCAACGTCATCCATCCACTTCATCAGACCGCCCTTTTCTGCATTCTTATCCCATACATATTTCTTTGTTTCGGAAGCGATAACACCACTCAGACCGATCAAAGCAATACAGTTAGGGAATGCCATACAAGCATTCAGTACGTCAGCAATGTTCCAAACTACATCCAGTGCAGATACACAGCCTACCAGTACAACAAATGTCCAAACAACACGGAAAGGCATGATGGACTTAACACCTACCAGATATACCCAACATCTTTCACCATAGTAGGACCAACCCAGAATTGTGGACCATGCGAATGTCAGCAGACCGAATGTCAGAACTGCGGGACCGATTACGGGAATCGCATTGAAGGCACCTGCTGTCATCTGCGCACCTACCAGACCTTCCATACCTGCGGGGTCCTTGATGATGGAGGATACCAGAACCAGACCTGTCAGCAAGCAAACTACGATTGTATCCCAGAATACACCGGACATGGAAATCAGAGCCTGTCTGGAAGGGTTTCTTGTAGCTGCACATGCGTCAACGATAGGAGCAGAGCCCAGACCGGATTCATTTGTGAACAGACCACGAGATACGCCGGCACGGATACAAGCTACTACTGTTGCACCAACAAAGCCGCCGCCTGCTGCTGCAGGGTTGAATGCGCCTTTTACGATTGCTGCGAAAGCTGCAGGAATATGAGCACCATTCACGATACAGATTACGATACAGCCTACAATGTACAGACCAGCCATTATGGGGATCAGCTTCTCACATACCTTGGAGATAGACTTAACGCCGCCCAGGATAACCAGACCTGTGATAACCATCAGAACGATACCTGTTGCGATTTTAGGAATGCCGAATGTACCGTTCATGGATTCTGCGATGGAGTTTGCCTGTGTCATGTTACCGATACCGAAGCAAGCGATACCTGTAAAGATTGCGAACAGGACACCCAGCCATTTATGACCCAGACCTCTTTCCAGAGCGTACATGGGACCACCGATGAACGAGCCATCTTTTGCTTTTACACGGTATTTAACTGCCAGAGTTGCTTCACCGAATTTTGTTGCCATACCCAACAGACCTGTGAACCACATCCAGAATACAGCACCGGGGCCAC
>UMKD01038957.1_pt1 | contig 11325 bp, 9 predicted proteins | sample 1966221 | NCBI WGS metagenome assembly UMKD01 (sample SAMEA4836167, study PRJEB28245) | human gut metagenome | biome: gut microbiome; material: fecal sample | place: Denmark | collected 2008
AAATGTAATTTTTTTAAAAGAAAGCGAGTCAGAAATGAAAAAATTCCTCCAAAAAAGAGTCCTCCTCCCAATTGCAAAATGACATAGGAAAATAAAGTACTTCCTCTGACTTCTCCTGTTAAATAAAGAAGACTTATGAGTGTCATCATATAGGAGCAGGGATCGTTACTACCGCTTTCCACTTCCAAGAGAGAAGCGGTATTTTCCTTTAGTCCTAATTTTTTTCGTTTTAAAATGGAAAAAACAGAAGCGGCATCTGTAGAGCTTAAAATGGAACCGAAGAGGAAACTTTCCAGCCAGGACCAGGAGAGTAAAAAGTGAACTCCGACAGCTACAAAAAGTGCTGTCAAAAAGACTCCCAAACTTGACAGGATAGAGGCCTCTATGATAACTTTTTTTGCTTCTTTCCACTTTGTTCCGAATCCGCCATAGAACATAATGAAGATGAGAGCGGTAGAGCAGACATTATTCGCCATAGAAAAGTCGTAAAAGGAAATTTTAAACAATCCTTCTTCTCCAAAAATCATTCCAAGCCCGATAAAAAGCAGAAGAGCAGGAACCCCACTTTTTAAGGAAAATTTGTCTAAAATACAAGACAATAAAATGACGAAAGAAACAAGTAGTAAAATAGGAATCAAATGTTATCCCTCCTTATGTAATATTTAGGTTGATCAGGGGAACCTAAATCTTTTTCTTCTATTATAGCAAGAGAAGACAAAAGTAGCAAGCGGACGGTCGGGGAAAAGATTGGAATAAGAAAATTCCAAGAAAAAAGAATTTGAAATATTTTTTCAAAAAGACTGGAAAAAAGTGTAAAATTATTGTAGAATATCCTTATTCAAAAAATATAATACTAAATATCTCGTATATCTCTGCGATATGGGCAGAAGTTTCTACGGTTTACCTTAAATGGACTGCTACGAGTGATTTTTTTCGCGACTAGTTTTTTAGCATATTTAGGATTAGTCTTTTTTTGTTATTTTAATTTTTTTAAGGAGGAGATTTCAGTATGACAAGAAACAAGTCGCCATATGATATTGATGGAATACCAGCATTTCGAGAAGCACTTCCTTTAGGATTGCAACATATTTTAGCAATGTTCGTAGCGAATATCACACCCATTATGATTGTAGGGGGAGCTTTGCATTTACCGGCAGAGGAAATTGCTATTTTAATTCAAGCTTCCATGTTGGTTGCAGGTTTGAACACTTTTATTCAAACCTATCGTTTTGGACCGGTGGGAGCAAGATTGCCGATTGTAGTCGGATCCAATTTTACTTTTGTTCCTTTAGCCATTACCATTGGAAATAATTATGGCTATGAGGCAGTATTGGGAGCTGCTTTGATTGGGGGAATTTTTGAAGCGGTTTTAGGGCTTTTTATCCAAAAGGTTCGTCGATTTTTTCCTTCCGTGGTAACAGGAGTGATTGTGTTATCTATAGGACTTTCTTTACTTCCGGTTGGGATAGCAAGCCTTGCAGGAGGATTTGGAGCTGCTGATTTCGGTTCGTTTGAAAACTTGGCCATCGGTTGTTTTGTTTTGATCGTTATCATTCTATTCAAACAATTTGCAAAAGGAATTTGGAGCACAGGAGCTATTTTTATAGGAACCATGATTGGATTTGTTTTGACCTTGCTGTTGGGGAAGGTGGATTTGTCCACGGTTGCTCAAGCAGGATATTTAAATCTTCCGATGCCCTTCCGTTACGGATTTATATTTAAATCAGATGCTATTTTAGCAATGATGTTATTATTTGTGGTGTCCGCTGTAGAAACACTGGGAGATATGTCCAGTGTGACAATGGGAGGAGCGAATCGGGAATTAACGGATAAAGAATTGTCGGGAGGAATTGTGGCGGATGGAATTGGAGCTTCCATAGCCTCTATTTTTGGTATTTTACCAACGACATCTTTCAGTCAAAATACCGGAATTATTACTATGACTAAGGTTATGAGTCGTTATGTTGTCGGGTTGGGAGCTGTTATTTTGATGATAGGAGCTTTTTTTCCAAAAGTGGGAGCTTTGTTGACAGTCATTCCGCCAAGCGTCATTGGAGGAAGTTTGGTTATGATTTTTGCAATGATTTCCATTAGCGGAATCAACTTGCTGACCAAAGAAAAATTAACAGGAAGAAATGCGGTTATTGTGGCAGTATCTTTGGGCTTGGGATATGGATTAGGCTCTGTTCCCGATGCTTTAACTCATTTCCCGGAAAGTTTAAAATTATTATTTGGAGGTTCCGGAATTGTAATTTCCGGAGGAATTGCTATTATTTTAAACATTCTATTGCCACATGACGAAAAAATATTTGAGTAGAGAAAAGAGGAAAGATATGAAATTAATGAAAGAATATATACAACAGTATGGAGTTGCTATTGGTGACAAAATTTTGAAAGTGGATAGTTTTTTAAATCACCAAATTGATCCTTATCTTATGATGGAAGTCGGAAAAGAATTTAAGGCAAGATTTGAGGGAAAAGAGATTACTAAAATTTTAACCATTGAAGCTTCGGGAATCGCTGTGGGGATCACTACTGCCTTTGCTTTCCAAGTTCCCATGGTGTTTGCAAAAAAGAATAAACCGTCTACGATGTCGGAGTCCTATAATGCAACCGTCTTTTCTTTTACTAAAAACAAAGAATACAACATTACTGTTGCCAAGGAATTCATACAAAAGGGAGATAAGATTTTGATTATTGATGATTTCCTGGCTTTGGGGAATGCTATTTTGGGTCTGAAAAGTTTATGTGAACAGGCGGGAGCTGAAGTGGTGGGAGTGGGAATCGCTATTGAAAAAGGCTTCCAAGAAGGAGGAAAAATACTTCGGGAAAAAGGACTGCATGTGGAATCTTTAGCGATTATTGACTCCTTACAAGGTGGAAATATCATTACAAGGTAAAAAAGTTTATAGATAAAAATTGCAAGGAAGTAAAACCTTGCAATTTTTGTTTTTCAGGAGATATTTTTTCAAAGATTGAAAACCGGGAAAAGTATTTGTTACTGTCTTCGTACAAAGAAGTGTGAACGGAAAAATTACTTTTATTTATTCTGTCATGGAAGTAAAAAAATGTCCTTATCTTTTGTAGGAAGGTACAGAATCAAAACAATTTGGAATAGCAGCTGCCGGAGTTGGATAAGCCTGTTTGTGATTTTTTTGAAATATGTTATAATATATTGGAAAATTTTTGAACTATGGGAGGTTATCATGAAGTTTTTAGGAGTGATTCCGGCAAGATATGCTTCTACCCGTTTGGAAGGGAAGCCGTTAAAGGATATTTGCGGACATAGTATGATAGAATGGGTGTATCGACGATGTCAAAATACGAAATTGGATGATATCATTGTAGCAACGGATGATGATAGAATTTTTAAAGAAGTGGAAGCATTTGGCGGAAAAGCCATGATGACTTCCTCAAAGCACCCGAATGGAACCTCAAGAATTGCGGAAGTTTGCCAAAAAATGACGGATTATGATGTGATTGTCAATATACAGGGGGATGAACCTCTCATAGAAGCTCAAATGATTGATATGATAATAGAAGCTTTTCAAAAAGAAAGCTTATGTATGTGTACCTTGAAACATAAATTACAAACATGGGAAGATATTGAAAATCCGAATCAGGTGAAAGTCGTGACGGATAAAAAGGATTATGCTTTGTATTTTTCAAGAAGCGTTCTTCCGTATCCTAGAAAAGAAAATTCAGCCTTGTATTATAAGCATATTGGAATTTATGGATATACCAGAGAATTTGTGTTGGAATATGCGGCAATGGCTCCAACAGCTTTGGAAACTTCGGAATCTCTGGAGCAGCTAAGAGTTTTAGAAAACGGATATAAAATTAAAGTACTGGAAACTCCATATCAAAGTGTAGGGGTCGATACCCAAGAAGATTTGGAAAGAGTACGTCAATGGATACAGGAAAGGGGAATTACAATTGAAGATAACTAAAATAGTCACGTTTTGTTGTTTGACTTTATTGTTTGCAGCATGTTCCGGCGGAAATATCAGAGAAAAGGCGGATACTTTTAAAGCCATTCAACGTAGAAATATAAAACCTATGGATAATGCTTACAGTCTTTTGAATGGAAAAGACTATCCGAAAGTCGAAAACAATTTTGGAAAGGAAGTACCTTATTTACAACCGGTCAATGACACGAAAAATCAAGATTTTTTTGAAACCTATGATGAAAAAAAAGCAAGTCAATTTTTTAAAAATTTAAAGATAGAGGGTTATGGTTCCAATTCCATGTATTGGAGATGGAAAACAAGTATTTCCAAAAGTTCCCTTTTTCAAAAAATAGCACAGAGAATTCCTCAAATTTCAGCAAGAGGAAGAAAAAATGTTTTTGTGTTAACAAATGGAGTGTGGTTGAATAATCAAAATATTTCGGATGTCGGATCGGTGAAAGACATGAAAGTGTTATCACGTGGAGCCTCCGGAGTAATTACTCATTTATTGGTAGAAACATCCAAGGGAAGTTACTTAATTACAAAGGAATATAATATTCGAAGATTGCTGGCAACCAATGGAAAAGTGTTTGGAGCAAGAGGTGGAAGTTCCGATTATAGTAAAACAGCGATTTCAGATGGAAGTCCTTTGCTCCCTTCGGCATCTTTGGTTTTTGAGATTGGAATGTTTTCGGTCGATATTTATGGTGGCGGTTTTGGGCATGGAAGCGGAATGATTCAATATGGAGCAGGAGATTTGGCGACAAATTATGGTTTCTCCTACAAAGACATTTTAAACCATTACTATACCAATGCAAGTTTGGTAGATATGGATACGGTTGCCGGAGTCGAACGAAATATTAAGGTAGGACTAACAAAGCCGAATGGAAGTTTGGAACATGGTCAAATTTTTATCACGGGAGGCGGAAAATTGCGAGTATATGCCGAAGATGAAAGCTTTGACTATACGTTTGATCCGAATACGGAAATTCGAATTACTCCAAAAGCGGGACGATTGTATGTGAAAACGAAAGTAAAAGAATTTTGGACAGACAAGAAATTTTTTGTGGATGGTGGAGGATACTATCTTTTGGTTAAAAATCTGAGAAAAGCTCATACGAGCAATCCCAGATATCGTGGAAAAATTCAGTTTGTTCCTAAGGGAAATGTTTTACATATGATTAGTGTTGTTGATATGGAAGATTATTTGAAACAGGTGGTTCCAAGTGAAATGCCGAGAAGTTTCGGAGTGGAAGCCTTGAAAGTACAAGCTGTAGCGGCTAGAACTTATGCAATCAGTGATTTTTTAAAAGGAAGATATGCGGCACTCGGATTTCATGTAAAGGATACAACGGAAAGTCAAGTGTATAATAATCAGGTGGAAAATGAAGATGCAAATCGAGCGATTGAAGCAACAAGAGGAGAAATTTTAGTCTATCAAGGAGTTCCTATTGATGCGAAATATTCCTCCACTTCCGCAGGCTTTACGGAAGCCGCGCATCGCATATGGTAAGACAGAATGGAGTAGAAATGTTAGAAAAAATTGTAATTAAGGGAGCAAGGCAACATAATTTAAAAAATTTAAATTTGGAAATTCCGAAAAATAAATTTGTAGTCATTACGGGAGTAAGCGGAAGCGGAAAGTCTTCTCTTGCCTTTGATACCATTTATTCAGAGGGGCAAAGGCGTTATGTGGAAAGTTTGTCTTCCTATGCCAGACAATTCATCGGGCAAATGAACAAACCCGAAGTGGACAGCATTGAGGGCTTGGCACCGGCGATTTCGATTGAGCAGAAAACAACCAATCGAAACCCGCGTTCTACAGTGGGAACTATTACGGAAGTCTATGATTATATGAGATTATTATTTGCTCATATCGGAACGGCACATTGTCCCGTTTGTGGAAGAAAAGTGGAAAAACAAAGTTTGGAAGAAATTGCGGAAACAATTTTAGAAAGATTTGAAGACGGAGAAAAAATGATGCTCCTGGCTCCTATTATTAAGGATAAAAAAGGAACACATAAAAATATTTTCTTGAACTTACAAAAAAAAGGCTTTGTTCGTGTGCGAGTGGATGGAGAAATTTTATATGTGGAAGATGAAATTTCTTTGGATAAAAATAAAAAGCATACGATTGAGGTAGTCGTGGATAGATTGGCTTTGAAGAAAGAGAGTAAAGAATTTATAAGTCGTTTGACTCAATCTTTAGAAGTTGCCTCCGGACTTTCTCAAGGAAAGATTATTTTACAGGTGGGAAAAGAAGATATTCTTTTTAGTGAAAACTATGCCTGTCCGGAACATGAGGAGGTGAGCATTCCTGATTTAAGTCCCCGTTTGTTTTCTTTCAATGCTCCCTTTGGAGCTTGCTCTGAATGTAAGGGAATTGGAAAAAAATTGGAAATTGATGAAAATAAGTTGATTGAAGATGAAAATTTATCCATTTTGGAGGGAGGAATGTACATTCCGGGAGCTGCCGGCCGAAAAGGATATACTTGGGAAATTTTTAAGGCGATGGCAAAGCACTTTCATTTGGATTTGACGAAGCCCGTCAAAGAATATAGCAAAGAGGAAAGAGAGCTTATTTTTTACGGGAGAGCGGGAAAGTTTCAAGTGGACTATGAGGGAAACGGATATTCATTTCACGGTTTAAAAGAATATGAGGGAGCGGTTGCAAACTTAGAAAGAAGATACCGGGAAAGTTTTTCAGAAAGTCAAAAAGAAGAAATTGAAAATAAATATATGATAGAAAAACCTTGTAAACTCTGTCATGGAAAACGTCTAAAAGAAGAAGTGTTAGCTGTTACTATCGCAGGTAGAAATATTATTGAAATTACAGAGATGAGTATTGCGGAAGCCTATCAATTTTTTTTGAATGTGACTTTGACTCAAAAGCAAGAGAAAATTGCCAAGGAAATTTTAAAAGAAATACGAGAACGATTGCAATTTATGATAAATGTCGGCTTGGATTATTTAAGTTTGGCAAGGGAAACGAAAACATTATCCGGCGGAGAAGCTCAAAGAATTCGATTGGCAACACAAATCGGCTCAGGATTGACGGGAGTATTGTATGTCTTGGATGAACCGAGTATAGGTTTGCATCAAAAAGACAATGATAAGCTATTGGCAACACTGTCACATCTTCGAAATTTAGGGAATACTTTGATTGTTGTGGAACATGATGAAGACACCATGATGCAGGCGGAAGAAATTATTGACATCGGTCCCGGAGCGGGAGTGTACGGCGGAGAAATTGTAGCTCATGGAACCCCTGAGGAAGTGATGAAGAACAAGGAGTCTTTGACAGGACAATATCTAAGTGGAAAAAAGAAAATTGCCATTCCGGAAACGCGAAGAACATGGAAAGACAGCCTGTTACTAACAGGGGCTGCCGGAAATAATTTGAAAAATATCGATGTGGAAATTCCTTTGGAAGTTATGACAGTGGTAACAGGAGTCAGCGGAAGTGGAAAATCCACTTTAATCAATCAGACTCTCTATCCCATTTTATTCAATCAACTGAACAAGGGAAAATTATATCCTTTGGAGTATAAAAGCATTCAGGGATTGGAAAATTTGGAAAAGGTAATCAATATTGATCAAAGCCCTATTGGAAGAACTCCGAGATCCAATCCTGCTACCTATACAAAAATTTTCGATGACATTCGGGAGCTTTTTGCTCAGACTAAGGATGCAAAAATACATGGCTTCGATAAGGGGAGATTCTCTTTTAATGTCAAAGGAGGGCGTTGTGAAGCTTGTCAAGGAGCCGGAATTTTAAAGATTGAAATGAATTTTTTAGCGGATGTTTATGTGGAATGTGAGATATGTAAGGGGAAACGATACAACAAAGAAACCTTGGATGTCTATTATAAAGGGAAAAATATTGCGGAAGTATTGGATATGAGCGTGATTGAGGCCTATGAGTTTTTCAAAACGATTCCCTCTTTAGAAAAAAAATTAAAAGTATTGGTAGATGTCGGTTTGGATTACATTAAATTGGGGCAGCCCGCTACGACTTTGTCGGGAGGAGAAGCTCAACGAATTAAGTTGGCGGCTGAGCTTTCCAAAAACAGTAGAGGAAAGACTATTTATATTTTAGATGAACCTACGACCGGTTTACATTTCCAAGACATTGAAAAATTATTGGAAGTATTGCAACGATTGGTAGAAAAAGGAAATACTGTTTTAATCATTGAACATAACTTGGATGTAATCAAGACGGCAGACTACATTATTGATATTGGAAAAGACGGAGGAGATAGAGGAGGAGAAGTTTTAGCGACAGGAACTCCGGAGGAAATTGCGAAGAGAAAAGAAAGTTACACCGGAAAATACTTAGCAAAAATTTTGAAGAAAAAACAAAAAAATACGAAAAATAGGTGAGGATATGTTTGAATATTTAAAAGGGTTTGTGTCTTATAAAAAACCGGAATACTTTGCTTTGGATGTTCATGGAGTTGCTTATCGAGTTTATATTTCTCTACGAATGTATGAAAAGATAGAACTTGGACAAGAATATCAAATCTATATCTATAATCATATTCGAGAAGGAGAATATAAGCTGATTGGATTCTTGGAAGAAAAGGAAAGGAAGTTGTTTGAATTGTTGCTTTCTGTGAAAGGAATCGGAATCAGTCTTGCTTTAGCAGCTCTTTCCACTTATTCTGTAGAGCAGCTTGTTGCCTATATCCAGGAAGAAAAAATAGCCCGCTTAAAAAAAATTCCAAAGTTGGGAGAAAAGAAAGCACAGCAAATGATTTTAGATATTCAGTCCAAAGTAAAACATTTTGGAATGGAAGAAAAAATGGAAGAGAACAGTGCTGTCACTTGGGCGGAAGATATAGCAAGTGCTCTGGAAAATCTCGGTTATGCCAAAAAAGAAATCGAGCAATTATTACAACAGGAGACTTGGGTGGAATATCAAAGTTTGGAAGAGGCAATGAAAGGTATTTTAAAGAAAATGAAACAATCATAAATGAGGAAAAGGAAAATGAAGTTATATTTTGTACGACATGGGGAAACGGAGTGGAATACACAAAGACGCTTTCAAGGAAGAAAAAATTCTCCTTTGACAGCAAGAGGGGAGGAGCAAGCGAAAAAAATTGCAGAGCAGTTGAAAGAAATGTCTGTATTCTTCTTCTTTGGGAAGAGCTAAGAAGACAGCTCAAGAAATTCAAAAGGGAAGAGAAATCCCTATAGAAATTATGGATGAATTCATTGAAATTTCTATGGGAGAATTGGAAGGAAAGACAAAGGGAGATTTTTTTAAATTATATCCGGAAGAATATGAGAAATACATACAGGCGGATTTGAATTATAATCCCGCTGCTTTTTCGGGAGAACGATTTGAGGAAATTCAAGCTCGTCTCAAGCAGGGAATGCAAAAATTGGTAGAAAAACACAAAGAAGAGGATATTATTTTGGTCGTAAGTCATGGAATGACTTTGCAAATTTTATTCACCGATTTACGTTATGGAAATTTGGAACATTTGAGAGAAGAAAAATTACCGGAAAACACAGAAGTACGAGTAGTGGAGTATAAAAATAAGCAATTTATAATCTAAACAATTTAGGAGTTTTTTATGAAAAAATATATATTACTTTTTTTCTGCCTTTCTTTTTCAGTTTTAGCGAAAGAGCAGAATTTAGAAGAAATGTTGGAAACATTTTCTATAAATTCATATGAAGAGGAAAAGTACGAATTACAACAGAAAGGTCTTTTGTTAAAAGAACAACATATCAGACGTCGGGATTTTCAAGATGGACTTGTGGCAACTGCTGAATATAATGAGAATCATCGTACAGGAGAAAGAAATGATTATACCAAAAAAGGAACTCTTCAATTTGGTCCTTTCTTTGCCTCCGCTTATAATACCGCAGAAAAAAAAGGAGACTCTGTTGGCATTGGAATAGAAAAGAATATTAAGGATCTTTTTTACTCGAAATATGACAGTCAGGAAGAACAAATTAAATGGCAAAAAAAAGCGGACTTTTGGTCCTATCAGAACAATCGTCAAAAAAAGATGATTTCTTTAATCCAATTATACCGGGATTATAAAAATACTCTTTATGAATTGGAGGTAAAATACCAAGAAAGTAAGAGATTAGAAAAAGAAGAAGAAAAATTGAAATTGTCTTATCGCTTAGGGAAGGCTAAAAAGATAGACTGGCAGGCTGCAAATTTGGGATTAAAAAATTTAAAGTTGGAGATTTCTGTCTCAGAAAAACAAAAAAAGGCCTATCAAGAAAGATTTTTAAGAGAATTTCGGATTTCTCTTCCGGAGGATAAACTACAAGAGATTCCACTTTTAGAAATAAATATCGATGATTTCATGGAAGACTATGGAAAAGCGGAATTGGAGGAGCGAAAAGCGAAGTTAAAAATGCAAGAAGAAGGATTAAAATATTCTTTGTATGAGGAAAAAATACCGGATATTAACATTCGTTATGAGCACATCTCCAAGAATCAAAAACGTGATGCGGAAGATGTAGTTAGTATGAAATTGAGTAAAAAGTTGTTTTCAGACAAGTATTCTTCCCGAAAAGAAGAAAATGAGATAAAAGAAGAGAAACTACTTTTACAGCAAAGAGAAGAAGAAATAGCAGCGGAAAGAAAACAGGAAAGAGTTAATTATGATAACTATCTGTCTAAATACCAAGTAGCTCAAAATCACTTTCAATTGGAAAATTCCAAATATGAAATAAAAAAATTGGAGTATGAATTGGGAAAAGTGGATTATATTGAAGTCATGGAAGTTTTTGATAAATATTTGGAGGCAAAAATTTCCTTAGAGAAAGCCAGAAATACCTTAGCGGCTTATCTTTATGAATGGAAAATAAGGAAGGTACAAGCATGAAGAAAAAAACGATTTTACTTATAACGATTGTTATTTTATTAGCTGTTTTAGGACTATGGAAGTATTATAAAACAACAAAAAAAGAAGAAAAGGTATATTCTACCATAGAAATACATAAGAAGCAGGGAAATGGATATATTGAGGCAAAAGGAAAAGTAGAAGTCAATGATATGATTTCCGTTTTTGTAGATAAGCCTTTGAAAGTAAAGGAAATTTTTGTGAAAGAGGGGGATTATGTTGAAAAAGGTCAAATTTTAATGACTTTTGATGATTTATCAAAAAATAAATTATTGAGATCTATGGAAAAAGAAAAACTACAACTGCAAAAATTGAGAAGAAATTATGAAATAGAGATGTCTTTGGAAAAAATTGGAGGAGCTTCTCTGAATTCTTTGAAAGATATGCGGGAAGAGATCCGACTGCATGAATTAAGTTTGGAAGAATTAAATGAAGATTTTCGAAAAACTGCCAGTGAAATTTTGAGTCCGGCAAACGGAACCATTTCTTCTTTAACGGCT
>UMKD01014256.1_pt1 | contig 11306 bp, 7 predicted proteins | sample 1966221 | NCBI WGS metagenome assembly UMKD01 (sample SAMEA4836167, study PRJEB28245) | human gut metagenome | biome: gut microbiome; material: fecal sample | place: Denmark | collected 2008
GGTAACTGGTGCTGGCGCGCCCTGCCCGGCGCCTTTACCCCGGAGCTGGCCCAAAAGCTGCATGACGCTATGGAGCTGTATGGCCGCCTGCCGGAAGAACCCGCTGCAGAACCCGATGAAACAGAAAAATCGGAAGACGCAGAAAAAGCGGCGGAACCCAAAACCTGATCTCTCCCTCTCCAACGCCCCCCACCGGAGCAGCTTCCGGTGCGGGGGCTTTTTTTGCAAATTTTTGGGTTGTTGCCTTGGCAACAGACAGCCCCGATGCGGGTTGGTATACTAAAGGCACTCTGCAGGGTATGCTGAACCAACAACCCGGCAGAGCCGGTATGAAAACCCCGGCTTTTGAAAGTACTTTCTGTGTTAGCGCAACCTAACCGTGAAAGACAAAATTATACCTGCACCGTTCGCCATGGGAAGCCACCGACATGTGCGGCAAATGCCATGCACAAAAAGCAATGCAAAAGTTTCCAACACAATTTTTGGTGTAGTTGTTGCTTTTTGTAAGGACATATGGTAGAATGATTGTGGCCCGGATACGGGCTGGTCAATGGCGTCCTTTTGGGCTGGAACCGTGGGCAACGCAGAAAAACTGCCCGCCCGCCAGCTGGAAAAGGACAAGATTTTCAATAGCTGGTTAGAGCAACCTAACTAATAGAGCAGCGTATTTGGTTTACAACAGGAGGTAACCGATGACAGATTTTGTACAGTGGGAAGGCTTCCAGGGCCGCATCTGGAAAGAAGAAGTCAACACCCGCGATTTTATCCAGAAGAACTACCGCCCCTACTCCGGCGATGAAAGCTTCCTTGCCGGCCCCACCGAAGCAACCGATAAGCTTTGGGGTGCTCTGCAGGTTCTGCAGAAAGAAGAGCGCGCCAAGGGCGGCGTTCTGGATATGGAGACTGAAGTGGTTTCCGGCATGACCGCTTACGGCCCCGGCTATATCAGCGAGGACCTGAAGGATCTGGAAAAAGTCGTCGGCCTGCAGACCGATAAGCCCCTCAAGCGCGCCTTCATGCCCTATGGCGGCATCAAGATGGCAGAACAGGCCTGCACCACCTATGGCTATACTCCGTCCCCGAAGCTGCACGAAATCTTTACCAAGTATGCCCGCACCCACAACACCGCTGTGTTTGATGCCTACACCCCGGAGATGAAAAAGGCTCGCCACAGCCACATTGTGACCGGCCTGCCCGATACCTATGGCCGCGGCCGCATCGTTGGCGACTACCGCCGCGTTGCCCTGTACGGCATTGACTACCTGATCAAAGAAAAGCAGAACGACTTTGCCAACTGCGGTGACGGCACCATGACCGATGACGTCATCCGTCTGCGCGAAGAGATCGCCCTGCAGATCCGCGCCCTGAACGATATGAAGGCCATGGCCGCTGCTTACGGCTATGATATCTCCCTGCCCGCTGCCAACGCCAAGGAGGCTGTGCAGTGGCTGTACTTTGGCTATCTGGCTGCCATCAAGACCCAGAACGGCGCTGCCATGAGCGTTGGCCGTATCTCCACCTTCCTGGATATCTACATCCAGCGCGACCTGGATAAGGGCATCCTGACCGAGACCGAGGCCCAGGAACTGATCGACCACCTGACCATGAAGTTCCGCATGGTCAAGTTTGCCCGTATCCCCAGCTACAACCAGCTGTTCAGCGGCGACCCCGTGTGGGCTACCCTGGAAGTTGGCGGCATCGGCATGGATGGCCGCTCCATGGTCACCAAGACCGACTTCCGCTTCCTGCATACCCTGGAAAACATGGGCCCCGCACCGGAGCCGAACCTGACCGTTCTGTACTCCTCTGCTCTGCCCAAGACCTTTAAGGATTACGCCTCCAAGATCTCTATCAAGACTTCCTCCGTCCAGTACGAGAACGACGATGTGATGAAGCCTGTCTGGGGCGACGACTACTCCATCTGCTGCTGCGTTTCCGCAACCCAGACCGGCAAGGAGATGCAGTTCTTCGGCGCACGTGCCAACCTGGGCAAGTGCCTGCTGTATGCCATCAACGGCGGTATGGACGAAAAGCTGCATGAGCAGATTGGCCCTCACTATGCCCCCATCACTGCAGAGTACCTGGATTATGACGAAGTTATTGCCAGGTATGACGTTATGATGGATTGGCTGGCAGGCCTGTACGTCAATGTGCTGAACCTGATCCAGTACATGCACGACAAGTACTACTATGAGGCGGCTGAAATGGCCCTGATCGATACCGATGTGCGCCGCACCTTTGCCACCGGTATTGCCGGCTTCAGCCATGTAGTTGACTCCCTGAGCGCAATCAAGTACGCCAAGGTCAAGTGCGTGCGTGACGAGACCGGTCTGGTCACCGATTACGAGATCGAGGGCGAATTCCCCCGTTACGGCAACGATGACGACCGCGCCGATGATATCGCTGTCTGGCTGCTGCGCACCTTCCTGGAGAAGATCAAGCGCCGCCACACCTACCGCAACTCCGAGGCTACCACCTCTATCCTGACCATCACCTCCAATGTGGTATACGGTAAGGCAACCGGCGCAATGCCGGATGGCCGCGCAGCCTTTACCCCGTTTGCCCCCGGTGCAAACCCGGCTTACGGCGCAGAGCAGAACGGCCTGCTGGCCAGCCTGAACAGCGTTGCCAAGCTGCCCTACCACTGGGCACTGGACGGCATCTCCAACACCCAGACCATCAATCCCGACGCTCTGGGCCACAGCGAGGGCGAGCGCGTTGAGAATCTGGTCCAGGTTATGGATGGCTACTTTGACCAGGGCGCCCACCACCTGAACGTCAACGTCTTTGGCACTGAAAAGCTGATCGACGCCATGGAGCACCCGGAGAAGGAAGAGTACGCCAACTTCACCATCCGTGTTTCCGGCTATGCCGTCAAGTTCATTGACCTGACCCGCGAACAGCAGATGGACGTTATTGCTCGTACCTGCCACAAGAAGATGTAATTGCTGCGGCGTGACTGTCGACTAGCATACAAGGCCCGCGGCTGCGTTTTGCGGCCGCGGGCTTTTTGGGCAAATGCGTGGTATAATAGGGGAGGAAACGCAGGACTCCAGCCCAGTCACACGTTGAAAAATGCGTATACCCCAGTAGGGCGGGGTCACCCGCCCCTGCCACATCCCAAACCCAACACCAACCGCAAAAGAGGTAACATTCCATGGAGCAAAACACCCCCATCACCGGCCGCATCCATTCGGTCGAAACGTTCGGCCTTGTCGATGGCCCCGGCGTGCGGTATGTCCTGTTTGTGCAGGGCTGTGCCATGCGCTGCCGCTATTGCCATAACCCCGAAACCTGGCCCTGCACCATTGGGGAGCAGCAAACCCCGGCCCAGGCCCTGCAAAAAGCCCTGCGCTATCGCACCTACTGGAAAAACAATGGTGGCCTGACCGTCAGCGGCGGTGAACCGCTGTTACAGATCGACTTTGTGTCGGAGCTGTTCCGCCTGGCCAAACTGCAGGGCGTGCATACCACCCTGGATACCGCCGGCCAGCCCTACACCACCGCGGAACCGTTCTATTCCAAGTTTGAGACCCTGATGCAGAACACCGACCTGGTGATGCTGGACCTGAAAGCCTTTTACCCGGACCGCCACAAGGCCCTGACTGGCTGCGATAACACCCCCATTCTGGATATGGCGCGCTGGATGGGCGAACATGGCAAAGCCATGTGGATCCGCCACGTTCTGGTGCCCGGGCTGACGGACGATGAAGCCGAGCTGCGGGAGATGAGCGATTTTATCAAATCCCTTGGCAGCGTGCGCCGCGTGGAGGTGCTGCCCTACCATACCCTTGGCCTGTTCAAGTGGGAAAAACTTGGCATCACCTACAGCCTGGATGGCATTCAGCCGCCCAGCGAGGAAGCGGTTCAGCGCGCTGAAGAGCTGCTTTGCATCAAGGATTATCCGGATTTCAAAAAGTAAGGCAAGCTGTGCCGCTAAACGCGAAAATTTATTTCAAAAACAGATAAAAAGTGCTTGACGAACCACTTGAAACATGGTATAGTATACGCATGGTTAGCGAGAACTAACCGACAGGGCCGCTTTTGCTGACGGCGCATGGAATGCCTCCCATCGCCGTGGCCCAGAAAAGGAACAGGCTTGCTCCCTGCTCCTGTCAAAGTCAGGCAGTTCTCCGTTTCAGGTGTTTGCTCTGCACCTTTTTCATTGCCTGAATCAAAACAATATAGCCCTCTCCCCAGCTGCTCCTTGGGAAGAGGGCTTTATTGTTTTGTTTTTATGTGGAGGTTGGGGAAGAATGGGGGTGGGTGGAAGATATAAGGCAATACCGCATAATTCTAAGTGCCGATACGGCGAGCGAGGTGCGGCAGATGCCAAGCCAAAAGCGCAGATAATACTGGATGCTGCAAAGGTGAGCGCCGCCAGTGGCGGAAACAGCGAACCGAAGCAGGGGCAGCGGTCGCAGAGTGCGAGGGGCTTTTGCCCCCGAAGCACGATGCGGGTACCGCAACCCGACATTATCGAGCATTTTGGCAACGCAGATGCCGTGCCGCAGCTGCCGGAGCGGTGCTTAGAATTATGCGGTATTGCCTTTGATAATTATAGCTAAAATGATTGAAAGCCGAATCTTAATATGATAAAATGTAAATATTCATATGACATAAAGAGGAAAGAAAAAAGCTGGTTTTGCCCTGTGGGGAAAAGGCCTTTGCGGGCTTGCAGGCAAAACGGCATTGCGGTAGCTTTGCCGCAAAATACTGGTGCTGCCTTATCAACGGGGCGCAGTGGTATGCAGGCCGGCGGGCCTGGGATATGAAGAAAACTTGGAAGAAAAGGGAAACAGGGTATGATTACAAAGCGCGAAAAGCTGCAGTATGTCTATGTCTTTTTAACAGACATTGCAGCTCTGGCCGCCAGTGTGATTCTGGCATGGCTGATCGTTGGCGGCATTATGGGGCAGCTGCTGCCTTACAGTGTTCTGGATTGGGTTCAGGCGCTGGTTTTGCTGGTGCTGGCCTATACCGTTACATTTTTCTGTTTTGACCAGACGGAAAACATTGTCAAGCGTACCCGCGGGCAGGAAGCCAAACTTTCCATCAAGTCCAACCTGCTGATGATGGTGATCTATTCTGCTTTTCTGACGCTGTCCAAAGCGGTTTTGCAGGATTCCCGCTATTTTCTGGTGGGGGTCGTGTCGTTTAACCTCTTCCTGCTCCCGGCGGCCCATGGCCTGCTCAAAAAGCTGCTGGTAAAAGCCCCTGACAGTCTCCAGAACGAAACGCTGGTTGGCATTGTTACCACCGGTGACCATGCAGGCAAGATGATCCGTGAGATCAGCAACGACTGGTCCCGCCGTGTGTGCGGTGTGGCCCTGCTGGAAGCCACGGGGGATGCAATCGGTACCAAGGTGGAGAATGTTGAGATAAAAGCCAATTATGATACCTTTATGAACTGGCTGCGCCGCGCCGCTTTGGATGAAGTGTATATCGATGTTCCGATGGACAGCGGCGAATCCTTTATCCCGTACCTGGAAGAGATGGAAAGCATGGGCCTGACCGTGCATTTCCACATGCCGCTGCTGGACCGCATCGAGGAAAGCTGCTGCAACGAAACCAGCTCCGCCCGCCTGTGCCGCGAGCTGGGCCGCTGCGCTGGCGGCAACCTGGTTACCATGGCCACCATTGAACCCAAGCTGCGGGACCAGATCCTGAAGCGCCTGATGGATATTTTGGGCAGCCTGGTGGGCTGCATCATCAGCATCCCCATCATTGCCATTACAGCCATCCCCCTGAAACTGGAAAGCCCCGGCCCGCTCTTCTTTAAGCAGAAGCGAGTGGGCCGCAATGGCCGTGTTTTCTACATCCATAAGCTGCGCAGCATGTATATGGATGCCGAGGAACGCAAAAAGGAACTGATGGCCCAGAACGAGATGAACGGCCTGATGTTCAAAATGCAGGATGATCCCCGCATTACCAAGGTGGGTAAGTTTATCCGCAAAACAAGCATTGACGAACTGCCGCAGTTCTTTGATGTTCTGCGCGGAGATATGAGCCTTGTTGGCACCCGCCCGCCCACGCTGGACGAGTATAAACAGTACGAAAGCCACCACAAGCGCCGCCTTTCCATGAAACCGGGCATCACCGGCCTGTGGCAGGTCAGCGGCCGCAGCGATATTGAGGATTTTGAGGACGTTGTCAAACTGGACGTTCAATACATTGATAACTGGAGCCTGTGGGGCGATATAAAGATCCTCTTCAAGACCGTATGGGTTGTCTTTGCCGGCCGGGGGGCAAAGTAAATCGTTAAATGCGTGGAATGGCAACCTAAAATATAAGGCAACACCGCACAATTCCCGCCTTGCGGCTTAAGCACCGCTCCGGCGGCTGCGGCACGGCATCTGCGTTGCCAAAATGCTCGATAAGACATCCAGTATTATCTGCGCTTTTGGCTTGGCATCTGCCGCACCTCGCTCGCCGTATCGGCACTTAGAATTATGTGGTATTGCCATAAAAACATCAATCCGGAACCCATTCTTTCAACACAATAAGCGGAGCAGGGAACGGCTCCACTTTTTTTACAACAAAAACGCAGGAGGTACTTTGATTATGGCTGCAACGCAAAACAGGGATATGGGGAGCGGCAGCATTCCCAAGCTGCTGGCCCAGCTGGCACTGCCCGCTGTGGTGGCGCAGGTGGTAAACCTGCTGTATAACATTGTGGACCGCATCTATATCGGCCATATGCCGGAGGTCGGCGCATCCGCGCTGACGGGCGTTGGCCTGTTTACCCCCATTTTGATGCTGATTACCGCGTTTGCCATGCTGTGCGGCTCCGGCGGCGCGCCCCGCGCGGCCATTGCCATGGGCCGCGGCGATGACGATGCCGCCGAAAAAATCATGGGCAACTGCTTTACGCTGCTGCTGATTCTGGCGGCTGTGCTGACCGTTGTGTTCTATTTCGCCGCGCCGTCCCTGCTGGTGCTGTTCGGTGCCAGCGAAAAAACGCTGCCTTATGCGCTGGATTACGCCCGCATCTATATCATCGGCACCATTTTTGTGCTCATCGTTATGGGCATGAACCCCTTTGTCACCACCCAGGGCTTTGCCACGTTCAGCATGATGACCACCGTGATCGGCGCTGTGTGCAACATCATCCTGGACCCCATCCTGATTTTTGCCCTCAATATGGGGGTGCGCGGTGCCGCCACGGCGACTGTCATCAGCCAGGCAGTGGGCGCGGTGTGGGTGCTGCGCTTTTTGACCGGCAGCCGCACCAGGCTGCGCCTGAGCGTGAAAAACATGCCGCTGGTGGGAAAAGTCATCGGCCCCTGCCTTGGGCTGGGCGTTTCCACCTTTGTGATGATTGCCACCGAAAGTATCCTTTCCATCGGCTTCAACTCCAGCCTGGCGCGCTATGGCGGCGATATCGCCGTCGGCGCCATGACCATCATCACCAGCGCCACCCAGCTGCTCAGCATGCCGGTGCAGGGGCTTTGCCAGGGCGCACAGCCCATCATGAGCTTTAACTTTGGCGCGGGCAAGGGTGACCGCGTCAAACAGGCGTTTCGGTTACAGTTCATCATCTGCGTGGCATATGCAGCCGCGTTCTGGGCCGCCTGTATGCTGGTGCCCCAGATGTTTGCGAGCATCTTCTCCACCGATCCGGAACTGGTGCGGTACACGGCCTGGGCCATGCGCGTTTACATGGCGGGTATTTTCTCCACCGGGTTCCAGGTTTCCTGCCAGAAGAGTTTTGTGGCGCTGGGCCAAGCCAAGATCAGTCTGTTCATGGCCTGCCTGCGCAAGCTGATTTTGCTGATTCCCCTGATCTTTATCCTGCCCCTGATTTTGCAGGACAAGGTTTTTGCTGTCTTTTTGGCCGAGCCGGTCAGCGATATCATCGCGGCAACCGTAACCTGCAGCGCATTCTTTATCCGCTTTAACAAAATTCTGGCCACCAGCCAGAAAAAGGCGTAAGAATTTGTGGGATACCCGTCTCCCTGCAGTGTATTTTATAATGGGCAATCAACATTTGCCGTGCCTCCCACCCCGTAGGGGCGCACTCTGCGCCCGCCAACCTAAAAGGATAACGATTTTACCCAAAGGCATGTGCCGGAATCCCGCACATGTCTTTTTGTTTGCATCATAGCAAACTGTTTACCCGGCGCACCAAATTTGCTCAGTTGCCCTGCCTGCCGCTGGCGAACAAATTCCCGCCAAAACTCGGCATTTGGCGCGTCAACGGCCAAACAAGGTGCGCGTTCCCCCGAAACTGTATCCGATAAAAAAAGCAAATTACGCACAGCCAACCTCAAACCCGGCGGGGCAGGGGATGGCAAACGGCGGATTTGGTGTTATAATTTCCGTGGAGTAAGAACGCTGGAAAGCCAGCGGAAAGGAACCGACCATGAAAGGCAAATGGATGAAAATAGTACGGCAGTATACGATCATCACGCTCGGCATTAGCATGATGGCGGTGGGGGTGTATTTCTTCAAATTTCCCAACAACTTTGTCTTTGGCGGTGTGACCGGCGCGGCGGCACTGGTTGCCAAGCTGACCCCGATTTCGGCCAGTGAGTTTTCCGCCGTGGTCAATATGTTGATGCTGCTTCTGGGCCTGATTTTTTTGGGCAAAGAGTTTGCGCTGACCACCGGTTATGCCACCGTGGTGCTTTCGGCGGAATTGATGCTGTTGGAAAAGACCTGCCCGCTCAACGAGCCTTTGTCGGACCAGCCCATGCTGGAACTGATTTTTGCCATTGCGCTGCCTGCCATTGCTTCGGCATTGCTCTTCAGCGTGGGGGCTTCCAGCGGCGGCACCGATGTGATTGCCCTGATCGTGGAAAAATACACCCACCTGCACAGCATTGCAGCGGCGTTGTTTTTGACCGATCTGGTCATGGTGGTGGCGGCCTGCTTTGTGTTTGACCTGCACACCGCGCTTTACTCTTTCGTCGGCCTTACCGTTAAATCCCTGATGATCGACGTGGTGTTGGAGCGCATGAAGATGTGCAAAGCTATCTTGATCGTCTGCGACGACAAGGAGCCGATCTGCGACTTTGTGAATAAGGAACTGGAGCGCGGCGCAACATACACCCCCTGCAACGGTGCATACACCAACCAGCCGCGCTACATTATCTATACCACCCTGACCCGGCACGAAGCAATGCAGCTGCGGGAGTTTATCCACAAGGAACACCTGAACGCCTTTATGTCCATGCTGAGCACCACCGAAGTGTTCGGCAAGGGTTTTGATAACGCCTGAAAACCCGCACATACCGCACAGTTCAAACGCTGTGCGGTATTTTTTGTGCCAAAATGCTTGACAGAAATCCGAACCCGGACTACAATATAAATCCGAAATCGGATTATAACACATCACACAGCGGTGCACAAATAAAGCATCGCCGTTTTGCTGTGAAGAATAGGAGAATGATAGTGTAATGCCGGAAGAACACCATCTCACTGCCCGAAATCTGTTGGAACAGATGAACCGCCAGTTCAATGAATGCAACGCCCTTTATCATGAGCTTGCCGTGCATTACGGTGTTTCGGATACCGTGTTCTGGCTGCTGTATTCACTGTATAACAGCAGCGAACCGCAGACCCAGAACCGCCTGTGCATGGAATGGAACCTGCCGAAGCAGACGATGAATTCAGCCGTGGCTTCGATGGTCAGGCAAGGACTGTTGGAACTGGAACCCGCGCCGGGCCGTTACAGCGGCAAACTGCTGCACCTGACGCCAGCCGGGCGGGAACTGGCAGCCAAAACTGCCAAACCCGTGTACAGCGCAGAACAGGCGGCACTGGAACAGCTGGGCATGGCGGAGGCGGAACATTTCGTCCGCCTTGGCCAGGAACACCTGAACGCCATCCGCACGGAATTTAACAAAATTTTACAACAGGAGAAAGTATGAATCAGCGCATCCAATTATCGGACCATTTTACCACATCGCGCATCCTGCGCTTTGCAGCATCCCCTATCATCATGATGGTGTTTACCTCCATCTACAGCGTAGTGGATGGATTTTTCGTTTCCAACTTTGCCGGCAAACAGGCATTCGCTGCCGTCAATCTCATTATGCCGTTTTTACAGGCATTTGGCTGCATCGGCTTTATGCTGGGCACCGGCGGCAGCGCTCTGGTTGCTATGACGCTGGGCACCGGCAACAAAAAGCGCGCCAATGAGCTGTTTTCCATGCTGGTCTGCGCCACTGCGGTGCTGGGCGTGATTTTTACGGTGGTTGCCCTGCTGGTGCTGCGCCCCGCGGCTGTTCTGCTGGGGGCCACTGCGGAGCTGCTGGATGACTGTATCTTGTACGGCACCATCATCACGGTGTTCCAGACGGCGTTTATGCTGCAATTTTTGTTCCAGAGCTTTTTCATCACGGCCGAAAAACCCAAGCTGGGCCTTTTCTTTACCGTGGCAGCCGGCCTGACCAACATGGTGCTGGACTTTGTGTTTGTCGGTGTTATGGGGCTTGGCATCACCGGTGCCGCAGCTGCAACGGTGATTAGCCAGCTGATCGGCGGCATCGGCCCCATGTTCTATTTTGCCCGCCCCGGCAACGGCAGCCTGCTACACTTTGTGCGCCCGGTGTTCAGCGGCAAGGCGCTACTTAAGGCCTGCACCAACGGCTCCAGTGAACTGATGACGAATCTGTCCGCCTCTTTGGTAGGCGCGCTGTACAACTGGCAGCTGCTCCGCCTGGGCGGCGCCGATGGCGTGGCCGCTTACGGCGTTATCATGTATGTCAGCTTTTTCTTTGCCGCCATCTTTATCGGCTATGCCCAGGGCTGTGCCCCGGTTGTCAGCTATCATTACGGTGCCGACAACACGGACGAGCTAAAAAACCTGCTGCGTATCAGCCTGCGGGTCATTGCCGTGGGGGGTGTGGCAATGCTCTGCTTCAGTGAGCTGCTGGCCGCCCCGCTTTCCCGCTTCTTTGTGGGTTATGATGCGGAACTGCTGGAACTGACTACCATCGGCATGAAGCTGTATTCCCTCAGCTTCCTGCTCTGCGGTTTTAACATCTTTGGCTCGGCATTCTTTACCGCGCTCAACAACGGCATAGTATCCGCCGTTATTTCTTTCCTGCGCACCCTGGTGTTCCAGGTCACCGCCATTCTCGTGTTGCCCCATCTGCTGGGCATGAACGGCATCTGGCTTTCCGTTGTGGCAGCCGAAATCGCCGCACTGTTTGTCAATGCATTCTTCCTGGTTAAGAACCGGAAAAAGTACCAGTATTAACGCAAAAGATCAGCCCCTGCCTGAGAGATGGCAAGGGCTGATTTGCTTTTAAGGGTTAGGGCAATACCGCACAATTCCCGCCTTACGGCTTAAGCAC
>UMKD01016681.1_pt1 | contig 11280 bp, 10 predicted proteins | sample 1966221 | NCBI WGS metagenome assembly UMKD01 (sample SAMEA4836167, study PRJEB28245) | human gut metagenome | biome: gut microbiome; material: fecal sample | place: Denmark | collected 2008
TACACTCGTCGAAGTTGTCCGCCACCACACCGGCAAACCTCCCCTGTGTCAGATTTGAAATCTTGCTGGGGGAAATAAGAGAATCCATTGGGTTAGAGATGAACGTTGATTTGTTATTGCGGTTAATGGTCATCGACTGGCGTTTCTGCAACACTTTCCCAAAGCGGTCTGAAAGCGTTTTTGCCGTGTCGCCGACGACTTGCCCGAAAAAGATATTACCGACGGTGTTTATCACCACGGCGGCCTCTTTATCCGTTCACACTTCCACAACCAGTTAATGCGTGACAGCTATGTTACCTGTGCCCGGAGAGCAGTGCATAAGAACGCATAGGATTGTGTCAGGATATTGTCGTATCCCGAAACTTCCCATAATAAGCCGACGCACTCTCTGAAACATTCTTCTTCCTCTTTCCATCTATTCTGAACATTATAAGTGATTCCGGTAGCATAGAGCGCCAATGCCATCCCTGCCTTATCCTCCCGCTTCCTGGCACGGTCGAACATTAGTTCTGCTGCTTCGGCTGCTTGTTTATAATCCCCTTTCAGATTATAGGCAGTGATTAGCTGCATATTGATCTGATAATAGAATTTCCACAGTTCATGCCGAATATAAAAGTCAAGATAGCCGGACGCTTTTTGAATGATTTCATCATACTCCTTCCGGTTTATGTGGGATATGATGGTATTTCCATACACCATTCCCTGCATTTCTACATTTCCCTACTTTATGGCTTCGGCTTCAACCTGATTGAACAGCCTCAGCAATGTATCCATTTTTTAGTCGTCGCCAACTTCCGACATATATAAATAGTACAATCTGTTGTATGACTTTAGTTTATCAATACCTTCAGAGTGTTCAATCACTTGCCGCAAAGAGTCTTTTTGATGTTGTAGGCTATTTTGTGCTAAAACAGGTAAGGTAAAACATAAAAGGCTTCCCCATAAAATAGTTATCAGACTGGTTTTATATTTCATATTGGTTGTGTGTTTACGTAAGTTCTTGATTTATAATTCTTCAAAAATACAAAAAATATCATCAGGTGGAACAAACATGAAAGAATTTATAATAAATCACCAAATTATGCCACAAGCAGCCACTTTAGTGCCACTTGGTGCCACGCTATTCAGGTTCCATTGAATTACAGACACTTGCATCTACTTTCGCCCCGCATTACGATAGATGCAAGTTACATAAAACAAATTACAATGAAAGAAAATCAGAATGAAGAAGAAGTATTACTCATGGCCGACAAGGACGACGACAGCAAACTCAAAGCAGTGGACAAGTCCGCTGCAAAGGAAGGGATATGGCGCTTGTTGCTGCCCTCAATGGAAACTACCGTATTCCCGTCTCCTTTCCGGATACGACGGACGTGTTTACCGACATGCTGGGATATCCCGAAGACAACAGGATCTCATCGACCTGTACAAGATCAATCCGAATGATTATCCGATACTGGTGCAGGAGCAGAAATCTCCCACCGCAACGGAATAACAGTCGTTTACCGGTTCCTCCCCCGGACAATCCGAAGCAGGGGAACAAGTCCGCAACCGTTGGGCTTTGAGAACCGCATGGATTGGGAACAACTCGCCCGTCTGGGCTTCACGTCGGATTGTTTAGTGGAATATTCTATTATAACAGTGGCTACAGCCTCGCCTGTTCCGCCTTTGGCGCAGCAGAGCATTTGCTATAGTCTTTACCAACTTCAGGATCAACTGGATTGTGGGCACACAGTCCTGCGAGTTCGGGATGAATCGGAATAGCTTGATTATCTTTTTTTCTGCCACCAGAGTAATTGCCGGAACCGGAGCGTAGTGCAGCGATGCAGTCCGTTGAAGGAGGTGGTTTCTTTGATGATGGCATTTATATTGATGGCAGTTCCGGGAAGTGTTGTATTACCGCAGGATCTACGTTATGAAAAAAACTGCTTGAAGGAAGACTACACCGGAATTCAAACCATAAATTTGGTCGGGGTTCCGGTGTTTTGTCTTCTACGGAGAGTTACTATCCTTTCTTATCTTCTGCCCTGTCTTCTGCGGCAGAACCAGGTTCGGAAGCGAATGGAAAATCATCGAAATGGAAACTTTTGTGAGGAGTGAAGTGAAGGATTATATCTTTCATTTATATACCAATTACAAATCATCTTCCAATGCTGTACTTTTTGCATAAGCAGTACTCTTAGCCTCAAAGAAATCAGTCTTTACCATATTGGCATTGGAATATTGTGATACCCAACGCATGCTTTCGGGTTCTTTTAAATTGTCTTCATACAATGGAGTAAATCCAAGACTGGTCCAGCGGAGGTTTCCTAAATAATGAATGTAGTCTTCTATCATTTTCTTATTCAATCCCTGGATCTCGTCACCTATCACATATTGCCCCCATTCTATTTCCTGTTTCACTCCTTCACGCATCATCGCTTCGTATACTTTCACCCTATCAGAAGTAAACAATTCCGGCTCTTCCTTCTTCAATTCCAGAATGATATTACGAAACAGCCAAAGATGGGTATTTTCATCCCGATTGATATAACGGATTTCCTGAGCAGATCCAGACATCTTTCCGTTACGACTCAGGTTATAGAAAAACATGAAGCCACTGTAAAAATAAATACCCTCCAGTATATAATTGGCTATCAATGTTTTCATCAACGTAAAACTGTCCTGGCTTTCCTGAAATTCATTATAGCAATTACCTATAAAAGTGTTTCTTTTTAATAGATGCTCATCTGTTTTCCATTGATACAGAATGTCATTGCGCTCCTCCGGACTACATATAGAGTCCAGCATATAACTGTAACTTTGGCTATGGACGCACTCTTGAAAGGCTTGAATATGCAGGCAGAGATTGACTTCATTTGCTGTAATGTATTCACTGATAGTAGGCAGATTGTTACTCTGCAGGGAGTCAAGGAAAACAAGGAAGCTCAATATCTTGTCATAAGCTGTCCGTTCCGCCTTATCCAGATGTGGATAATCCTTTGTATCCTGAGTAAGATTGATTTCTTCGGGTATCCAGAAATTATTCATGGCCTGACGATACCAGTCACTTACCCATTTGTAGTGCATATTGTTGAAATCATTCAAATTAGTTGTATTCCCGCCAATCATTTTTCTGAGACGGAGTTCGGTATCACCCTCGGGATTGAAGAGGGCATTCTTCTTTAATTTCTTTATTTCCATATTTATTATTTAATGTTAGTCAGGATGCACAACTTTCACATTCTTCCACTTCCAGCGATTTACTGCGTACATAGTACACTGTCTTCACTCCGCATTCCCATGCCAACAGATAAAGGTTTAATACCTGTCTCATGGTAAAATCATTGGTGATATACAAATTCAAGCTTTGTGCCTGATCAATATGCAATTGCCGGATACCCGCAGCACGTATGCTCCATGTCTGGTCTATCCGGTAAGCTCCCTTATACAACCAATACGTCTTATCAGACAATGACGGAGCCACTCGCGGAAGCATGGCACCCTTCTTTTCTTCAAGAAAAAAACGTTTCATGACCGGATCTGTTCCGGCAGTTGTTCCGGCAATGATACTAGTGCTGCTGGTAGGAGCAATAGCCAGAAGATAAGCATTTCTCATGCCATCTGCCGCAACCTTGGCCGCCAAATCTTTCCATTGAAGAGAATCATAACCACGTTTCGCAAAATAAGCTCCGGTTTGCCAGTCACTTCCTTCAAAATAAACATATCTTCCTTTTTCCTTAGCAAGCCCGGCACTTGCTTCGATGGCGGCATAATTGATACACTCAAATACTTTATCAATGAAATCAAGATGCTCCACGCTTTCCCAACGGATACCGCGCAATGCAAGTGCGTGATGGTAACCGCTCACCCCTAAACCGATGCTACGGTACCGATGGTTTGTTATCCGGGCAAAAGGGATAGGATAGAAATTCAAATCAATCACATTGTCGAGCGCACGTACTACAACAGCTATTTTTTCTTTCATCTGCCGTTCATCCTCCAATGGAAGATGTCCAAGCGACAAGCTGGCAAGGTTACAAACGACAAAGTCACCGGGACGGACGGTATTGACTACAACCGTATCACCACCTTCCGTACGGACCTCAGTGGAAACAGTTTCAATGGATGACATATTCTGAGCTATTTCCGTACATAGGTTAGAACAATAAATAATCCCCCGATGCGAATTAGGATTAGCCCTGTTCACTGTATCCCGGTTGAATGTGAAAGGCGTCCCTGTCTCTACGGCAGAGCGTAGTATCAACCGGACAATATCTTTGATGTTCAGAACCCGCTTAGAGAGAAGGGGATCGTTTATACAATCCAAGTATTTTTGCTCCCACTCTTCTCCATAATAATCCTCCAGGCAATACCCTTTGACATTCATAATTTCGTTGGGACAGAACAAGTACCATTGCTGATTCAGGTCTTCCTTTGCCATACGCCAGAACAAATCAGGATAGCATACGGCAGGAAAGATATCATGTGCCTTCATCCGGTCGTCTCCATTATTGGTGCGGAGTTGCAGGAATTCGGGCAAATCTTTGTGCCAGACATCCAGATATACTGCTACAGCTCCCTGACGCATACCCAGTTGGTCGACAGCTACGGCAGTGTCATTTACCAGTTTCATCCAGCGTATTACTCCGCCTGCCACTCCCTTAAACCCTCGTATATTTCCTCCTGCCGCACGCACCTTACCAAAATACATTCCCATTCCTCCGCCAAACTTACTGACCATGGCAAAATTATCGATACTGCGATAAATCCCCTCCAGGCTATCGGGCACTGTATCAATAAAACAACTGGATAACTGGTGATAAGGCTTGCGGGCATTGGACAGTGTAGGGGTTGCCATGGTTACTTCTAACCGACTCAGCATATCATAGAACTTCTTTACCCACTGCAATCTATCACACTTTTCGGACATACCCAAATGAAGCGCAATCCCCAAATACATTTCTTGTACCGATTCCATTGGTTCATGTGAGTGCGTACGGATAAGATAACGTTTCGCGAGAAGATCCAATCCCGAATAATTGAAAAGTTTATCACGTTCGGGACACATAAACCCGGCAGCCACTTCTATTTCTCGTGGAGAATAAGCGCTCAGGATATAGTCACCATACAAACCTTCATCCGTCAAATAGCGCAGCTTGTCATAAAAAGAATAAATACCGGCAATTTCTGCCTGTACCTTTAACTTCTGCGTCAACTGAAAATTAAACAAACGGGCAGCAATAAATTCCCAGTCAGGCGCCTCTTGCGTAGTAAGCTCTACGGCAGCCTTAATAAGAGTCGTCAACCTCTCTTCAGCTGTCATATCGGTTTTGCAGAGGTTTACAAACTTCTCTGCCAGGATCACCAAACTATATTCATTGGCAACAAAATCCTTTTGAATATCTTTCAATGTGTCAGCCAACGCTTCAGAACCTATACTACTGACAATATGGTTAAAAGCTTTTCTCCGTTCCGTACGTTGCCAACGATAAAGTATATAGTTTTTAGCTTCGGCATAAAAGCCATGTTCCATCAAACTACGTTCCACCTCATCTTGAATCTGTTCCACGCTACGGTGTACTTCATCACACAAAAAGAGTTCTACTTCATCTACAATTGTGTAAACGGTTTCGTCCGGTACTTCTCTTCCGGTACTGGCAAAACTCTTCCGTATCGCAACGGCTATCTTTTCTCTATTATATGGTTCCGTAGCCCCATTCCTCTTGATTATTTGCATGAAATGTTCTTGAAATGAATTATTTTATCGTTTCGCACTGTTTCCCTACCCCCCGAGTAGAAACAGCCTTTGATGAATGGCAGGTCTTCTGACTGACTCCTCCTTTCCGATGCCTTCCCACACTTCTCCTCATCTACTTGGGCAATGCAGTGGCAATAAGTTTAGTATCGGTAAGTCTACCGGAGTTTCACAGCAGCGGGACTGTTCGGGATTTACACCCGATTCCCTTTTAATCACTTATGCAGAAAAGCATAAGTGAACCAATTCGCCACAAAATAACGAAAGACTTCAGTAATATACAAATAATTCCGTAGTTAAAAAAAGTTGCCATAAGATGTATTATGCACAGATTATCCATCCTAACTGAGAAGGCAATTAAAGTTCATCTCAGTAGCCGAGATGTATATCTCAGCAGCCAAGATGCACATCTTAGCACGCGAGATATACATCTTAGTGCGCAAGATGGAAAAAATTACGTATACCGTTAATTTGTTTTAGGCTGATTGTCCCTTTTCTTTGTTACTGACTGACATTTTTTCCACTAACTCTGTTATAAGTTGCCTCCTTATTTAATCTTAAGGGTACAAAAAGCTGTCGGATTACTCTTTTTATTATGAACATTACTTTATCATACCAACCATAGCAGCCACCATTGCGGCAATAGAGGCGATGGAAGTATTCATCCCTGTAACGTCCGCCGCCACAGTTTGTTTCCTGCCTTTTTTGCTGGGCACTATTATTTCACATCCGGGTTCAATTGCATTGCCCATTCTCCTTTTCAGACGAGAAACCATACCATTCATATATATTACATAAACACGCCGCTTCAGTGCCCGGTTTCCAAATCCACCTGCCTGCTCAATGTAATAACTAAGACTGCTCCCCTTCTGATAAAGTATCGTATTAGGATACATCACAGCTCCATTGATTGTTACCGTGCTGACATATTTAGGAACGAAAAGTACATCTCCTTCGCGCAAAACCATATCTTCGTCAGAGCCTGGATTTACCAATGCTTTCTCAAGTTCTATGCCTACCGGATAAGTGGAAGAGGCTTCCAGAGTAACCGGAGATACAGAAGCCTTTTCACTTCCTCTGACCGACAAACGTAGCACATCCTTTTTCTGACGCATTTCATCCGCCGTCATTCTGCGTATCAGACGCGCTCCTTTTACATAAGCTTCTTTCGATAGTCCGCCGGCTCTTGCTATCAGACTACTCAGCCTCTCATTACTTTGGATTAATGTATAATTACCGGTGAAGGCCACTTCGCCTTTAACTGTTACATTGGCCTGTTTACGATATCCCGGACTTCGGCGAATGAAAACGATATCATAGGGTTCCAGTTCAAATCCTTTATCCTCCCCCATCACCAGCCCGTTTTTAAGTTCAACCGTAAAGCTTTTTCCGATAACAGTGGAAGATGATATACTCTTAGGATCTCTAATCCGCCGCGAGACATCGATCCGGACCATAGAAGCAGATTCCAGCAATCCTCCCGCTTTTACAATCAAATCCTGTATGGACGTATTTTTAACATAAGGGAAATCTCCCGGATTCCTTATATCACCATAGATAGATAAAGTACCTTCTTTCTCAATGTCTTTCACACTCGAGATATAAAGAACATCATTTTTCTGTAAACGTAGGTCGGAGACTGCGCCAGCCATCATTCTTTTCAAATCGACCGGGATCATTTCATGTGTTAGGTCTTCATGCTCACGTCTCAACAAAGCCCTGTTGAGAAAAGCATCTCCCCGAAGTCCTTCTGCTCTGCTGATCAACTGCCTGACAGTTCCCGTGATACTATCGTCCAATTGATATACGCCGGCACGGTACACAGCACCACGAACTTCAACTTTGTTTGAGAAACGTTGCAATACCGCCTCAACAGACAATTCATCACCGTCGGTCAAAACAAAAGATTGGTAATCATCCTGCCCTACATTGTATATCTGTTTCTCTTTCCCATTCAGACGAAACAGACGTATCGCGTCCCGGTAAGCATCTCCCGTGAAACCTCCCGCATAGCTGAGCAGAGTTGTTATGGTTTCTCCTTTTTTCATTTCATACGCCATCGGACGTTTGACTTTTCCGGAAATACTAACCAAATTCTCATAAGGAGGAATCAAAATGACATCGCCTTCCGATAAACGGATGTCGTCCGTCAACTTTCCTTTCATAATGTAATCATATACATCAATGCAAGCGACCTCTTTTCCACCTCTCACAACACGAATATCACGTAAACTTCCAATACCACTGACCCCACCGGCACGATACAAGGCATGGAATACCGATGCAAATGCCGACAAGCGGTAAGTACCCGGTACCTGTACTTCACCCATGACATTGATCATGATGGTACGGATTCCCCCTAATGATAACTTGATATGAACCGATTTTCCGGAAATAGCGGCATAAATCTTACTGAATTCACGTCTTAAGCTCCGTTCGGCATCCTGTATACTCATTCCATCCAGAAAGATGGGACCTATACCTGCCACGTGAATAGTACCTTTAGGAGAAATAATTTCTCTGACTGTATTTTCGGAAGTGCCCACACATCGATAATCAATTCGTCTCCGGACCCTAACACATAATTTTCAGGGGTAGGGATATCCAGATTAGGTTCAAAAGATAAATTCCGGTCAGTAAATATATTGCGTCCAAAAACTGCAACCTGCTTACCACGGATTATAAAATCCTCTTTTCTATGTTGCCTTGCCCTGCTCCCGCCCGCCAATAGAATGAACAGGGCAAATAACAATGCTCCCTTATCATTCACCCTGCCGGATATCTTATCAATCAGACAGCTTACTTTTTTTGTGACGCAAGAAAGCGACTGACAAGAAAAACCCACAGCAACGGTTTGCAACAATATTTCTATACTCATAAAACACAGTTATTAATTAATCATGTAGATTCTAACACAAATAATGAATCCCATAAATTAACACAATCCACATCCATATTTCACTTCTGATAAGGAAGCAGAAACTTGAAACCTCTCCCCCGCAACATGACTTCAGACTCACGCACTTCTTCTACAAACAACCGATGTATCCCTTCTGTTATTTGCGGTTTTTGGGATTCATAACGAAGAATATTCAGATCAACAGAATCACCCTGTATGGGGTTCACAATGGGAGCTAATTTTATATAAGAACTACTATAAGTCACTCCTCCCCCTCCATAAGGACGGGCGCTGTTTGCAATCCACGTACCTACTCCTTTTCTTTTGACTACCATTTTATTATTCAAAATCAAATAATATGAACTTGCATTGGTACTATACCAACCCGAAATCTCCAGTTCTCCTTCCGGTCTCACTTTAATATGGATGATTTTCTTCTCTTTTGCATCTTCAGAAATAGCGATAACTTGGGCTTCTCCCTCATATTTGGGATTTATCTCAAGCATCCCGGTAGAGCCGTCCCATTTGATATCCATGATATCCGCCGGGTCGTTCTCTTCCAATTTGGTCAGTTCCCCTCCTCCGAAGATACTTACGTATTTACTTTTAAATCCGGGAAGGAACTGAACCGTTGAATGGCTCACTTCCAAGTCGGGAAAGACCACGCTGATTTTCAGCCTTGCACGCTTGTCATGCGAAATGATAGTGGCAAACGTTTCACCTTCCAACAGACCTTTTACCTTAAGCGTGTCCATACTTATATAGGCAGTAGCTATCTGTGCGTTTTCTACGTTAACTATATATTTCCCGTTTCCGCCTGAGAGAAGGAGTCTTTTTTCCGTTTGTTTATTCAACAACAATTCTTCGACACCCTTCTCTTTTCCTATCCGGATATCGGGAAGTTCTTCTTTTTGTTTTTCACATGCAAAAAAGCAAATAAGGCAAAAAATGATACACAATTGGGTTATTACATTCTTTATCATTGGTTTGTTTCCTATTTAATTGTATTTTTATTCTTGAATCTTTTCTACACCCAGTTGGGGATATAAAATCTCCCATTCACGACCTTCTCCCTCATCAATATAGATTTCCAGTCGAAACTGTTTGTAAAATCCTTCAAACTCAGGGAACTCTAAAGTATCATCTTTGGGGTTAACTGTCATTCCGTTCAATTTATAAGAGATTCTCGCATCAGGATTGGCCAGTTCATTATAATAGAGCTTTAGGAAACGCCCCTTGCAACTCCCGTCAGGAGTGATAGTACGCAGGTAAGGAATCCGATCTTCAGAGTTTTCTGCTTTACTCATTCCTTCCGTCACTCCTTTTCGTTCGGCATATGGTGAAAACTCGTTACCCTTTACTGCTCTTACTTTAACGTGGTGCTCACTTCCCGGTTTAAGTTTTGTCTTCATATATGAATTTCCGGATGTGGTTGTTTCGGTTTTGCCATCAAACATAACTTCCCATCGCATTTCTTCATCCATGACTTTATTCCAAGAGATCTCCATTTCGCTCTGATACGCTTTTATACTCAGATTGCGGGGAGCTTTCGGGACGGAAGATATGTCCGGTCCGGTCCCTTTGGGCACCATCGACATATCGTCGAACAGCATATAGCCCTCCTGATAAACCCGAAGTGTTTTTATACCCATCCCCATACTATAAACATTCTTCGGAATTGTTACGACACCCTCCGCTTTTTTCCATTCATCTTTAACTGTTCTTACCGAAAGTATTTTCTCTCTACTTTTTATCCTTCCATCATCATACCACAATAAAGTTACTGCTATTTCAGTGTTTTTTATATTCGTTTTGTACCAGAAAGAGAATGCATATTGTTTTCCCCCTTCTACCGGTGTAGGTTGAGCCAAATAGATAGATCCTCCGTTGAGCCATATCTTAAGTGCATATGTACCCGGACTCTCGGGACGCCTCTCCTGTACTTGTTCCGGACTAAAGTCGCTTGCTATACGCCAGCCAATGGGCTGTCCCCCATCTCTCCACTCTTCATATCCTCCATTGGGAATGATATTTTCTTTTTGAGCTTTGACTTGGATTGTTGCCGACATGAATATAATTATTGGTAAAAGCAGTTTATGTATCTTTCTCATTTTTCTCCTTATTTTTTAATGTCTTCCAATGAAACTCCAAATATTTTTCCAATGCGAGTTGCCAAATTATATAACGCCCCTTCGGTTTGCTCTCTTCCCAATAAGCGCTCTTTATCCCATAAACCATCGTTCTTCTCCAGTTCATGCAATAAGTTTCCGGTTTCTTCGTTTGTAATGAATGGCTTTCCTTGCGTATTACGTGCAAATTGTGCAGCATAGATCAACCCGTAAGCTTGGGAGAGCAGGCGGAATGCACGTCTGGGATTCTCTTTTAGATTGGCAAATGTATTAGGGCCGACAAGCAGATTCATAGCTCTTGCGGCAACCACCCGCGAAAGCTCTTGTCTGATGGTATCGGCCTGTAGCCTCATTTCATCATATCGAGAAGTCTCCATAAAGGTCCGTCCTTTTACAAAGGAGCGGAAGATGCGTAAGTGACAGTCTTTTAGGGCAGGTAAGCCATCGGCCTGAGCCAATGTTTTCCAGAAGCTGTAATATCCATAAGCCAGATCCCAATGATGCTCTAACTCTGT
>UMKD01034267.1_pt1 | contig 11258 bp, 10 predicted proteins | sample 1966221 | NCBI WGS metagenome assembly UMKD01 (sample SAMEA4836167, study PRJEB28245) | human gut metagenome | biome: gut microbiome; material: fecal sample | place: Denmark | collected 2008
TTTTACTTTTATATATAGGTTATTTACTGTTATAAAGTTTCTATTCTAATAACATAAGTAGCTTGTAAATATGACAACAAAAACACTTCCCAAGAAAAAAGGGTTCTTAAACCGTGTCGAGCGCATCGGTAATGTTATGCCTGATGTGACTATGCTGTTTGTGTACGCCCTGATTATATGTTGGTTTTTATCTTATCTGCTTTCTTTCGTAGATTTTAGTTATTACCATCCTATTTCAAAAGAAAAAATTGCTATAGTTAATATGTTTCAGTATGAGGAAATCATATTATTTATCACTGCGGCAGTTAAAAACTTCATTAATTTCCCTCCTCTTGGTATCACGATAGTGGCAACATTAGGTATTGGTATTGCTGAAAGCAGTGGTTTCATTAATACCGCATTGAAAAAAATGTTGTCGTTTATTTCACCAAGAATGTTAACGCCTACAGTGGTGTTTGTGGGGATTGTTTCTCATATTGCTTCAGATTCTGCCTATGTCATTTTAATGCCAGTTGCAGCAATGATGTTTTATGCGAGTGGTCGTCATCCATTAGCTGGGATTGCTGCTGCATTTGCAGGCTTAGCGGGGGGATTTACTGCAAGCTATACGCCATCAATTATTGACCCAATAATGCAAAGTTTTACGCAAGATGCTGCACAAATGCTAGCGCCGGGTTATAGCGTAAATGTTTTATGTAACTATTTCTTTAGTTTGGGTGGTACATTCGGGGTTATTTTTACCTGTTGGTTTATCACTGAGAAGATTGTTGAACCATGGCTAAATAAAAACTGCCCAATCAGTTCAAACGAAGTTGATACTGATTCTGAAAAAAATTTAGGTAAAATTACTGCTGCTGAGAATCGTGCTTTTCGTATTTCTGGTTTAGTACTAATTGCTTTAGGTATCGGATTATTTGCACTATTATGGCCAGAGAACTCTCCATTACGTGGGCCTGATGGTAGCTTAACTAGCCCTAAAGCACCTATCATGCAAATTGTTGTGCCTTTATTATTTATTTTCTTTGCTTTGCCAGGAATTGTTTATGGTTATATGACGAAATCTTTTACATCAACAAAAGATGTTGTCAAGGCAATGGAAAATATTACTAAGTCACTTATCCCATTTATTGTTTTTGCTTTTTTTGCTGCCCAATTTTTATATTCATTCCAACATTCTAATTTAGGCACATTATTAGCGCTTTCAGGGGCAGAGTTATTACGTACACTTGATATGCCATCTGGAATGACCGTTTTTGGCGTTATTCTATTAACGGCTATCTTAAATATTATGATTACTTCTGCGACATCAAAATGGGCAATTATGGCGCCAGTATTAGTGCCTATGCTAATGGCAGTCGGAATTTCACCTGAATTAACACAAGCGGCATTTCGTGTCAGCGACTCTGCAATGAATGTGAGCACACCGATGTTTCCGTTTTATCCGTTAATCCTGATGTATTGCCAGAAATACTATAAAAATGCAGGAATAGGAACATTGTGCTCAATGATGATCCCATTCACCGTTGGGCTATTAATTATTTTAACTTCAACATTATATTTATTCTGGGCTTTTGATATCCCAATTGGTTTCGACAGCGGTTACACCTGGCATCCTGCACCATAAGTAGGGCCAATACCCTATCTATTAAATAGGTAGGGTAAATATAGTTAATGCAAGGAATATAAAATGAACGAATTAGGTAAGCAATTAGAGCAGCGTTTTTACCGCTATCTCGCTATTGAAAGCCAAAGTGACGCAGCAAGCACGGTTGTTCCAAGCACAGAAGGGCAACGTGAACTGGCAAAATTATTAGCGCAAGAGCTTGAAAGTTATGGCTTGAAAGATGTTTATATCGATGACCATGCCATCTTATATGCAATGCGTCCAGGCAATAAGCCTTCAGCGCCAAAAATAGGTTTTGTGACTCATTTAGATACTGTTGATGTTGGGTTATCTCCCATCATTAAGCCTCAAACCTTAAGATATGAAGGCAAAGATTTATGTTTAAATGAAAAAGAAAATATTTGGTTTAAATCAGATGAGCACCCTGAAGCTGCACCTTATATCGGTGAAGAGATTATTTTTAGTGATGGAACTAGCGTACTTGGCGCAGATAATAAAGCCGCTGTAACGGTTGTCATGGAATTAATGAATAAGCTGCAATATGCCGATTTTGATTGTGGGGATATCTATGTTGCGTTTGTACCCGACGAAGAAATTGGCCTACGCGGTTCTAAAATTATGGATTTATCCCGTTTTAACGTTGATTTTGCTTATACCATTGACTGTTGTGCTCTTGGTGAGGTTGTGTACGAAACGTTTAATGCTGCTTCTATTGAAGTTTCAATTAAAGGTATTACCGCACATCCTATGTCAGCTAAGAATGTATTATTGAATCCTATTCGTGTAGCTCATGATTTTATTGGTTGCTTTGATCGTTTTGATACCCCAGAACATACAGAGCATCGCGAAGGCTACTTTTATGTGACAGATTTAATAGCAAACCCTGATAATGCTAAAATTAAAATGGCGATCCGTGATTTTGACCGTCATAGTTTTTCAGCTCGAAAACGTTTTATAAAACAAGCGATTGAATTAATAAAAGCGCGTCATCCGCGTGCGAAAATTGAGTGCAACATTGTAGATGTGTATAGCAATATTAGCGACTCACTAGGGGATGACCGTACAGCGATTGATTTAATTTTTGATGCATTGAAAATTCAAGAGGTTGAACCTAAGGTGATCCCAATGCGCGGTGGTACGGACGGCTCTGCTTTATCAGCAAGAGGTATCTTAACCCCAAATTATTTTACTGGTGCACTTAATTTCCACTCATGTTTTGAGTTTTTACCAATCAGCTCTTTTGAGAAAAGCTACTTAGTATCAGAAACCATTTGTCGTTTAGTTGGAAAAAAATAACATATCATTTTATTCTTAATATAAAGGCCACTCAATAAAGTGGCCTTTAATTATTAATACCCATAATTCATTCATGTAAATTATAATTTATTTATTTTTAATAAAACAAAAATAAATAAAAAAGTGTATATGACTTTTTTATTTATTCATTTATTATTTTTCACTATTAGGTTTAAAATCCAATAGGGGTATTAATTGATTAATATTATAATAATTGACGACAGTAATATTGTAATTCGTGGTTTTGAGGCTATTTTTTCACGTCAAATACGTTATAAAATTGTTGCTTCTTTTTCATCACTAGAACACGTGATTACATGGAATAGATGCCAAAAAGCAAATATGATTTTAATCAGTAGTGATAGCTTTCGTTATGACTCACTAAAAACAATCCAGACATTACGTCGAACTCAACCAGATGTTGGGATCATTATTTACAATGTAAGAAATAACCCTGCATTTTTTTTAAAAGCATTAGATATTGGCATTTTCGGTTTATTGAGTATCAATGTGACAGAAGAAGACATTATTGAAGCTATCCAAATTGTAAGTGTTAAACGGAAAATTATATCGCCGGATATTGCCCAAGACCTTGCTCTACAGCGGTTAGTTTATAATAATCAACAAGATTTATATGATTTATTATCGGGGCGTGAGTTAGAAATCATGTTAATGATCACTCAGGGAATGCCTATAAAACGGGTAGCGGAGTCACTTTCCTTAAGCCCTAAAACAGTAAATACCTATCGATATCGAATGTTTAGTAAACTTAATATCTGTAGTGATGTAGAATTAACTCATATAGCTATCAGTTATGGTTTAATCACAGCAAAACAGGGTTTACTCGAGTGTCAGAACAGTTCGAACCGAAAGCTTTCTTAAAAACAGTTACTAATCAACCTGGTGTATACCGTATGTATGACGCTGGGGAAACGGTTATATATGTAGGAAAGGCAAAGGATCTTAAGAAACGCTTAGCAAGTTATTTTCGTGAAAATGTGGGTAGCCGCAAAACAGAGCAGTTGGTAAAGCAAATCGCCTCTATTGATGTGACGGTGACTCATACTGAAACAGAAGCGCTATTACTTGAGCACAACTATATTAAGTTGTACCAGCCACGTTATAACGTATTGTTACGTGACGATAAATCTTATCCTTACCTATTTTTAAGCAGTGAAACTCATCCTCGAATTTCGATGCACCGGGGGGCGAAACATGCCAAAGGCGAGTACTTCGGCCCTTTCCCGAGTTCTTATGCGGTAAGGGAAACATTAGCGTTAATGCAGAAGTTATTTCCGATACGTCAATGTGAAGATAGCATGTATCGAAATCGCTCAAGGCCTTGTTTACAATATCAAATTGGTCGTTGCTTAGGTCCCTGTGTTAAAGGGTTGGTTTCCGATGAAGACTATAATCAACAAGTGGAATATGTACGTTTATTTTTAACGGGTAAAGATAAACAAGTTTTGGCTGGTTTAGTTGACCGTATGGAAAAGGCAAGTTTAGAACTACGCTTTGAAGATGCAGCGCGTTTTAGAGATCAAATCCAAGCGGTAAGAGCTGTCACGGAAGAGCAATATGTATCTGGTGATAGCGATGACCTAGATGTTATTGGTGTTTCTTTTGAATCTGGTCTTGCTTGCGTGCATGTACTTTTTATTCGTCAAGGCAAAGTCCTTGGTAGTCGCAGTTATTTCCCTAAAATTCCAGCAGATACACAGCTTGAGGAAGTGGTTCAAACCTTCTTAGGTCAGTTTTATTTGCAAGGAAGTGAAAATAGAACTCTACCTGGCGAAATATTATTAGATTTTGCATTAACAGAAAAAGAATTATTAGCTGAGTCTCTTTCTGAGATCGCGGGACGTAAAATTCATATTCAAAGTCAGCCACGTGGTGTGAGGGCTCGTTACTTAAAATTAGCGAGAACGAATGCATCAATTGCGCTTTCAACAAAATTAGCGCAACACTCGACGGTGCAACAACGTATGGAAGCACTAGCAAAAGTGGTTAATTTAGAAAACATCAATCGTATGGAGTGTTTTGATATTTCACATACGATGGGGGAGCAAACAGTCGCCTCTTGTGTTGTGTTTGATAAATCGGGCCCGGTGAAATCAGAGTATCGGCGCTATAATATTACAGGGATCACCCCTGGAGACGATTACGCGGCTATGCATCAAGTTTTAACACGGCGTTATGGTAAACACATTGATGAAAGCAAAGTTCCTGACATTATCTTTATTGATGGGGGTAAAGGCCAATTAGGGCAGGCAAGGGATGTGTTTAATTCACTAGAGGTTGATTGGGATAAAAAACACCCATTGCTGATTGGCGTTGCAAAGGGTAGCGACCGTAAAGCGGGGCTTGAAACCTTATTTTTAAAACCAGAAGGCGAAGGTTTTTCATTACCACCTGATTCCCCAGCTTTGCATGTAATCCAACACATTCGAGATGAATCACATAATCATGCGATTACGGGGCATCGACAACGACGAGCAAAAGTCAAAAGTACGAGTGCATTAGAGTCAATTGAGGGGGTTGGCCCGAAACGTCGGCAGATGTTGCTAAAATATATGGGCGGGTTACAACCTTTACGTAATGCAAGTATAGAAGAAATCGCAAAAGTGCCCTCGATCTCATACGCCCTTGCAGAAAAGATTTATAATGCATTGAAACAGTGAGTGTCTTAGGGCAACATATTCATAATATCCAACTTGGTCAAAAAGTTAGTGAGCGTGATGAAATTAAACATACCAACGTGGTTGACATTATTTCGCGTCATCCTAATACCGTTTTTTGTATTAGCCTTTTATCTCCCTGTTACTTGGGGGCCGTTTGCATGCGCGCTTATTTTTGTTATCGCAGCGGTAACTGATTGGTTTGATGGCTTTTTAGCAAGACTGTGGAAGCAGACTACAAAGTTTGGTGCTTTTTTAGATCCTGTTGCTGATAAAGTTATGGTTGCCACGGCGTTAGTGTTAGTCACTGAAAGTTACGATGTTTGGTATGTGACTTTGCCAGCAGCAACCATGATTGCACGTGAAATTATTATTTCTTCTTTACGTGAATGGATGGCAGAGATAGGAAAACGTAGCAGTGTGGCTGTTTCTTGGATTGGTAAATTTAAAACCACTGCTCAGATGATGTCACTGGTCGGTTTATTGTGGCGTCCAACGCCATTGATTGAAAACCTTTCAATCGCATTAATGTATGTTGCAGCTATCTTAACATTTTGGTCAATGTTCCAATATTTAAAGGCTGCATGGGGTGATTTGAGCGAAGCGTGATCGAAATGATTGAAAAAACAGCGAACGATCCAATTATTTCAATAATTGTATTGACTCGATAGGTGAAATCAGTAGAATGCAACGCATCGAACGGCAACATGGTTTACGAAAATAAATAAGTAAATCAGCCAGTTTGAAAAGCATAAGCTGAAAAGTGAAGCTTTACGCGGGAATAGCTCAGTTGGTAGAGCACGACCTTGCCAAGGTCGGGGTCGCGAGTTCGAGTCTCGTTTCCCGCTCCAAATTTCGAAAGAAATTCGGATAAGGCGCGTTAGCAAAGCGGTTATGCACCGGATTGCAAATCCGTGTAGCTCGGTTCGACTCCGGGACGCGCCTCCAAAATTTAGCCCAGGTGGTGAAATCGGTAGACACAAGGGATTTAAAATCCCTCGGCCTTTAGGCTGTGCGGGTTCAAGTCCCGCCCTGGGCACCATCTTAAAGTAATTAAACGCTATTAAGTGTTTTATTTTAAGTTAGCTAATCACAATGTGTTTTATTAAATGCATGGGTTAGTCGGGTAGATTAATAATTTATCCAAGTTTTTGAGAAAGACAATTTAGCCCAGGTGGTGAAATCGGTAGACACAAGGGATTTAAAATCCCTCGGCCTTTAGGCTGTGCGGGTTCAAGTCCCGCCCTGGGCACCATCTCAATTTTAATCAGAAATGGTCAAAATTAGCAATTAACCACCTTTAGGTGGTTTTTTTGTATCTAACTCCCTTCAAATATTTAGTATCTGCTGAACTGATGTTGTTTAATTAGGTATATTTATTCTTTATATTCAATGTGTTTCTTTTGAAATAGCATAAGTATTTTTTATTGTGTCAACTAACGCGAAATTCGTGTAAAAAACCGTAAGTCAGACCGTTCTGTTAGTGTTTTGTGTCACTATTCTGATTCTTAAAGAGGATCAGGCTATGTCTAACATGAAAACTGAAGTTGTAGTTGTACGATTAACTAAACATGAACGAGCGTTATTAGATACAGTAAAAACAAAACCGTTATTAGCAGATTGGTTGAAAGAAATTGCTATGGCAGAGGCTAAACAACAGGAGAACAAAGAAGAGTAAGGCAGCTTTAACGGTACAGAAATCAATCGAGTCATTTAATATGATGATAGAAAAGTTAATTTTTGATTAATTATTCATTTTTGATAGTATCAAATTAGATGACTTAATTGGAATTTGAGAAGTGATGATAAAAGGAATTTTGTTTACGTTAATACTCGTACTCGCTTCTGGCTGCACAACGAAAAAGCTAGATGCCCCTTATGGGTTTAAGTGGGGGCAAACCCCTAATGATATAAAAAAATTACAGTTAAAAGGATTGCAATGTACTGAGTTTCAAGAAGGAGGTGCGTTATGTTCATCAGCAAACTCTCCTCAAATAGCAAATAAACTGTTTTTATTGATGTTTTCTCGGGAAAAAAATACTCTAATGCTCGTTTCCTCCCAAGGAAAAGATAGCCGTGACCAATCAGTCATTTTGGCTGAGTATGATGCGATTAACCAGAAAATGTTTGAAGTATATGGTTTGCCAAAGCAAACAATTGAACGCTATAAACGAAATGTTTATTTCTTAGATAAAATATCTGATGACGAAACAACACCATTTAAGCGAGTTTATGAGAAAGATGGCATGCAGATTATGGTCGGTATTGTTAGTAATGCCCATTTTCGCAAAATTCACAATAAAAAAGATATTGTTTACTCAGTGATGGTTATACATAATTTAATACCCCCTAAGCCGCAATAAGTGGCTATCAAATTATTTATACAGGTTATGGCTGTTTATTGTTTCTCTTGGTAATGGTTTTAGGCATATCCTTTACCTCTGGATGAGTTCTTTAATATCTTGCAGTATTTCCCAAATGCGTCATAGGATTGCTCTGGGAACATGATGATACGTTCCTTAATCTCAACAGCAGATATTTAAAAAATTATATTTCAATGTCTTATATTTGCTGGGGTGATGAGTGCTATAATGACAGTCGCCTTGGCGTCACAAAAATATATGGTCATTATTCTAGAGAGAAAGCAACTAACCTTGAGCGAGAGTTAGATTTATTACGCCGTGTTATTGAAACTCTCAATGATTAAAAATAGGTAATTAGTGGGAAAGTAACCAATAAACTGGTCTGTTCACCCTATTTATTTTCACTCTGTCTTAAGTAAATGGATAATATCAGGTATATTAGACCCTGATTGTTAGCTACCAAGAAAAAATTACTATGATTATCAAACCTAAAATTCGTGGTTTTATCTGCACTACAGCTCATCCAGCAGGCTGTGAAGCCAATGTTCGTGAGCAAATTGCCTACGTGAAATCACGTGGCGAGCTGAAAAATGGCCCTAAGAAAGTTTTAGTTATTGGTGCATCCACCGGTTACGGTCTGGCCTCTCGTATCAACGCCGCATTTGGCAGCGGAGCCGCTACCATTGGTGTATTTTTTGAAAAACCAGGCAGTGAAAGTAAAACTGGTTCTGCGGGCTGGTACAATTCCGCAGGTTTTGACAAAGCAGCGAAAGAAGAAGGCCTGTATGCAAAAAGCATTAATGGTGATGCTTTTTCTGATGAATGCCGTCAAACCGTTATTGATTTGATTAAACAAGACTTAGGACAAATTGATTTAGTGGTTTATTCATTGGCATCACCAGTGCGTAAAATGCCTGAAACAGGTGAAATTGTACGTTCAGCCTTGAAACCTATTGGTGAACCGTACAAATCTGTTGCGCTGGATACCAACAAAGATGTGTTGATTGAAGCTGTTGTTGAACCCGCCAATGAACAGGAAATCGCAGATACAGTGAAAGTCATGGGTGGCCAAGACTGGGAACTGTGGATGAATGCGTTAGATGAAGCGGGTGTTTTAGCCGATAACGCACAATCTGTAGCTTATTCTTATATTGGTACGGATTTAACATGGCCAATTTATTGGCATGGTACATTGGGTAAAGCAAAAGAAGATTTGGACCGTGCGGCTCATGCAATCAATCAAAAATTGCAAGCTAAGGGTGGGGCAGCGTATGTTGCTGTATTAAAATCTGTTGTAACACAGGCTTCCTCTGCAATTCCTGTCATGCCGTTATATATCTCTATTGTCTTTAAGATTATGAAAGAAAAAGGGATCCATGAAGGCTGTATTGAACAAATTCAACGCTTATTTGCCACTAAGTTATTCAATGACGCAGTGCCAGAGACCGATGAAAAACATCGTCTACGTTTAGATGATTGGGAATTGCGTGATGACGTACAAAACACATGCCGTGAAATTTGGCAGCAGCTTAATGATAACAACATCAATGAACTAACGGATTACCAAGGCTATAAAGCTGAGTTTCTCCGTCTGTTTGGCTTTGGCCTAAATGGTGTTGATTATGATGCTGATCTCAGCGGTGAAGTGAATTTTGAAGTGAAAGAGTTAATGTAGTTATATTCGTCTTCATTTTCAACTTAATAGAAACCCGCTACTTGCGGGTTTCTATTTTTAGCTATCTTTGTAAATCATACGCATCTGTTTTATCTTGTTCGTTGAATTATTGCAATACGGTAATTTCACCATCGCGGATAAGAGCTTTAGAAATAACCGTTCCATTTTCATCAAATTCGGTCACTATTCCAACGAGTTTTTCATTTTTAAATGTGCCCGTAATATTGGGTTTATTACTAGGTGTGTCGTGATAAATTATAAATGGCCCTGATAATTTACCTTGCAGTGTGTTGACTTCGATATCGTTACGGCCACTCTCATGGTAAGTGCGGACAGTTCCATGTACCTTGCAGTCTTTGAGTTCAATATGGGATTCAGGCTTGCCATTTTCATAGTAGGTTTTGATATATTTATCAAAACATCCTTTAGATACCCATGTTTTAAATTTTGGCTGACCATTATCGTACTCAACTTCAAATGCTCCTTCAGAAATACCTTTAGGTGCCTCTGTGGAAGGAAAGTCTATTCTTTTTAATTCACTTAAATCTCCAAATTTTGAATCTGAGTTTGAATTAGAATTTGGAGATCCTCCAAGTTGGCACCCAGAAACTAATAAAACTAAAGAAAATAATGCAACAGATTTAATTGGTTTTAGTTTGAACATGTAGCCTCTATTATTGCTGTGAAAAAATAATGGATTCAATTGCATATAAAACTATAGCCTTTTTATGACCACATAGGGTGAGAATTATCCTAAACCATTTATTTTTAATGAGTTCTGGATATTTTAAAAGGGGAACTCAGGTGAATAAAAATTGATGTTAGTCATCTTGATAATAAGGTAATTTAGTCAGTTAATGTGATTTATATAATCAGGGAGTCATAGATGTTAGTTGTTGAAATGTTGAGTACCGGCGATGAGGTTTTACACGGACAAATAATTGATACAAATGCCGCTTGGTTGGCAGACTGTTTTTTTCAACAAGGTCTCCCTTTGAGTAGCAGAACAACGGTTGGTGATAATTTAGATTGTTTAGTCGCTACTTTCCTTGAGCGTAGTTTATCTGCAGATATTCTCATTGTTAACGGCGGGCTTGGGCCAACAAGTGATGATTTAAGCGCCTTGGCGGCGGCTAAAGCTGCGGGAGTTCCATTAGTTGAACATTCTCAGTGGGTTGAAGTCATGGAGCGTTATTTTATTGCCAGAGGGTGGGTTATGCCTGAAACGAATCGTAAACAAGCACTACTCCCTGAAAATGCTGAATTAATTGATAACCCTGTAGGAACGGCTTGTGGCTTTTCTTTAGTCTTGAATGATTGTCTGATTTTTTTTACTCCTGGTGTTCCTTCTGAATTTAAGGTTATGGTGAATGAGCAAATTTTGCCAAGGTTACGAGCACATTTTACATTGCCAGAGCCACCAGTTTGTTTGCGCCTAACCAGTTTTGGCCGTAGTGAAAGTAGTCTTGCGAAGCAATTTGATAGCTTACCTTTACCTGAAAACTGTGTTTTAGGCTATCGTTCTTCAATGCCTATTATTGAATTAAAGCTAACGGGACCTGCGTCACAAAAAGAATTGATGGAAAGAGATTGGCAATTAGTGAAGCAAGGAGTAGGGGACA
>UMKD01037830.1_pt1 | contig 11187 bp, 10 predicted proteins | sample 1966221 | NCBI WGS metagenome assembly UMKD01 (sample SAMEA4836167, study PRJEB28245) | human gut metagenome | biome: gut microbiome; material: fecal sample | place: Denmark | collected 2008
TCCAGAGATAATGGCACATCCCTGAAATCTTCTGCATCCAGAGATAACGGCACATCCCTGAAATCTTCTGCATCCAGAGATAACGGTTCTTCCCTCAAGGGTTCTGCTAGCCGTGACAACGGTTCTTCCCTCAAGGGTTCTGCTAGCCGCGACAACGGTTCTTCCCTGAAAGGTTCCGCAAACCGCGACTGCGCTTGCTAATTATTAGAACGTAACTGTAATAAATACAGATAAAAGACAGGTTCCCAGAATCGGGAGCCTGTTTTTTTATCTTTCTGTCTTCTGCTTTAGGGGTGAAAATAAAACGAATGTTACATCAAAATAAGATTGTAACAAAAGAATTACAAAAAAATACAGGGTAAAAGTTGCTGGCTAAAAGATGTTCAGAAACCGCATAAATAAAGGAAAAACTGTCTATTAACCATCAATAAAAATGACAGTGTTGTTACCAATTCGGGATAAAAATTACATTTTTTTTACGAAAAGGGGTTGCAATTTGGTTTTGGTTGTGATATATTAATGGCAGACCGAGGGAGATTGTGGAGAATCTTCCAAGGCAGTTATACGACGTATCGTTACTCAATGTTGTAAACAACATTTTGCACGATAGTGTGTCGCATAACGAACAAGTTAAATGTCCAAGGTTTTATTACAACCGGACAAAGAAAATTTTTAGGAGGAAGAAAGACTATGAAAAAAGTACTTTCCGTAGCTATGGCTTCTGCTATGGTACTTGGCATGGGCGCTAACGCTTTCGCTATTACCTACAACACAGGATCCAATGAAAAGGCTGATTGGCCAAAAAATTTCCAGTTTGATGGTGCTCTGTTTGTAACAGACAAAGACGGCAAACTCGTTGAAGAAGCAACAACTTCTATTAATGACAACGAAACCGTAAACTTCGAGCCAGGTGACGTTATCTGGATGCCTCTGTACGCTGATGATCAGAAAGTATACGATGCAGAATACACCGAAGGTACAGACGATGTTGATGCTGTAACAAGCGTTAAAGTAGTTACAGACGTTATCACTACAAAAGATGTAGCAGGTTGGCAGGTTTACAAAGTAGGTTCTAAATACTATGATATGAGTGGTAAACCATACACAGTAGAAAAAGGCTACTACCCAGTAAAAGATGGCGGTACACAAGAAGTTGACGGTAAGAAATACGACACTTACAAAGCTGTAACTGTTGAAATTGCTGATTTTGATGCTTCCGATCTGCCAGATGGTTACGAAGATAGAACAATCAAAGCTAACAGCACAAAATACTATGTTGGTGCTACCCGTTATAGCAGCGTAGAATCCTTCAAACAGGCAGTAGCTGAAAAAGGCGATGCAAATGCATACCTGACAGTTGATCTGGAAAAAGTAGAAGGTTCTGATGACGCTATCGGCAAACCAGTTGTTGATGCTACAACAGCTTACGGTCACTACACTGGCAACATCGACAAGAACTGGTCCATCAACCTGATCGAAAAATCCACTGGTGTTGCTGAACTGATCAAAAAAGCTGAACTGTACAAAGCTACCGCTACAGATTACGCTTCCTACAGCAGATTCAACAACAATGCTGTTGATATCCAGCCAAACGCTGTATACCTCAAGATCACTCTCGAGGATGAGTGGAAGACCACAACTTCTGAAACTCTGAAATACTACGTATACGTAGCTAACAACAAATCCAACAAGAACAAGACCAACGAAGTTTGGGTTTCCGGTAAATACGAAAACACTGACGTTCGTGAAGTTTCCTTCGATTGGACAAACGACGCTTCCAAACCAGGTCTCTGGAAAGTAAAAGAAGGCAACGGCATCGCAGTATTTGACTTTGCTGATAAAGCATTCTTCTCCGTTAAAATGTACGAAGGCGAAACAATGTACCTCGACCTCGGCACAGCTTACGACAAAGCTATCGCTGGCGAAATGGATGCAGAAGCTGATTCCTTCTACAAATTCGACAACACAAACGCTAACTTCGCAAGAACTGGCGAACTGATCATCGTTTCTGACGATTCTTCCCTGGTTCCATACGAAATCGACGCTGACGGCAACTTCGTAAAAGTTGATGCTGAATACGTTGAGAACTACGCAGTAGCTCACACCAACCAGAAAGTAAACGGTTTTGTATTCAATACAAAACAGCTCGGCAACTACGTTCTCTCCACTGAAGAACTCGGTGAAGAAGAAGAAGAACCAGCTGAAGAACCAACAACTGAAGAACCAGTTGTTGAGGAACCAGTTGTTGAAGAACCAGTTGTTGAAGAAACCAACAAACCAAACCCAAACACTGGTGCTGAAGACTTCGTAGGTCTGGCAGTATCCCTGGCAGTAGTTTCCGTAGCAGCTGCTGGCGCTCTGGCTCTCAAAAAATAATTAAGTTTTAATAAACTTAATTTAACTGAGTAGAAAAATCCTCCCTTCGGGGAGGATTTTTTTTGTCCAGATTTAATTTACACACTGTTTGATTACGGTGAAAAGACAGGTAGTTTTTACAAACGAGCGAGCGCCGTATGCTGAGATTGTAACCCTATGCAAAACCAAAGCGCGAAACAGGGTGCAGGCTCAGCCTGCTGGTTGTACAAATCCACCCTTTGGGGTATAATAAGGAAAAGAAATACTTGGAAAGGACGGGGATTTTATGGCAAGAAAACTTTCGCATAAAAAGGCGTTTCGCGCAAAACCTGGATTCTCTCGGCAGGATGTTAAAACTCGGGTAATGCAGGTGCTTAAACATCAAAAGCAGGAGCCAATTGGCATCCATGCGCTGGAAGTTAAGGTACAGTTAAAACATGACGAACGCCGTGAGTTTTATGATCTGCTGGAACAGATGCAAAAAAGCGGAGAGCTTTGGCGCAGAAGAAATTCGGTTGTGCTGAGCAAAAATCAGGGACTGATTCAGGCGCAGATCGTTACCCTGAACGAAAAGTTCGGATTTGCCCGCCCATTTGTTGAAGGGGAACTGCCGGCTGATAAGGCGCAGGATATTTTCCTTCCCGGAAGATTTATGCTCGGAGCAATGCCGGGCGACACTGTTATGCTCCGTGTTGAGCCAAAGAAGGGCAAGGCGGAGGAAGGCGAAAATCGGGAAGGCGCTGTTGTGCAGATTCTAAAGGAGAATGATGCACCGTTTACCGGAGTGGTTGTCCGTCAGCCGGATGGATATTATCTGCGTCCGGACCGCCTAGCACGCTTTTTGCTGGAAATTGAAAAGGGTCAGCTTCATGGTGCAAAGGATGGCGACAAGGTGCTGGTGAAGATTACCCACCGCGGTGACAGCCACTTTGCCCACAAGGTTTCGGTGGTCAATACCTTTGGCAGCGCACAGCTTGCGCAGGTTTGCTGTCAGGCAGTGCTTGCAAACTATAACGCACGCACCGAGTTTGATGAAGCTACCTTGTTGGAAGCGCAGAAGATTTCGGAACGCGGCATCCCGATTTCGGAACTTTCCGAACGTATGGACTTGACCGATATGGATATCTTTACCATTGACTCTGCCGACAGTAAGGACCTCGATGACGCGGTTTCCTTGGAGGAGGACGAGGAGCATTTCTTCCTCGGTGTCCACATCGCTGACGTCAGCCACTATGTCCGCCAGGGCAGCCCGCTCGACCTTGAGGCTTACCGCCGCGGTACCAGCGTTTACTATGCAGATCAGGTAATCCCGATGTTGCCGAAAGAACTTTCCAACGGAATCTGTTCGCTCAATCCTGACGAGGTAAGACTTACCTTCTCAGCGCTAATCACCTTAAAGAAGAGCGGCGAAATCGAAGGTTTCCGCTTTGTGAAGAGCTATATCCGTTCCCGCGTTAAGGGCGTTTACAGCGAGATCAACCAGATCTTGGACAACACCGCTCCACAGGAAATTGTGGAAAAGTATAAACAGCTGATTCCTCAGATTCAGCTGATGCAGAAGCTTGCGCACATCTTAAGAAAACGCCGCTTTGACCGGGGAGCAATGAACATTAGTTCCAACGAGTCCAAATTCATTATCGAAAACGGAAAAATCAAGGATATTGTTCCGCGTCCGGGCGGAGAAAGTGAGCGAATGATTGAAGAATTCATGCTCACCGCAAACGAAGCGGCTGCTACCCTTGCGATGGAACAGGAAATGCCGTTTGTTTACCGTGTTCATGAGCAGCCACCAGTTATCAAGGTAAACCTTCTGCATAACCTGTTGACAAAGCTTGGTGTTCCGGCGGAGAAACTTCTGCAAAATCCGCAGCCGAAGGATTTTGCGAATACTCTGGAAAGTGTTCGCGGAACCGAACTGGAACCTGCGGTTAATGGGCAGCTGCTACGTACTATGTCAAAAGCAATTTACTCCGAGCGCAATATTGGGCACTTTGGTCTAGTGCTGGAAAATTATGCGCACTTTACTTCCCCAATCCGCCGCTATCCAGATTTGACGATCCACCGTATCCTGACAAGCTATTTAAACGGTATGCCGAAGGATAAGCTTAAAAAGCGCTATGGCAGCTTTGTGCCGGGTGCCAGCAAAAATTCCAGCCAGATGGAAGTCAACGCCATGAATATCGAGCGCGACTGCGAGGCTTGCTACAAGGCAGAATATATGTCCAGCTATATCGGCGAACAGTTTGAGGGAAGAATCACCGGTGTTGCAGCGTATGGCTTCTATGTGGAGCTTGCAAACAGTGTGGAAGGTATGGTTTCGGTGCATGATCTGCCAATGGGAGAATACGTACTGGAGGAAGGCATTGAGCTTAAAGAAGCACGCAGCGGAGTGGTTTACCGGATCGGTCAGCAAGTACAGGTACAGGTTGCCTCGGTCGATGTTTCTGCCGGTCAGGTGAATTTCGTGCTGGCAAACTGAGTCTGGTACTTTCTGAGAAAGTACCAAAGCAGTTCGCGTAATTAGTTAAGTGTATTTCGATAGCCTCGCTCTCGCGCAGATCGTTCGTCCTCCGGACTCTCTCGTTTGAGATCGCCGGAGGCAAACAAAAGTTTTTGGTTGAGCTTTTTTCAAAAAGCTCATAGGGGTACGGGGGTGAAACCCCTGTGTAACAAAAACAAATAAAAAAGCAGCACGTCAGTGGCTGACTGCTGTTTCGATGCTGTGGTGCGGCAGCACCACGGCGTAAGCCGGGCTTATTTGAACTAGAAAATATAGTAAAAGAGGAAAAACAAAAATGGAAACAAAGCTTTCCTATCATCCAATCAAAGAAGATGAAAAGCAGGCAATCTGCGAATGGGTATATGACGGTGAGTACAGTATTTATAATCTGCCTTCCTATGAAGAGATGAAGGAGAAAAATCTTGGGTTTGCAAACCCACAGAAGGAAAAGAATTTTTACATCTATTTTGATAATGATACTTTAGTGGGCTTTACTAATATCCTGAAGGAAGAGACCGAGGTACTCATTGGGATCGGTGTAAATCCAGATTGCTGCAGCAAAGGATATGGACAGAAAATACTGGAAATCGCATCCCAAATCTCTGCACAAAAATATCCGGGAAAACCTTTGTATCTGGAAGTCAGGACATGGAATGAACGGGCAATCCGGTGCTACCAGAAAGCGGGTTTTGTGATCGATGGGGATGTCATTGAACAGGAAACCTATATCGGACGCAGTACCTTTTACAGGATGATAAAGAAGAATATTTGATTTTTAAGAATCACATAACAAAAAACACTCGCAGATTTTCTGCGAGTGTTTCCCTTACCTTAAAGTTGTTTGGACATCGAAATGTGCGGGCAGTATTCATCGAGATATTCTTCTCCTGATTCTACATAGCCATTTTTGCGGTAGAAGCCTTTTGCGCGGACCTGTGCGCTCAGGTGAGCAACAGCCGGACCTTTTGCAAGTTCGCGGATCTTTTCTTCACAGGTGCTGAGGATCTGGTTGCCCAGATGTTTGCCGCGATAATTTTCCAGTACGCAGATGCGGCCGATCTGCCATACACCGTCTTCTCCTTTGTAGATGCGGGCAGCACCGATTGGTTCTTCGCGGTCATAAACGGTCAGGTGCCAGCTTATCTTATCCAGATCATCGAATTCTACTTTAAAACCCTGTTCGATTACAAAAACATTTGCGCGAACAAAAAATGCGTCGTCACTGCCTTTTTTTCCCTGTGTCCAGACAAATTCATATTCCTGCTTTTTAGCCAAGATGATTCCTCCTCATAATTGGGATAGCTCTATTATATCCGATTACAGCGGACAAATCAATTTTAAAAGCAGAAGAAAGATACATCCAGGAATTCCAAAAGCGGAGCTTATAATCAAACTGGGTACAGTGACGGCAAGTCCAAGAAAAGGGAAAAAACTTTGCATTAGAACAAGGCACCCAGCACCGCTTACAGCAGAAAAAATGATTCCACGCAAAAAGTAACGATGATTGAGTAAAAAGAGCGCCTGCGCGATGATACAGGCAATCAGAATAAAAAATAAAACAGTTTGATCCATAAACACGCCCCCTGATACCATATTTATGGGAAAGAAAAGGGCTTTATGAATAAAGGAGGAAGGGAAGATGCTGAAAGTCCGGATGGTAAACGAAGATACACAAAATCTGCCAATTACATTTTCGGTGATTGTCAGCCAATATCAGGGAAAATGGGTGCTTTGTCAGCATAAACAGCGTGCTACCTGGGAAGTGCCCGGAGGACATATTGAACCGGGAGAAACTCCCGAAGAAGCTGCGAGACGAGAATTGTATGAAGAAAGCGGAGCCAAAGAATATGATCTGCGTGAAATCGGAGTTTATGGGGTAAAACGGGATGAACAGGAAGATTTTGGGATGCTGTATTTTGCACAAATCCATTCCTTTGATACCCTTCCCCGAGATTTTGAGATGAAGAGGGTGGAACTGTTTGACACCCTGCCGGAGAACATGACCTATCCACAGATTCAACCATATTTAGTGAAGATGGTACAGCAGGCTGAGCCTGCACCCAGTTCGCCTACGGCGCAAGGACGGGCAGTAGGACACAAAAATAAAGTTTTTTTGTAGTTGAAAACTTTTTGCAAGAGAAAAAGTTTTCAAAAGCCAATTGTAAGCAGAGAGTATCCCAAAAAAGTTCCCAGTGGGAAGTTTTTGGATAGTATAAACCTGTTCCTGCTGGTCTACCTTACAAAGACAAGTAAATCAGAGTAAAAGAAAACGGACAGCTTTCGCTGTCCGTTTTTTGTTACAGGCTGTTTTTGTAGCGGTCGTATGCTTCACGAAGTTCAGCAGCAGTTTCTTCTGGGCATCTTGGGTTGCAGTGAGCCCATGCGCCGGTTTCACTGGAAGCGTTAAACTTCTGCTGGTTTGCCGAACGAAGCGGTGGGAAGAATTCAACATGGAAGTGGAAATCTTCCTCAACATCACCAGAGTTGACTGGAGCATTGTGCATACACATCATGTATGGGAATTCCTTATCAAACATGGTGTCGAACATGCCAACAATCTGTTTTAAGGTGATGCCGAAATCGGTCTTTTCCTTGTCGGTCATCTGGGTGATATGGGAAATGTGGCGTTTTGAGAAAACATAGATGCCGTATGGATACTCGGTAAAGAATGGAAGGAAAACGGTGAAGGAATCGTTTTCAAATACGATTCGTTTGCCAAAATCCTGTTCTGCTTTGAGCATATCGCAGAACAGACAGTTTCCTTTTTCTTTGCGGTATTCCTGCGCAGACTGAAGTTCCAGCTGCAGCTTTTTCGGAATTACCGAGTAACCATAGATCTGTCCATGTGGATGCGGCATGGAGGTTCCAACCATGCTGCCGCGGTTTTCAAAGATAAAGACATATTTGATGTTTTCATCCTTGCTGATGTCAGCATAGCGCTCTGCCCACAGGTCAACCAGTTTTCTCATGTGTTCATCGCTGAGCTCTTTGAGGGTGGTGTGGTGACCTGGAGAATACAGGATAACTTCACATTTTCCGTAGGATGGTCTGACCTTGAAAAAATCGTTTGCAACGTCATCTGGCTGCGGTGGATTCTGGGAAAGGGCAGGGAAGTCGTTGTCGTATTTGAGCACCTCATAGTCGTCCGGTACTTTTCCGGAACCTGGACAGAAAGGACACCAGTCCTTTGGCATCTGAGGGCGGTTCTGTCGGTTGGAGTTGATCATAACCCAGTCCTGAATGAGTGGGTGCCAGCGAAGTTCAGCCATAATAAAATCCTCCTTATATCAAAAAGAAAAGTTGTACAAAATTAAAGTTTTGTTGTCACTTCAATGCCGCCGCATGGACGGATGGAGAGCAGGTGACAGGTGTTTTCTCCAGTGATTTTTTCCATCTTGTGAACAAAGTCAGCTGCAGCTTCGTTGCGGATGAAAACCTGAATGGTGCCGCCAAAGCCGCCACCATGGATACGGCAGATACCGTTTCCTTTGAGCAGGTGTTCAGCAGCCATCAAAGCGACACTCGCCGGCTGAGACAGTGCAGAGAAGCTTGGATAGATATTTTGCAGGTACATATAGGAAGAACGCCCCGACTCCTGACAGAGCTTTAAGAACAGCGGCATGTCCTCATCCTTGAGTGCCTGAGAAACTTCCTGAGCACGCAGATTTTCGTTAAAGAAGTGGTGAGCACGCAAAACAGCGCGGTCGCAGGTCTTTTCACGAAGAGCTGGAAGGTTCTGATAAAATTCTGCAGCAGGAACCTGACGGAGATACTCTTTTCCAAAGAAAGCAGCAACCGATTTCATCTCGGCAGGAACAGCAGCATATTCATCAGTCAGATCGGAGTGATCGCCCTTTACATCTACGATGCACATGCTGTATCCGCAGCGGAAAAGGTCAAACTGGGTTTTGTCCACGATTGGATGAGCAGGATCATAGAAGTCGATTGCAACAAATCCGCCGACAGAACATGCCATCTGATCCATCAGACCGCATGGTTTTCCAAAGTAGCGGTTTTCTGCCATCTGACCAATCTGAGCGATCAGAACCGAGTCAAGTTTAGCATCATTATAAAGATAAGAAAATACAGTGCCGATCAGCACCTCAAAAGCAGCAGAGGAAGAAAGTCCGGAACCTCTTAATACCTCGGAGGTAACACAGATATCAAAACCGCCGATCTGATAGCCCATCTCATGGAAGATAGCAGCGGTGCCGCGGATGAGGGAAGCGGTGGTGTTGATTTCGTTTTCATGGACACTCAGGTCATCCAGGCAGATTTCCTCAAAATCAAAACCTTCGGACTGGATGCGGACAGAGTTTTTGTTGTTTTTGGATGCAGCAGCAATCATATCCAGATTGATGCTGGCAGCGACGACGCATCCATGCTGATGGTCGGTGTGGTTACCACTGATTTCGGTGCGTCCTGGCGCACTGAACAGTCGCGGAGTGTCACTGTCTGGAAAAGTTTTTGCAAACAGTTCCAGAAGATGGGTGTAGCGTTCCCTCTGATGAGCGATGGAATCTTCATGATAGAGCACGGAGAAAGTGGAATCATATTCACCCTGGGAAATTGTATGTAAAAGGGAAGAAATGTTGTTCACAAAAAAACCTCCTGAAAAAAAATAGGAATATAAAATAAAAGTGCTTATCTATTAGAGTAACTTATCTTAAGTGTGAAATCAAGATGAATATTAAAAGAAATCAAGCTGTTTTTTTTGACAAATATTTGTCATCTCGTTGTTTATGATAATTATAGAGAAGTAAAAAGTACAGATTAAACAAAAAAATGCAGCCGTTTTTTTAGGCTGCATTTTTTTAACAGATTTAGTTTGAAAGATTGGAAAATTTCATCTTTGCCTGCTGGACTTTTTCTGCGGGAGCGGACTGGGTTGGATACCAGCCACGTTTTTGCAATTCGCTGAAAACATCATGCTGAATCTGATGTTCTTCGGAAAGCAGGTTCATGAATTCGTTCATCAGAGAAGGGGAGGCACATTCATTTGCATAGGTGTTGTAGTTTTCGGTCATGAATTTTTCGGACGAGAGCGCATCGGTGAGCATTTCGCGGTCAGTAAGAGTCTGTTTTGGCATCTTGGTTCCTCCTTTTGGTTAACCCAACAGATTGAGCAGTTTGTTTTTGTGGATTTCATGCTTTGCTGCAATCTGTTCGCAGGTGGTTTTGAGCTGCTGATCCTGTGTCATTTCGGCATACATCTTAAATTTCTGAATCATCAGCTGTTCCTGCCCAAGCTGCTCTTCGATAGCGGTCAGTTCTTTGGTGGTAAGATTCATGGTTTTCCCTCTTTTCTTTTGGTTTTAAAATGGCTTCATCATCAGTGTGCCCGATTTAAAGCAATTCTATCAACATTTAAAAGAAAAGGCAGTGGAAATTTTTGGATGAAAGTTTAAAGTTAGAAATCACTTCCAAAATATTTAGCAATTTCTGTTTTTATGCTGTTCAAACCATGATTATCACCGATTGCTTTATAGATATAGTATGCTTGTTTGTAATAATCTTTGCTCTTTTCATCATCACCGAGGAAATGATAACATTCTGCAATAATTTCTATAGAAGAGGGAAGCGTAGCATATTGACCATACTGGACACAGGATTCCCAGCCAAGTTTGGCAATCTCAATGGCTTTTTCATACTGTCCATCCAAATCCAATTCTCGAGCATAGTTGAAAGAAACTAACGGAAGTAGACCACCGGACTGCTTGACGTTATGAAAATGCTGTTTGATGTATTCGATCAGCTGAACAAAAATTTGAAGCGCTTGTTCACGTTTGCCTTGCTTGGAATAGATATTGGCAATTTGGTTGATAACCTTGACCTCATCAATGCAGTACAACCCCTTGTCAATGTGGTCAATGTCAAAATAAGGTGAGGTGAGCCGGATTGCTTCAAAGAGCATCTCCAGTTTTTCTTCCAGCGAATATGGCTCAACCTTGCCGTCAACCAGCTTGCCAAGGATCGCTCTGGAACGAAGGATAAACTGACGGACCTGATTGTCGTTTGGTTCTGCAATTGCTTCCAGTTCCTCGATTTTTTCCAATCCTCGAAAAGAGTCATGGAGCACGTTACTGGAAACGATTTCGGTCTGCAATTCGGAAATACGAAGCTCATTTTTGCTTACCAGTGCATAATATCGTTCATCTGGAAGTCCAAGGCGCTGCATCAGCATGCGCAGCTTATTGCTTCCTGGGGTTTGTTTTCCTGATTCCAGACGGGACATGGTAACAGGTTCACAGATTCCTTCGCATAATTCACACTGCTTTAATCCAAGTTCCAGTCTTCTTTGTCTGATTAATTCGCCGATAAAAAGTTGTTTC
>UMKD01049114.1_pt1 | contig 11160 bp, 9 predicted proteins | sample 1966221 | NCBI WGS metagenome assembly UMKD01 (sample SAMEA4836167, study PRJEB28245) | human gut metagenome | biome: gut microbiome; material: fecal sample | place: Denmark | collected 2008
ATCGACGACGAACCGTTCGACTCGAGGATGTCCGATACGATACGCACGGCGTAGGGGTTCTCCTCACCCAGTGGAACCATCGGTTTCAGGGCGCGCCATGCCAGGTGGCCGTGGCCGATTTCGCGGCGCGAGAGGCCGCGGGCGGCCTTGGCCTCGCCCGTCGAGAAGGGCGGGAAGTTATAGTGCAGCACGAACTGCTCGGTACCCTGTACCAGCACTTCGTCCTTGACTTTTTCGTCGAGTTTCGTACCGAGCGTAACGCTGGTCAGCGACTGCGTTTCACCGCGCGTGAAGATCGCCGAGCCGTGGGCTGCGGGCAGGTAGCCCACCTCGCACCAGATCGGACGGATCTCGTCGGTCTTGCGGCCGTCGAGACGGACGCCTTCGTCGAGGATCATGTTGCGCATGGCCTTCTTCTGCACGTCGTCGTGGAAATATTTGTGGATCAGCGGCGCCTTCTCGATCAGCTCCTCTTCCGAATAGCGGGCTGCGAACTCGGCTTCGAGCGCGTTGAACTTGTCTTCGCGCTCGTGCTTCATCGTGCCGCTCGTGGCGATGGCGTAGGCCTTGTCGTAAAGCTCTCTGATGATCGTCTGGCGCAGTTCTTCGTCGTTGACCTCGTGGCAGTAGGTGCGTTTCACGTCCTTGCCCAGCTCCTTCGACAGCTCGATCTGTACGGCGCAGTGCTTCTTGATCTCCTCGTGCGCGAACTTGATGGCGCCGAGCATCACCTCTTCCGAAACCTCCTTCATCTCGCCCTCGACCATCAGGATGTTGTCGATCGTACCGCCGACCATGATGTCCAGGTCGCATTCGGGCATCTCCGAATAGGTGGGGTTGATGGCGTATTCGCCGTTGCGGCGTACGACGCGGACCTCCGAGATGGGGCCGCCGAAGGGAATGTCCGATACGGCCAGCGCCGCCGAGGCGGCCAGACCGGCCAGCGCGTCGGGCTGAATATCCTTGTCCGCCGAGATGAGGTTGACCGTCACGTAGACTTCGGCGTGGTAATCCGCGGGGAACAGGGGCCGGAGGGCGCGGTCGATCAGGCGGGCGACGAGCACCTCGCTGTCGTTGGCGCGCGCTTCGCGCTTCATGAAACCGCCGGGGAAGCGGCCTACGGCGGCGTACTTCTCCTTGTATTCGACCTGGAGGGGCATGAAATCGGTGTCGGGTTTTGCATCCTTTGCGGCCACGACGGTTCCGAGCAGCATCGTGTCGCCCATCTTGACGACGACCGAGCCGTCGGCCTGCTTGGCCAGTTTGCCCGTCTCGATCTCGATCTGGCGACCGTCGGCCAGCGTGATGATCTTGCGGACTGCGTTGTACAGCTTCTTTTCTTCCATAAAAATTTTAAACCTATAATGTTTTCGAATTGTTTTTCGCAACGAAAATGAAGGCAACCCCTCTCGGGAATTGCCTCCATTTCTTCCTCGGGACTACTTGCGGAGATTCAGCGTCTTCACGATTGCGCGGTAGCGCTCGATGTCGACCTCCTTCAGGTATTCCAGCAACGCGCGGCGCTTGCCGACCAGGCGCAGCAGTGCGCGCTGGGTTCCGAAGTCGTGCTTGTTGCTTTTGAGGTGTTCCGTAAGGTGGCTGATACGGTAGGAAAACAACGCGATCTGACTTTCGGGCGAACCCGTGTCGGTGTTAGACTTGCCGTACTGGCCGAAAAGCTCCTGCTTTTTCTCAGCTGTTAAATAAGCCATTGTGTAAATTTATTTTACGTTCCACTCTACGACGCATCCCCCTTACCGTGGATAACGCCAGAGCGTTCCGCAAAGGTACGAAATAATTCATAATTCATAATTCATAATTCACAATTATTTTCAATTTGGCGTCTAAAAATAACAAATTAATCGAGAAAATCGTATTTTTGCGGCTAAACAAGTGAAAATTATGGGGAAAACGGGTGTGCGCGGAACTTTCGCCGCGCTTGTCGCCGCGGTGTTGTGCGGCTGCGGGAGCGAGCCGGATTTCGTCACCGTCGACGGGACGATGCTCGGCACGACGCTGCATGTGGTGGCCGACGTGAAGGGCGTCTCGCGGCAGCGTCTCTATGCGGCCGTCATGGAGCTGGACCGCGAGGCCAAGGCGTCGATGTCGATTTACGATTCGACGTCGCTTGTGAGCCGTCTGAACCGCAACGAGACCGACAGCGTCGACCGTCATATCGCCTTCAACCTGCATCTGGCCGACAGCATCGGCGCGTTGAGCGACGGGCGTTACGACGTGACCGTCAAGCCGCTGGTCGAGGCGTGGGGCTTCGCCGGCCGGGAGCGCGTCGAAAACCCGAACGTCGATTCGATCCTCGAATTCGTGGGCCGCGAAAAGGTCCGTGTCGAGGGAGGGCGGCTGGTGAAGGACGATCCGCGCGTGCAGCTGGACTTCAACTCCGTGGCGAAAGGCTATACGGTCGATCTGCTGGCCGGACTGGTCGAGAAATACGGGGCTGAAAACTACATCGTCGACATCGGCGGCGAGGCCCGCTGCCGGGGACTCAACCGGCAGGGCCGGGCGTGGCGCATCGGCGTCGAAACGCCTTTCGACGGCAACATGTCGGACGGTGAATACCTCCAGAAACGGATTCAGATGACCGGCGGCGGGCTGGCCACCTCGGGCAACTACCGCCGTTTCTACCTCGACGGGGAGGGCAACAAGGTCGCCCACACCATCGACCCCCGCACGGGGCGCAGCGCCCTGTCGCGCCTGCTGTCGGTGACCGTCGCGGCTCCGACCTGCGCCGAGGCCGACGCGCTGGGGACCATGTTTCTGGCGATGGGCGCCGACGATGCGCTGGCGGCCGTGGAACGGATGCCCGGCGTGAAGGCGTACTTCATCCTGGCGGGTGACGGCGGAGAGTACGAGGAGTACGTCTCGCCGGCCATGGAAGCGTTGATTCTGAAATAGCGAGATAAATGAAAACAGCGGTATTCCTCTACAATCCCGAATCGGGCAAGGGCAAAATCGCCCGCAACGTCGGGTGCATCAGTACGATTTTTCAGGCCTACGGCTACGACGTCACGCCGCAGCGGATCGACTTTACGGCCAATCCGTTCGACGGCAACGAGACCATCGACCTGATGGTCGTCGCCGGCGGCGACGGCACGGTGAACTATGCGGTCAACGCCATGAAACGCAAGGGGCTGGACATTCCCATCGGCGTGATTCCGGCCGGTACGGCCAATGATTTCGCCGGGGCGGTCGGCATGTCGCGCGAGCCGCTCGAAGCGGCGCGGCAGATCGCTTCGGGGGCTGTGGACCGGGTCGACGTAGGCCGGGTGAACGACCTGTATTTCGTCAATATCTTTTCGTTCGGAATCTTCACGACCACCTCGCAGCGCACGCCCGACGAACGCAAGCACAAGATCGGCAAGCTGGCCTATATCATCGAGGGGGTCAAGGAGTTCCGCACGATGCACGCCGTGCCGCTGGAGATCGAGGCCGACGGCGAGCGGTTCGACCTGCGGTCGCTGATGGTGCTGATCTTCAACGGCGAGACGGCGGGCGGTTTCCACTTGGCGCGGCGGTCGTCGATCAAGGACGGGCTGTTCGACTGCATCCTGCTGGAGAAGAAGAATTTCTTTCGTTCGACGCTGGCCATGTGCCGCTATCTGGCGGGCGGCAGCCCGAAGATCGTCCGCCACCTCCGGGCGCGGCGGATCGACATCCGTTCGTCGGTCAACGAACCCACGGACGTCGACGGGCAGAAGGGCGCCGAATTCCCGCTGCACATCGAGTGTCTGGCGGGCGGCCTGCGCGTGATGTGCGCCAAACAGGCCTCGGGCAATTTCTGATTTTTACGGTCCGGCTTGTTTGATTCTGCGAAAATTCATACTTTTGTCGGAAAAATTACGACGATATGGCGGATAACGGCAAAACGGCGCGCAGCGGAGGACGCGAAAGTTTGCGCAAGGTCTCCATCTCCCGGATCAAGAAGGAGATGAGTGACGTCTTTTACCTTTCGGACGATCTGGTGATTTCCGCACTCACGGCCGACAAGAATACTACGGCCGATTATCCGACCTCGATCGACGGCTTTACGGCCATCATTATGATGACGGGCGAGGCCACCGTGTCGATCGACATGCAGAATTACAGCATCAAGCCCAACACGATCGTCTTTTTCAACCCCGATTCGATCATCCGCACAATCAAGTGTTCGTCGAACGCCGCGGCCTACCTGCTGGCCTTCTCGAAATCGTTCGTCAACGAGATCCAGATCGACCTCTCGACCTCGCTGCCGGTCTACATGCGCTTCGGCAAGGCCCCCGTGCTGGAGGTCACGCCGCAGGACGTGGACGAAATCCGCCAGTTGTTCCAGCTCATCAAGACCATGCTGCGCAGCGACAAGGAGCGTTACCGCCACGAGATCATCCGCACGCTCTTCACCACGGCGTTCTACATCATCACCGAGATCAACCAGCGCGAGCAGCCCGGCGAGATGAAGCAGGGGCGCTGCGAGGTGCTGTTCGACGAGTTCATGTCGCTGCTGCAACAGTACAACAAGAGGGAGCGCAACGTGAGCTTCTACGCCAAGCAGCTCAATATCACGCCCAAATACCTCTCGTCCGTGGTGAAGGAGGTGAGCGGCAAGACCGCCGCGCGGTGGATCGACGAGTCGGTGATCCTCGAAGCCAAGGCCCTGCTCAAGTATTCCGGAATGAGCATTCAGGAGATCGCCTACCACCTCAATTTCTCGACGCAGTCCTTCTTCGGCAAGTATTTCAAACAGCACACCGGAACCTCGCCCTCGCGTTACAAGCGGAAAGGATAGTTTTCGATTTTACAGGGCCTCTTCCGTCCTGCCTTGTCCGGCCCGAACGGAAAATACGTTTGTATGTCCCGTCCGGGTCGAACTGTGTCAGGATAAAATCCGCTCCTCTAAAATCAAAAAACCGAACCTTGTTTTTCAGGTGGCGGCTCGCGGGTGTCCGCTATGACACGCCGCTATTTCAGCGCTTCGACCACGCGGCCGATCATCGCCGGGATGGCGTGCTCCTCCTGCGCGGTGAAGAAATTGCCGTCGATTTCGAACGGGGCGTCCGTCGCCACGGGGCCCGTCACGGCGGCCTTGGCCATCGGGTGCACGGCGACGCGCCGTCCGGCGGCGACGCCTGCGAATCCGAACATCATCCCTGCGGCGCAGTGGCCGATCATCGGTTTGCCCGTCTCCCCGAAGGTTTTCAGCACCTCCATCAGGTCCCTGTTCCAAGGCTCGCCGGCATGCTGCGCGAAGACCGGCACGGCGTCGCCGCAGGCGAACACCAGAGCGTCGTACTCCTCTTCGTGACCCTTGAGGTTGGCGATCACGTCGTCGGCCGTCAGGCCGATGCCCGAGTTGGTGCGGATCTCGCGGCTTTCGGCCACGGCGAACACGGTGCAGGGAATCTTGTTTTCGAAAAACGTTTCCAGATACTGGAACAGGCCCATCCCGTTCACGGGATTCACGGCCACGACAGCTGCTTTTTTTGCCATGATTGCAATTCTTTTAGTGGTACAATGGTTATTTTCGGTAAGTTTATTATCTTTGCGTACAAAGATAGGGCAAACAGCCCGTAAAAACAATAACGCACTTAAAAATGAGATGGTTACATACGTGTAACCATTGCTGGATACCAAACGGATGGAGCCGGAGAAAAAATTGAAAAATTTCACGCCCACGGGTTCCTGCCCGGTCCGGGACGTGCTGTGCCGCCTGGGGGACAAGTGGTCGATGCTGGTGTTGCTGACGTTGAATGCCAACGGCGTGATGCGTTTCAGCGAGATCCACCGCACGCTGGGCGACATTTCGCACCGCATGCTGACCGTCACGCTGCGGATGCTCGAAACCGACGGAATGATCCGCCGCGAAGTCTACGCCGAGGTTCCGCCGCGGGTGGAATACCGTCTTACGGAGCGGGGCGGGAGTCTCCTGCCGCATATTTTCGGACTGGTGGAATGGGCCGAGGCGAACAAGGAGGCTATTCTGGACGGCCGCAGGAGGTCCTGAACGACATCCGCCGCGCGTCCGTGCCGTCGGGGTAGTAGCCGCGCAGCAGTTTTCCGGGGCGGAAGCCTTTGCGGGCGTAAAGCCTTATGGCAGAGTCGTTGTCGGTGCGCACTTCGAGCGTCACTTCACGCAGCCCGAGCCGCCGGGCCAGCGCGATAGCGGCGTCCAGCAACGCCTGTCCGGCTCCGCAGCCGCGCGCCGCGGGGTCCACCGCCACGGAGTAGATGCGGAGGTTTTGCGCCGTGCGCCGCATCAGCAATGAAATGTAGCCGACGACCGCACCGTCGCGGGTGGCGGCGTAGGACGCTCCCTGCGCATGCGTCAGCAGGTAGCGCAGCTGCCGCCGCGTGAAGGCCTCCCCTTCCGGGAATGAACGCCGCTCGACGCACTCCACGGCGTCGAGGTCCCCGGCCGTCGCGGGACGTATTCCGACTGCGGGGTTCATTGCGCGTGGAGGCGGTTGAGGCAGTGGACGAAGTGGTTGAGGATGCGGTAGTAAAGTTCGTCGCCCAGCACGGCGTCCTCGACTTCGTGGTCGATCGACGGGTTGTCGTTGATCTCGATCACCACGGCCCTGCCGTTGATGAGTTTCAGGTCCACGCCGTACAATCCCTTGCCGATCAGCGCCGCGGCCTTTACGGCGGTGTCGAGCACTTTCTGCGGCGCCTTGTAGATGGGTACGGTCTCCCATGCGCCGCACAGGTTGCGGCCTGTGTCGTCGTGGGCGTGGTTGTAGATCTGCCAGTGGCCCTTGGCCATGTAGTATTTGCAGGCGAACAACGGTTCGCCGTCCAGGAGGCCGATCCGCCAGTCGAACTCCGTGGGGATGAACTCCTGGGCCAGCAGCACGGACGAGTGGCGGAACATCTCGTCGAGCGCCGCGCGCAGCTCTTCGTCGCTGGCCACCTTGTGCATGCCCACCGAGAACGATCCGTCGGGAATCTTGAGGATGAAGGGCGCGCCGAGGCGTTCGCTGATCTCGCCGAAGGAGTATTCGTTGCTGCGGAACAGCAGCTGCGAGGCCGGGGCCGGGATGAGGGCCTTTTCGAAAAGCTCGCAGAGGTAGACCTTGTTCGTGCAGCGGATGATCGACTCGGGATCGTCGATCACGGCGATGTCGTTCATCGCGGCACGCTGCGCGAGGCGGAAAGTGTAGTGGTTGAGCGCTGTGGTGGCGCGGATGAACAGCGCGTCGAACTCCATCAGCCGCGTGGCTTCCTCCTCGGTGATCAGCTCCGCGTGGATGTTCATTTTCCGGGCCACTTCGAGGAACTTGTTGAGGGCGTCCTTGTCGCTGGGCGGGAATTTTTCGTCCGGGTCGTAGAGGATGGCGAGGTTGTAGCGTGCGGGCTTGGCCGAGCGCGGCGAGCGCCATACCTTCTTGTTGAAGCAGTCGAGCGCATTGGCGAAATCGTCCTGCCCGCTCTCCGAGAGCTGGCGCAGCGAAAGGGCCTGCACCGACTCGATCTGGTTGCGGGCGTGGTTGTTCATCGTCACGCGCAGGATCGGGCAGGGGTAGTGGTCGAAGATGAACCGCGCGATCTTCTCCAGACCCTTCTCGCGGCAGGTTCCGAAGTAGATGTTCAGCTGCCAGGTTTCGTCGGTGATGCGGTTGCGTTCGATCCACTGTTGGCAGAGCTGTTGCAGGTTGCGGTTCATGCGGATTCCGGCGCCCGATTCGAGCTTGTTGAGCGTCTCGACGCCCGGCAGCACCCGGTGTCCCCGGGCCTGGGCCAGCAGCGAGCAGTAGTAGCCTTCGGAGTTGTAGCCGTATTCGTCGCTCAAGTTGATGACCAGCTTGGGCGTCCGCTCCCCGTAACGGTGTTCGAGGTAGTCGGTGACGGTCATCAGCGAATCGGTTTCGCAGTAGGGTTTCCAGTCGTTGAGGCTGTTCAGCAGGATGAAGACGCTATTCATGCATGTGTGTTTTCGATGTGCCAAATGTAAGCAAATAAAGCATCCGTTGTACATGCCGCGCGCCGTTTTGCGAAATAAAAAAACGGGCCTCCGCAGAGACCCGTTTTCTGGTTGTCCGTCGGGGCGTCAGGCCCGTTTTTTCGCCGCCTTGGCAGCCACCGCCTTGTCCAGCTCGATGATGAAGTCCGAGAGGACGTTCATGTAGTTGATGAAGGCGTCGTAGGCCGAATCGTAGGGGTTGAAGTAGGAGTGCACGTCGCCGTCCGACAGCCACTTGGTGGCCATGTAGTAGAAATGGTCGGAGGTCTGCATGAAACTCCAGACATAATCGAAATCGGGATTTTTCAGCGCCGCGACCTTCTCCTTCTGGGCATAGAGCTTCGAGAAAGCCTCGTTCTGCAATTCGTTGCCCAGCCAGGCCGTCACGTCGCGCTCCTCGTCGGCCCACGACATCACGTGCGGACAGTGGAGCACGGCGACGGGCTGGTGCTTCTTCGCGGCCTCGGTCACCGTGGCGAACTCCAGGCCGTTCTTCCTGGCGAGGATCGCCTTGGGCAGCGCGCGCATGAATTCGAAGATGCCCGTGTCGGCGTTCTGATGCTCGCCGAAGGTCTCGTAATCCATGAACAGGTTGATGACCTCGCCCGGCGTCTCGTCCGAGGCGAGCCACTGCACGTACTTGTCGGCTGTCAGGGGCCACTGGTCCCAGCTCTTGTTCGAGAAGCGGAAAGCGATGTCGTCCGAGAGTTTGTAGTTGCGCAGCAGCAGGCGCAGTTTCTGGTCGATGGCGTTGGCGTAGACGTAGTTGGGCGATTTCCACCCCAGCACGTGCTTGGCTCCTTCGGCCAGCATCGTGCGGAAGCCCATGCCGGCGACCATCGCGCCGATCTCGTCCGAATAGATCAGCTCCGTGTTGCGGAAAGCGGTGGGTTTCACCCCGAACTCCTTTTTGATAAGGTTCGTGTGCAGTTTGACCTGCTCCGTGAAATCCTCCTTCGAAGCCAGCGAGGCCAGCGAGTGGGAGTAGGTCTCGGCGAGGAACTCCACGCAGCCCGTCGCGGCAAGCTCCTTGAACGAGTCGAGCACTTCGGGGGCGAAGGCGCGGAACTGTTCGATGGCGATGCCCGTGATCGAGAACGAACAGCGGAACTTGCCCTTGTTCTCCCTGATGAGCTTGAGCAGCAGGGCGTTCATCGGCAGGTAGCACTGGCGGGCGACCTTCTGCATGATCGAACGGTTCATGAGGTCGTCCAGGTAGTTGTGGTCCTTGCCCATGTTGAAGAAGCGGTATTTCTTCAGACGCCAGGGCTGATGCACCTGAAAATAAAGACAGACGGTTTTCATGCGGGTTGCTATTTTAATTGTTTCTTATTCTCTTCGATCACGGCTTCGTACACCGATTTGATCTTCGCCGCGGCGTCGTTCCACTTGAGGTTGGTCACCTCTTCGAGACCCTTCGAGGCGAACATGCCCGACAGGGCGGGGTATTTGATCAGTCCGTAGATGGCGTCGGCCAGGGCGTCCACGTCCCAGTAGTCCACCTTCACGGCGTAGTCCAGCACTTCGGCCACGCCGCTCTGCTTGGAGATGATCACCGGGACGTTCGAGCGCATCGCCTCCAGCGGCGAGATGCCGAAAGGCTCCGAGACGGAGGGCATCACGTAGACGTCCGACAGCTGGAACATCTTGTGCACGTCCTCCCCGCGGAGGAACCCCGTGAAGTGGAAACGGTCGGCGATGCCGAGCCGCGCCACGCGGCGGATGACGTGGTTCATCATGTCGCCCGAGCCGGCCATCACGAACCGCACGTCGGGAATCCGCTTGAGGACCTTGGCGGCCGCCTCGACGAAGTAGTCGGGGCCTTTCTGGTAGGTGATGCGTCCCAGGAAGGTCACGACCTTGTCGGTGACGCCCCGCTCGGGAACCTTGCCGCTGTTCTGGGCGAAGCGCACGGCGTTGTGCACCGTGACGATCTTTTCGGCGGGAACGCCGTAGCGGTTGATGACGATGTTGCGCGTGAGGTTCGAAACGGCGATCACGCGGTCGGCGGCGTGCATGCCGGCCCGCTCGATGGCGTAGACCTGCGTGTTGACGTTCTCGCCCGAGCGGTCGTACTCCGTGGCGTGCATGTGCACCACCAGCGGCTTCCCGGAGACGCGTTTGGCGGCGATGCCCGCGTAGTAGGTGAGCCAGTCGTGGGCGTGGATCACGTCGAACTGTCCTTCGAGGTCCCTGGCCACCTGCGCGGCGACCACGGCGTAGCGCGCCACCTCCTCCATGAGGTTGGCGCCGTACTTGCCCGAGAAGGTGTAGCGCTGTTTCCAGGCATCGGTCGTCGACCAGGTCTTCCGCCCCGACTTGACGTACTGCTCGTGGTAGGACTCGTACTCCTCGGGGGAGATATAGGGGACCATGTTCGAGTCGATGTGGATGAACGACATCTTCTCCAGAATGTCGTCCGCGCCGCTGCCCGTCGAACCGTACAAGGCCTCCACGTCGCTGGCGTTCACGACGTGCGTGAAACGCTGGTCCTCGTCGCCGTAGGCGTGCGGGACGATGAAAGTGACGTCTACGCCGTTGCGCGCCAGTCCGCGGGTCATTCCGTAGCAGGCCGTTCCCAGCCCGCCTGCAATGTGGGGCGGAAACTCCCATCCGAACATTAAAACTCTCATACCTTATCTTTTTGTTGTTTCATTTTGCCGCCTGTGCGCTTCCTCTCCGCATCCCTTCACGGCGCCCGGCCGTGTCCGTAAGTCAGATTCCGCTTCGAACCCCTCCCCTCGGAAGGAGCCTCGCCATCCGGCACAACTCTCTTTCACATTGTGCGCCCGGGCCGTATTCGTTATTTCGTTTTTTCCGTCGTTTTCTTCTTCGTTGTCTTTTTGGCGGCCGTCCTCTTCGCGGCGGCCTTTGCCGCGGGTTTCACGGCCTTCGCGGCCTTCGCGGCAACCTTCTCCTTACCAACGTTTTTTGCGGCCTTCGCAGTCTTCGGATTCGCTTTTTTTGTGGGTTTTTCCGACTTTCCGGGCGTCTCTTTCGGTTTGCGTGCGAGGATCATGCCGTAGATGTCCAGCACGGCCGCGACGCTCCACGCCTGCGAAATGGCTCCGCGCGGCGCGAACGGAGGATCGGCGTCGAACAGTTCGCCGATCGAACCGATGCCGTAGGTCTGGATGTCCTCCTCGAATCCGGCGAGAATCTCCTCGGCCTGCGGCAGAAAGGCGTCGCCGTCGATGTCGAAGCAGGCG
>UMKD01038063.1_pt1 | contig 11139 bp, 8 predicted proteins | sample 1966221 | NCBI WGS metagenome assembly UMKD01 (sample SAMEA4836167, study PRJEB28245) | human gut metagenome | biome: gut microbiome; material: fecal sample | place: Denmark | collected 2008
GCATCCTGATCCAACCATTTACGGTAACCGATAATCAACTTTCCAAATTGAGTTCCCCAATCTCCGATATGATTATCCCCAATCACATGGTAACCCAAGTATCGGTAAATTCTACAAATAGAGTCTCCAATAATCGTAGAACGTAAATGCCCTATATGCATTCTCTTTGCGATATTGGGAGAAGAGAAATCAATAACTACATCTCCTTTTCTGTTCAAGAAAGAAAAATCAAATTTTTCCTTTCCAATCTTTTTAATAAAAGTAGATAAATAAGCTTCTTTCAAAAATATATTGATAAATCCGGGTCCTGCAATTTCTAGTTTTTCAATGACTTCATTTTCTACTAAATTCTTTTGAATTTCTTCCGCAATCATTCTTGGGTTTTTTCCAATTATTTTAGAATTCATCATAGCGAAATTACATTGAAAATCTCCAAATTTTTCATTGGTAGCCGGTGCAATTTCCACCTCTTTCATTTCTTTATCTGCATATAACTTTTCCACTGTTGATGTTAAAATTTTGGATAACTCCTTATTCACTAATAACATTGCTCACCTCTCGAATATTTTTATAATAACATGAAAAAATCCGACCTATCGCCTTCAGTACGGTTTTAGTCGCCAATAAATAGGTGGTAGTCAGATACTTACTAGCATACAGAATCCGTAATACGAAAGTATTCGTGATTAACCTGAGTTACTGTAAACAGTGCCAACCCCGTGACGACGTTAGGCCCAAAACCTCGTGAAAATAGCGGTAAGGTCAGAAATTTCCTTCTGTGTTTTTATTATAACACTATTTTTTCCTCATTTCAAGTCTAAAGAAGGAGAAAAAAGGAAAAAAGAAAAACTTGCAAAAAGGAGAAACTTGTGATATTATAATTGAGTAATCAAACGGTAGTATAGCTCAGCTGGATAGAGCACTGGTCTTCGGAACCAGGTGTCGAGGGTTCGAATCCTTCTACTACCGCCATTTTTTTATTTTTTGAAAATTTTTTTAAGTTTATAAATACCTTTAAATAGTATATATAGCAGATGTTCTGTTTGAATACCGAATGAATTTTTCTTATGTATAAGCATTTTAACTTTCTTTGAAAAATGACAAAAATTCTATTTTTTTGAAATTTTAATTATTTTCTTACTCAGTATTCTGAAAATAGAAGTTTCCTTGTTCATAGCAGTTCTTATATAAAAATCTCATGTTAGTCGACGTTGACTCGTATCATCCATGTTGTATTCATATGTGTACTTTCTTCGACACATGAACTCTAGTATTACTCCCATCATAATAATATCATAATCACAGACACTTGAGTTATTAAAATAACTACTTCACATTTTCTCCTAATAATTTATGTATTTCACTATCTCATCTTTATTCCTTAGCTTTTAAAACTAAGTCTCGGGAATATTGTTATCACCTTATAATACTCCAAATAATCCTCTCGTTATATCTCCTAAAGTATCTCTCCTAGATTTACAGCTTTTAATACCGTATTCTTATAATTTTTGTCATTGATACACACATCACAAACTACCTCCTAAAGCGTTCATAATATATTGCTCTTCCTACAAAGTATCGAGATGTTTTAATCTTGAAAATTTTTTGTACATTCCAAATTCTCTAAGATGTCTTTTAAATTTTTATTTATAATCAGACTTTTCACTATTTCCACATAAATTCTGCAAGCTTCTTTTGAAATAGAGTGAACATGTGTAATTTCTGAACTCTTGTCAATCTCGTCATTTGTACAATTACTAAATCTTTTTTTCATATCTTCCATATTAATTTCTCTTTCACTTTGTTTTAAGGAATCTAAAGTTGTCAACATCACGGTGATGTCGTCGGACGAAGTTCCAGTAACCTGATTATGTGTACCATATCCTTACGTATTCTCTTACAATGAAAGCTCCCTTTTTTTAATTCAAAAGAAACTCTCAAACAATCTTCAATAATGAACCCATATATTGCAAATTTTTAATCCAACATAACATTTTTACCTCTTTTTTAGTTATAGTTCAAATTTTAATATAAATTCTAAAAATACTCTGATTTGTTGAAAAAATAGCATGTTTCCAGATAGTAAGAAAATTTATATTCTACTCTAGTAATACTCTAATTCTACAAGACGGCGGAAGAAGTATTGGGATGTTAAAATTTACATTCTACTTTAGTAATACTCTAATTTTGTTAAATGAGGGAGAGAAGTTTGGAAGTTTAAAATTTACATTCTACTCTAGTAATACTCTAATAGTCATCCGGAAACACAGCCATATCCTTATTATTTATTTACATTCTACTTTAGTAATACTCTAATTTTGTTCTTCTAATCTTTTAATCTGTCTTTTAGCTATTTACATTCTACTTTAATAATACTCTAATTTCTAATTCATGTCTGTATTTCTCTCTCTCTTCACATTTACATTCTACTCTAGTAATACTCTAATGATTGGCTTTGGATTTTCAATTAGATAAGAGAACGGATTTACATTCTACTCTAGTAATACTCTAATAGCTATTCTAAAAGAAAAAGGTAATTTAAGGTATATATTTACATTCTACTCTAGTAATACTCTAATACTCAGGAAAATTCAGAAGAAATAGAATATCAAAAATTTACATTCTACTCTAGTAATACTCTAATACGAGACTTTAAAATACATTGCTATCTATAACTTTTTTTGACTATAATTGTCGATAAAGTTATTTTATAAAAAAAATTAAGAGAAAACCCTTTTTTATTTTTCTATCTTTACTTTTTTTCTTGGAAAATCAAGTTCTTTTATTCTTTTGTCAATGTCCTGAGATTTTTACCTTATGAGAGGTCGACAATGAAAATATCTACAGAAAATTATCTGTTTTGTCTTCTTGTATTCCTAACATTTCTTTTTCCATCCATCTCTCATTCCGAGATTTAAAAATAATAAAAGAATCTAGATTATCTCTAATATAATTAGATACTTCATATTTTAATCTCTCAATATCCACTTCCGATAGTTCTCCTTCAAACACAGAGTTTTGAATATGATGCAAATATCGTTTGCAAATTTGAAAAATTTTTTTCCAATGATAAGTCCCTTTCTCATCTAAAGAGATATCATATACAACTACTACATACATATTTTATCACCACCACATTTGGAAAGACAAGTACTTCTTTTCACCCAATAAATGCTTAATCAATTTATAACATTCCAAACGAATCAAATATTGATAGGAAACTTTCCGGTTCAAATCTTTATGCTGAATCACTTGCTTCAATCGTTCTTCTAATTCTTGAACAATTAGTTTGGAAGCATCTTCTTTCAGTCTTAAATACTCAAAATCTTTGATAAAGCTTTTTTCTGTAATTTGCTTCTTGTTTAATAAAGAAAATATTAAGCGATCTACAATTAAAGGCTTAAAAATCTCTGAAATATCCAAGGAAAGAGAAAATCTCTTTGTACTTGGCTGATGTAAATAACTAACGGTAGAATTTAGTTGAGTTTTATAAATTTCTCCCAAAACTTTTGTGTAAAATAGTGTATTTACAAAAGAAATCAAAGAATTAATCATATTATCGGGAGGATTTTTCACTCTCTTCTCAAATTGAATATCTTGATTGATAATAATATTCCATGCTTCATAATAAATTTTTCTGATATTTCCCTCATATCCCATCAATTCATCCACTTTGGTTACATTTGGAAGCTGCTTTCGCAATTCCTCAATTTGATGCATATATGTTGAAACATCTTTTCCTCTTCCGTTATAATATCTTAAATTTCGATAGATATTAAAAGAGGCTCCTTCAATAAATTCTCTTGCAATTTCAATTCTTTTCTCTTCATTTAAATAATGTTCTACCTGTTTTACTAATAGCTGCCCTGAAACCATTGTTTCTCTTGGGTAAAAACTTCCCGTATAAAAAGTATAATAATTGAAAAAATGAATAGGAATCCCAAATTGAGAAATGTAATTTATAAATTTTGTATTAAAATTCATTTCCGACATAATGTAAAAATCACCTATCATTTCAATCGGAATATCTTTTTTCTCTTCTTTTTCATTGACAAAAGTGATGGTATTGTCTTTCCGTTTCAGAGTCCCATTGGAATACAAAAAATAACTACGTTTCATCCTCTCCCCCTTATACAAAACATAAATCAAAATAAGCACATTTCTTACAAATTGATTTCTTTTCCAAATCAGGAGGAACACTGGATTTCATAATCTTCTCTATCCCGGACAAAATCTTCTCAAGATTTTTTCTATCCATCTCTGTTAATTCCACTTCCACTTTTTGTTTCAACAAGGGATAATCCAAAATTCCTTTCATTCCTGTCAATCCTTTTTTCTCTAAATAGTACAGATAATATTGAACCTGTAAAATCGATGCTTCTTCCATTACTTTGCTTTTTTTAATCTCATGTAATATCTTTTTTGCTCTAAAAAAATCAATATTAATAACACCATCAATTGCAATTTTCTTTTCATCTCTAGTATAAGTATTTTCCTCTAAAAGTCTCCCTAAAATAACATTGGAGTTATCCGCTTCCATCTGAATTTCATGAAGAAAATACCATAACTTTCTCTGACAAACGACATAATAATAGACCATAATTCCGGTAATTTCTTTTTTCATAGCCTATCCTTCCTTATATTTTACATAAATTCAAAAGTAATATTTTTTTCTATAAATTTTTTAGCTTGAAATCCTCGCATTTCATCATATAGAGATTCCAAAATTACAATTTTATCATATTGTGAAATTTTTACAGGACTCACTGGCATAAAATCCACATTCCCCGATTTCAACGCTTTCTCATAATCTCGTAACATGTAAGTAGGAACCTCAACAGTGTACTTTAACATTTCTTCTCGCAAATGAATTTTTTCTTCTTTCGGAATTTCAGCCTTTTGAAGTTTCTCTTCTAGCTCTCGAATTTCTTCTTCATACTCTTGAAATACAGGAAAGGGGATGATGGTAGTATTTTGAATATCTCGTAATCTTGTAAGATCACTAACTTCGTTTTTATTAACATTTAAAACATTCTTATACTCTTTTATCGCCTTTTCAAATTCATCCAAAAAAGAACTATTTTCTAATTTTTCATAACTTAGATATTCTTCCACTAATTTCATTTTTCTCTTTTCTGAAATCTGACCATGATACCCTATAAGAGCTTCTTTTGACAAAGTATGAAGAACTTTATCAATAAAGCCATAACTGCTATCTTTTTCTTTTAAATACCCCTCTTCTGTTTCTAAATAAACAAAGCAATTCGCTTCTTCAACACTTTTTGTTCCTTTTCGATTGCATCTTCCAAATCTTTGAAATAAGGAACTTAGATCCTGTAATTCAGTAAATAGGTAGTCAAAATCAATATCTAAGGATGCTTCAACCAACTGTGTAGAAATCCAAATACCTTCCCCTATGTAATCTGTTTTTCCAAAAGATAAAATTTCTTTTTCTTTCTTGGCACGATCTTCTTTGATAAATCTTGAGTGTAACATAAAAAGAGCCTCTTTCAATTCTTCCTTCTCTAATAAATGCTCATAAAGTTTCTGGGCATCCTTAATCGTATTACAGACCACTAAAATTTTATTACTCTTCCCCAATGCTCTATTTTTCAAGAATAATTCCGTAATCTCGTCCACTCCCATTCTCTTTTCGTAAGTAAGCACATGATGTCGTATTTTATCTTCCGAAGTGAAAACTTCTTTTTGAAAAGAAAAATCAGGAATTTCTTTTTTCATCAAATATTCCACAATTGGAGGAAACGTTGCCGTTACAATTCCAATCTTTCCTCCTAACTCTAAAATAGTCTTCATTCCTAAAATAATTGCTGCCAATAAATTGGGATCATACATCTGAATTTCGTCCAAAACAATTTTGGAATACGATAAGGTTGCTAACTTCATCTCATAGCCTTTATACTTTAACACAAAATTAAAAATTTGATCTGCAGTACATATGGTCAAAGGCAAGAAAAGGTGTTTCCCTCGATGATGATAGTCAAAAATATCCAATTCATGATCCTTCAAATTCTTTGCGTAGTACTCTAAGGCACTAGAATGTAACAAAGACAATCGTTCTTCCAAATTTTCATAGTGTAAAATATCCCGAGACACTCTATCGTAAATCGCATTGATAGCAGTCCGAATTGGTAAAGTAAAAAAAGCTTTATCATTCCCAATCCATCGTAATGCAGCCTCTGTCTTTCCCATTCCGGTATCCGCAATGGCTATAATATTTTCCATCCTGTATTCATAACAAAATTCCTGCAAAGGATTCCAAGAAAATCCAGAGTGAGAAGTTCTCCATCGTTCCAATTTCTCTTCCGAAAAATCATTGGGATACTCTATTTGATAATTTCCGCTTGCCGCATAGTCACACTTCATTAAAAATCCCAATAATTTTTGATTTTTTAAAGTATGTAAATTTGCAATTTTGAACCCCATAGGCAAGCGATAAGAAGAAAATCCTTCCAATAACCTCGCAATATCTTTTTTCCGCTCATCTATTGTCACAACTACATCGGAATAATGATGATGGAATAGCACAGCATATAAAATAGATTCATATTCTTCTTTCGAATAATTCTTAGGATTGATCATGTAAATAGACAAAACATTGTGTTCTACTTCCATCTCAGGATTAAATTTTTTCTTTTTCAAACTTAAAACTCTTCGTTGAAAATATTCATTTTTCTTTCCCAAATCATGATGCTCAATTGCTTCATGAACAATTTTATTTTCTTCCTGAGATTTGATATATCCTAATTTCCACAGCAACTCTCTTGCACACTGTAAATCTTGATTGTGTTCCTCTATTGTCTTATTCGGTTTTGCGTAATATTCCATCATCCTCTCCTTATAAAAAATTTACGATTACGGGAATTTTATTTCCTTCTTCATCTTTTCCCCAAAAATCCAATTTTACATTCTCACTGCTTTCTTGTGCTCCAAAGTGACTACTATACAATACCGGAATTTTGGTGAAAATTCTTTTATTCTCTTGAATACTATATTCCTTATCCAAATAGTATTTTGTTCCCCCGGAAGCATGATCTAAGTCCACTTCCAAATTAAATATTTTTCCTTCTTCTACATCTCTTCGATTCAAATACATAGAAGTATTTAAGGTTTCTTTTGAATAAATATCTTCTTGAAAGTCTTGTAATTCTATAAAATTACAATCTTCCACTTCCACAAAATCCTCGCTTCTTCCTAAAGATCGAAGTTCATAAATATTTTCATGAATATCATGTAATATTTTTTCTTCTGCACGAATATGAATAATCAGAAAAATGTCATGCAATATTTCATAAAATTTTAAAGAAGTTACCAAAGAACGATATGCCTTGATAGGAATAGAGTAATTTTTTTCTTCATATTCTTTAAAATCATCTAAATATTTTTTTTCTTCTGTTTTTATCTTTTTTTCTTCTTCCAATATTCGTTTATATTCTTCTGAATTTTTTTCTAATTTCTTTTTCCTGTTTCCCAATTCTGTTTTCTTCTGTTTGAATTCTGCTACTTTTTCCTTATAGACAGTATCTTTTTGCTCTTTAATTTCCATACTTATATCTTTTAACCGACAATATTCTTCAAACAGTTTTTCATCATGAACTTGAATAGAAATTCTCTTTTTGAAACTGTTTCCTTGTGGTTTTTTGGAAGAAGCAACACGAACAAAAGAATTCGATAGACAATCTGCATTTGCCATTTTCACCAAAATACCTCGATCATCCATAACAGAATTTAAAAAGCAATAATCTGTATAAGCTCGTTTTGATAATCCAGAAAATTTGCCTTGAATACTCACATCCATAGGATGATATTCTGTATATCCACAAGCATTATGAAGTGCCCCTATGATAGTAGAAGGAATGGGCAGTGGATAAGTCATCTTATTTTCCAAACAACCTGCTTTTCTATAATTGGCACTTGTTTGTCGTAAAACAATTCTCAAGGCTTTCATCTCTTTTGCCTCCTTACACTTGGTAATATTCTTTCACTTCTCTTATTAAAGAATCAAAAAACTCTTCCATAGAAATGGGTTGTAATGTTTTTAAAATTTCCTCTTCATTCGTAAAATTATCTCCTCGTAATAATGCACATCGGAATCCTTTTTTCTTCTTTGTGATTAAATCTTCTCCTAATATCAAAGCTCCTTGTTCTGTTTTCACAACATTTTCAAAATAGTGAGTTTTTCGTTCTGATAAACCACCAATGATAAACATAGGTTCTGCATTATCCAAATTTCCTTTTACCACCAAGCTCAAATTTTGGACTGCTTCTAAAATACATTTGACTCTCTCATATTTCTCTACAGCCCCTGCTTCTTGCTTGAAATTCTCATCCTTTCCAATTTTTTCTAAATCAATTGTGATACTATATACTTTTGGAGATTTTTCATATTCATATTGATAAGGCATAAGTCCTACAGTTCCTGCATTTACTTGTACATTCAATCCATTTGCTTTGGCATAATTCGTTGCTAAATATAAATTGTTATGAAACCTTGTTTCATTGACAAAACTTTCCGTAGAAATAGCATCCGTCAAATAAAAAGAACTATTTCTCACATATGTGTCTGCAACGGTACACATATATCCTCCTTCTAATGCTCTACAGTTGGAAGCATTCAATTCTGGCGTCACATTTTTTTGAGTTACACCACTGACCACCGTCCGTAAATCTTCGTACATACCGCTTTGTACCATAAGAGCATTTTTCAAACTCTCTCGGCTTCGAATGGAATATACTGCTCTATTTTTATAAACTTTTTGTACACTTGAAATATTTCCCAATCCTTCTGAATAATTGGATGTCATATTGGCAATCACTGTCAAAGTTAATGAATTTTTTTTCATATTTATTTCCCCCTTATCTTTTTATTTATCCTCTGTCTTTTTTTCTTTTCCATTTGGTTCATATTCCGTTGAATTTAATTTAAATACAAAAGCTCTTACAAGATCATCATTTTGAGATGGATTTTCAATAAAATCAAAAACAAACCCAAAAGATACTCCAGAATAATTGGACAACTGCATTAAAATATCCAAAGTTCCTTTATAATCTCTGAATACTAAGGAACTAATTAGTTTTTGACGATAAGAATCCAATTTTTTTTCAATGTTTTTCTTTTTAAATTCTTTCACAACTTCTCTGGCACAAGCTTTGGCTGCTTTTATATTTCCAGTCATTTTTTCCCCTCCATTCTTGATTCTATTATTGATTTCTAACAATTCTTCTATTGCAAGATTGATACCTATAGTATTTATCTTTTTTTCTTTTTCCTTCAGTAAAAAATGAATTGTATCATCTACTCTGCTTAAATTCATAATATTTTTAAATGTTTCCTTTAAAATGTTTCTGTAAATTTCACCCTCTTTCAGATTCAACTGAATTTTCGAAATATTAACTTTTTGAAAAATTTCTATGCTTTCATTTCGCAAATACCAACTGTCAAAATGTGTTTTTTCCCGATCTTTATAAATAATTTCCATTCCATATTTCAACTGATGCGTTTTACTTTGTAATAATTCCATTAAATTTCGTGGAATCTCTATTCTTTCCTCTTCTTTTCTCTTCCACAATACTTGTACATTATAGTTCATTTTTATTAAAAGTTCTAAATCTACATTATCATTTAAAAAAACAGTTTCAAAAGAACTTCCATTGAATGCAAAAGGAATGAAGTCAAAAATAAGGTCATCTTCATATACAATCGTATCTGTTTTAAAATTATACGCCATTGATTTTCCCTTTTTCCCAGTATCAATATAATAACCTTTCACTCGGCATACACTATCTTTTGAGGCTTCTGTTAATAAGACACCGGATTGACAATAATTGTCATACAGATTTTTTTTATTTCGAAAAGTTTCCTTTATCATGAAATCTCTATTTTCTTCGATAAGATTTAAAATTTCTTGTTTATTTTCTCCTATAAACTTCACTTTTGAAAAAATTTTTTTCAGAGTAGTATTGGCTGCCATCTTTTCTTTTATCCATTTTACTTCTTCTTCATGAAAAGTAGATTTACTGTTCAATTTATTTTCCAAAGCTTTATGAGCTAATTCTTCTCCATAAAACCTCTCCACAAATTGTAGATATTCTTTTTCAGTAATATCTTGTGAATGATATAGAAAAAAATCATCCAAAATCTTATCAATTTCAATGTTTTTTTCTATTTTATATGTTTTTTTCATTTTCTCCAGATAATACTGCAAACCCACAATAGCCGCAGAGTATCTCCAATCAGAAGCAGAAATGGCAGTATCAAAACCACTGTAAACTTTCGGATCAATACTATGCTTCATTTATGTCACCCCCCGGACCCAAGTATTCAAGCAAACCCAAGCCTTGAGAAAGTCTGGAACCTAAGCCTGTCCGATATACTTCTTTCAGCAATACTTTAGGAGCTTGAATTTCAAAAATTCCATTTGTCACAGGAAATTTCAAACCAAAATGTTTTACAATCACTTTCTTTCCGGAAATAAGTTTACTGGAAAATTTTATCATATCTTTTGGATAGCCTAGTCTTTCAAAACGTTTTTTCATAATCCAATCCAATTTTTCCAGAAAATTTTCGTCTCCGACAGAATAATAAATATCTTTATTTTCTTCTTGTAAATGTTCCCTCACAGTAATTCCGCCTCCTAAAGTAGAACGGAACAAAGCAGTCTCCCCTTGAATTTCTTTTTCCTTCACAGGACGTATTTCCTGCAAAATCATGAAATTCTGATTGGGAAGTGGGAATTTTTTATATCTTTGTAGTAAAAAGACATTCATCAAAAGAAATCCAATATTTTCTTTTTCTGTACAAGACAGTACTACAGACATCTCCGGTTTTTTCAACTCAATACAGTCCGAATGAAATTTTTCCAAAGAATAAATAGTAGAAAAACAGTAATCTTTCAATTGAGTATCCTTAAAAAATTTTTCATAATACTTCGCATCATGAGCTTCTGTTAAAGATTTTTTTATGAAACTGACTACCGCTCTTCTTATTTCTATTGGAAGAAATGTTGAATGTAAAGAAAATTTTAAAATAAACCGCATACTTTCACCCCTTTTTCTTGTTATATTTACATATATACAATTTTTTTTATAATTTGTCAAACAATATTTTATATTTTTTAAAAA
>UMKD01036111.1_pt1 | contig 11053 bp, 10 predicted proteins | sample 1966221 | NCBI WGS metagenome assembly UMKD01 (sample SAMEA4836167, study PRJEB28245) | human gut metagenome | biome: gut microbiome; material: fecal sample | place: Denmark | collected 2008
CGATAGCCAGTGAAACGGTGCTAAGCGAATTATTAGCATTGTTACCAGAAAGCCTAATCAAGCAGGCTTCTAAGCCTGATATGCGTTTAGCGTTTAGATTTATACAGGAGTGGCAAGAAAAAGAATTAGTTTATGAAGCGCAATCGAACCAGTTAAAAATCATTCTACCAGAATATGATGAGCCAATTATTTATATGCGTGGTAGTGGTTTGCAGGGTATGATTTCATCATTACCCGAAAAACAAAAAAATGCGGTTCATCTCGCTATTATTGCAAAATTAATGCTTCAGCATGGCCAAGAGTGGCGTTGGCCTGAGGAACTAACCGCAAGTCAAACTCATCAACAGGTGCTTAGCCAAGATGATAAAATGGTGATGAGTTCAATAGAACAATTCATTCAGGATATGTTACGACAAGGGCTATCGCATATTAGCCAAAGCAGTGCTAGCCAGTTGCAATTACTGAATATGTCAGCGCGTGCGGAAGGGTTGCCTCGCTTAGCCAATTATATGAGACGCCTTAGCCAGCAAGTCAAACGACTAGCTGATAAGCACTTTACAATGGATGAAGGGCAAGTTTTACGGTTGATAGCTGAAATATCAGCTTATTTGCATCAATTATTAGTAGCAAATGAACATCAGCTTATTGAGCTCAAAGGGTTGCAAAGACGGCAGTATAGCAATCACCCCATGGAATTTGATTTATTGCCTATCGATGCAAATTGGTGGAAAACCGAAAGTGGTGCGATTGGTGCTACATTGAGCTTTTGGGATCGACAAAATAAAAAAATCATTCAATGCACGCAAGGTCGTAGTAATAACCTTGACCCAACGTTTAATCGACAAAATGTTTGGCAAACACTGGCGTTATGGAAACATACCGCCGAGAGTTTGATGAAAACTCCCTTTAAATTGCATTCACCACGGGTATCAGAGGAGGGGAAATTATCAGCTAGTGGCGAAGGCTATGCCGTTAGCAGTCAAGAAAATGGGATAACAACCAATGATTACCTTAACATTAAAGCTGAATTTGGTTATACCGATTGGCAGTTAGCGGCGAATGAGTTGCCAACACTCACACAAGACAACAGGTTTTCCCCCGTTTTATTGCATATTGATGACTATGAGCCGCTTTATTGGGATGAAACAGAACAATGTGTCTTATGGGCGGTGACTGACTCACAAAAAAACCGAGCATTTTTACGGTTAAACTGGCAAGGGAGTGATGACCATAAAATTGAAGAATTGCGTTTCATTACAAAACAGCAATGGCCAATTTGTGCTGTTACGGTGCAGGTAAGTCATTCGCAAGAGGCGATTCAGTTGGTACCTAAAACCCTGTGGTTGAAAAATGAACACGGCATTGAGTTGTTTTACTTAGACTTTGAAAGTACACCACGTAAGAAGCAACGTTCCGGTTTTTTTAATAAAATTATCGAATATATGACGAAAAAACAGCAAAAAAGCCAAGCTTTTGTGCCTGAATTAACGTTAGCTAGCCAACTTGTTCGGCCGATACTTTCAGTACTAGAAACGCAAGCGTGTACAGGAAGGCAATGTTTATCCCAAACTCAACAAAGTGAAGTCACGTATGTCATTACAACGCTTGAGGATTTGGGGGCTCTTTGGCTGGCTAATCAGTTCAAGCCATTGATTACCTCCAGTGACTTACAACCCCAAGTAATATTGCGGTTAGTCTATTTATGTGACCGTTTTGAAAGGTTACAAATGCCATTGCCTTTTCAATTCAATGAATAATACAAAGGGGGACTTTTTCCCCTTGTATTACGCTCAAGACTGCGTGTTATTTTTCATTAGGCTCAAATGACGCTAAGAATGTCCGCAATAACTGATTCAATGCTTGTTGCTCTTGTGGTGACAATTTAGCAACGAGGCGAGCTTGGTTTTGTGTATGTACTTCAATAAGTTGGTTGATTAGCGTTAAGCCTTCAGTTGTTAATGAAACCAAAAAACCACGGCCATCATCCGGGTTGGTATGGCGGCTGACTAACCCCGCTTTTTCTAATTGGTCTATTCGGTTAGTCATTGTCCCCGATGTAACCATCAACGTTGAGAGCATTTCTCCTGGGCTTAGCGTATAGGGGGCTCCTGCACGGCGCAAAGTTGCAAGCACATCAAAACTTGAACGGTTAAGACCAAACTGGGCGAAGACCTTTTCCATTTCTCGAGTTAAGTGGTACGCGACATTACCCAACCGGCCAATTAATCCCATAGGGCTAATATCGAGGTCAGGGCGTTCTCTTTCCCACTGTTGAGTGATTTTATCTATTCTATCCATAGGTAAATAATGGCGGTTATTTATCTTGACGTCAAGGTAAAATACACATATCTTGACATCAAGATAAATTAAGAGAATAGAAATATGGGCCGTATAACAGTTTTAGGATTGACAGCATTGGCACCGATTGTATGGGGGAGCACATACTTAGTGACAACAGAAATGTTACCCGCAGGGATACCATTAACATTGGCGGTATTGCGCGCTTTACCAGCTGGGTTACTATTGATACTCGTGCTAAGAAAACTTCCCGAGGGTATTTGGTGGTTACGTGTGGTGATATTAGGTGTTTTAAATTTTTCTTTATTTTGGTGGTTACTGTTTATTGCTGCGTATCGCTTACCTGGTGGTGTAGCGGCAACGGTTGGCGCCGTACAGCCATTAATTGTACTATTTCTAAGCTACTGGTTGTTAAATAATCGGTTATCAGCGGTATCCATTATCGCATCAATAGCGGGGGTATTCGGGGTGGCAATATTACTTTTAACACCGAATGCCGCCTTAGACCCTCTAGGCATTATTGCAGGGCTAGCAGGCGCATTTTCAATGGCCGCAGGGACGGTTTTGAGTCGCCGCTGGCAGCCACCAGTGAGCGCTTTAACCTTTACTTCATGGCAATTAACTGCGGGAGGCTTAGTGTTATTACCATTTGCCATTATGTTTGAGCCAGCTTTGCCAGCGTTGAGCCCTTTAAACTTAATCGGGTTGGGGTATCTAACGCTTATTGGGGGAGCATTGACTTACGCCTTATGGTTCCGTGGGCTTGCAATATTAGGCCCAAGTTCAGTTGCGTCACTGGGTTTCTTAAGCCCTGTGAGTGCAGTGGTTTTGGGGTGGTTTTATCTCAATCAACAACTTAGCACCTTGCAATTTATTGGTATGGTTGTCATTTTACTCAGTGTGTGGGCGAGCCAACGAGCGGAAACAAGAAAAGTCACTTTAGCTTATCAACGTTAAAGGTATTTTGATGGTTGCTTATTTGTTGTGCTAAGCAACCTTTTTTCCTGTGTTAATATCCATTAGAGTATTCACTTGGATTATAAAAAAGTGACTAGTGACTAATATGTTATTTCCTGATGAAGATAATATCGTACAAATTGCACCAGAGGCTTTTTTACTCAAAGGTTTTTTACTGGGGCAAAGTGATGCATTATTGCAGTCATTAAGCAACGTTATTACTGCTAATCCATTAAGGCATATGGCAACACCCAATGGTTATCAAATGTCGGCAGCAATGACTAACTGCGGCGACTGGGGTTGGGTGACAGATAAAAAGGGATATCGTTATAGTCAGCGTGACCCTGTCACGAATCAGCCGTGGCAACCTATGCCGATTTCGTTTGTTCAATTGGCAACTTCAGCAGCGAGTACCGCTGGCTTCGAACATTTTATCCCTGATGCTTGCTTAATTAACCGGTATGCAGTTGGCGCTGCAATGTCATTGCACCAAGACAAAGACGAAGCCGATTTCACTCATCCAATTGTTTCTTTTTCTTTAGGGCTACCCACAATATTTGATTTTGGTGGGGCAACCCGTGATGCGCCTAAAATCGCTGTTTATTTAGAACATGGGGATGTCTTGGTATGGGGCGGTCGGTCACGGTTAAATTATCATGGAGTACGTCGTATTAAATCAGGTGTACACCCGTTGTTAGGGCCTTACCGCTATAACTTGACGTTTAGGCGTTCTCAACCTTAAATTCGCCTTTTACAATATTCCAATTTATCAATTAAATAGACCATGAATGACTTAATATTTCATCTCAGTAGATTAAATAATACTAATCGTTAAATTTAGTATTTATATAGAAAAAATATCATTGAATAATAAATTAGATGCACCTATAAATGATGGTTATAAATTAATATAACTAGGTATTGGTAGGTAAGTGAATGTATAGCTTTTTAAATGATTATAATGAAATAGCTCACCCTGCAGTTATGCAGACTTTAAATGATTTATCAGGGAAACGTTTCAAAGGTTATGGCACTGATGAGGTTTGTAGCAGGGTTGCAGCTCAAATTAGATTGAGAATTGGCCAACCTAGTGCTGATATTCATTTCTTTAATGGCGGTACAATTACTAATCTGACAACGATTTCCCACGTTTTACGACCTCACCAAGCGGTTATCACCGTAGATAGTGGGCATATCGCCGTTCATGAAACGGGGGCAATTGAAGCGACAGGACATAAAGTTATTACTGTTGACTCACCATCAGGAAAACTCGCACCAGAGCATATCATCAAGGTGCTGTCTGAACATAATGATGAACATACTGTCCAGCCTAAGCTTGTTTATATCAGTAATTCAACCGAAATTGGCACTGTTTACCGTAAACAAGAGTTAGTTGCGCTACGCGAGGTTTGTGACGCTCATAACTTACTGTTATTTATGGATGGTGCTCGCTTGTCTTCTGGTTTAATGTCGAAATATAGTGATTTAACCATTGAAGATGTCGCGAAGTTGACCGATATTTTTTACATCGGTGGAACGAAAATAGGTGCATTAACTGGGGAGATTTTGGTGCTTGTAAACCCTGCATTGCAATCAGATTTCCGTTTTAGTATTAAGCAAAAAGGTGGGCTACAAGCAAAAGGTTGGCTGCTCGCCGCCCAGTTCGAACCACTGTTTAATGATGATTTGTATTTTAAATTGGGAAGTCATCTTAATGAGATGGCATCACAACTCGCTTCATTTTTTGCTGAAAAGGGATTCCAATTTCTTGCGCCCGTAGAGTCAAACCAAGTTTTCGTTATTTTCCCAAATGCACTGGCGAATAAATTATTAACACACTATCAGTTAAGCTTAATTTGTAAGCCGACACCGGAAACCACGTGTATTCGTTTTTGTACCTCGTGGTCAACAACTCAGCAAGATGTAGACAAATTAAAGCAGACTTTCCAAGCTTTACTTTAGGTAATTATCATCCCAGTAAATATTTCCGATATTTCGCCTATATTTATTGGGTTTTATTTATCATGATAGTGGCTTATTGATGACGTTAATGAGCAATTTACCATGCCTTGGACTTTTTCCCATCCTGCAGTCGTTTTTCCGATAAAACAAAGTCGATTTGGGCATTTTTTAAGCTTACCTGCCTTAATTTTAGGTAGCCTAAGCCCAGATCTATTTTATTCAATGATGTGGTACTCGGCAGCCACTACGGCTCATGACTTGATAGGCTGGTTATATACTGGCTTACCATTATGTTTACTCATCACTATTTTTGTACAAAAAAGTGTTTTTTATCTCCACTATGCTGTGCCATTTCCCTTGAAAAACAGGAGTGTAGGTTCATTTCGACAATTTTGTATTGTCGTGCTTTCCTTTTATATCGGTGCGGCAAGCCATATTATCTGGGATGCTTTTACTCATCAGTCAGGGGCTTTTGTTCGGCACGCTGAGTTTTTGCAGCTTGTCGTATTTAACATGACGGATAGCCAAGAAATTGCTATTTATAAATTACTGCAACACCTTGGCTCTTTATTGGGAGCGTTGTACTTGTTGATAAAATACACGCAGTACTACCGTCGGCAATCTGCAATTCAGCAGCAAGAGTATGCGAAAAAGTTAATGGCATTACTCAAGATTGCCATTGTTTCAGGATGTATTTCCTTACCATTTGCCTATAAATTAGCCATGAAAGGGGATGTATTTAGTTTCAATCGCTTTGTATATTTAGAACTAACACTACTAGTTCCTGTTTTTTTTACAGCAAGTATATTGTTTGCACTGATAAAATATCAGCGCCAGCGAAAGGCCACGCAAAGTTAGCCTTTTGTGAGTAACAACCCTGATAACATGATATCGATGGCAGCGATACTTTTCTTTAATCGCTGTTGACTATCACTTTGTGAAATCCAATATGCTGCTTCAGCGAGACCGCCATTAATTAAAAAAGCCAATGCATGGGTATCAATATCTTTAATAATGCCTTTTTTGGCAAGCTCATAAAGTAAGCGTTCAATCTGTTCGGTACACTGTAAGTTTGATTTAGCTAAAAAATCGCCTAATACAGCTTTCGCGTCACGCAAAATAATTTGTTGGTATTCGGGCTCTAATGCCATTTCTAAGTAAGCATGACAGCGTTGACAGAAACTGTTCCATAAGTCTTCAGTATGGCGAGTAATTCCTTGTAACCGTGCGTTCATTTGTGAGTCGATTTGCTCAACAACGGCAGTAAATAAGCCTTGTTTGTCGCCAAAGTGGTGGTAAAGGGCACCGCGTGTGAGATTAACGCTTGCTGCAATTTCATCCATTGAAGTTTCTGCATAGCCGAGTCGGCTAAAGTGCTCTCGTGCTGTAGTTAGCAAATTTGCACGTGTTTCCGCCATTTGCGCTTGTGTTCTTCTTGCCATTAAAAACCTCTTACATACATGGCGTATAATTATTTACATTCAATGTGTATGATTATATCATAATTATACATACGTATCGTATGTATAATTAAATTTCATTTTGGAGTTCATATGATAGGTCGCTATCAGCAGTTATTTCAGGCAAAAGAAAACCAGCACTTTGTGATAGCAGGGTTATTGGCACGTTTAGCGTTACCAATGATGGGGATCGGGATCATTACCCTGTTAGCACAATTGAAAGGGAGCTATACCTTGGCAGGGCTTGTTTCTGCAACTTTTGTATTAACTTATGCGTTGCTATCTCCACAAGTCTCCCGCTTAGTGGATAAATTTGGTCAATTTCGCGTCTTGCCGGTGGTAACTGCTGTCAGTGTACTCGGTGTTTTTATTATCATCATCACTACGTGGTTATCATTACCCGATATCGGCTTATTTATCGGGGCACTGTTAACGGGAGCAATGCCAAGTATGTCTGCCATGGTAAGGGCAAGGTGGACAGCACAGTATAAAGATCAGCCCGTATTACAAACGGCGTATTCATTAGAAACCGTATTTGATGATGCCACTTTTATTGTTGGCCCACCGTTATCTGTCGGGATCAGTGTTGCTTTATTTCCTCAAGCAGGTTTACTGGTTGCAGCGATTCTACTCGCTGTGGGGATGGCATTGTTTATTTCACAACGCAGCACTGAACCTAAAGTAGTTGTATCTGATCATCTTGTAATGCCGAATAAATCAATTATTTCAATGGTTGGATTGCAGTTATTGATTGTTTTGATGATTGCTTTAGGTGTGATTGTTGGCAGTGTGGATATCTTGAGTGTCACTTTGGCTCAATTACAACAGCAACCGGCGATGGCCAGTTTAGTGTTATCGGCCTATGCAGTCGGTTCATGTGCAATGGGGATCGTATTTGGGGTGTTAACCTTTAACACGCCTTTGCCACGTTTACTATTCCTCAGCGGCTTAATGACGTTTCTTTCTATTGTGCCAATGTGGTGGGTCGTAGGGGTTTATTCTTTATCTGTGGTGGTGTTTATTTCCGGGTTGTTCTTTGCACCGACGATGATCATTGCGATGACATTAGTTGAGAAAATTGTTCCGCAAAATAAATTAACAGAAGGAATGACCTGGTTACTTGCTGGGTTAAATATCGGTGTTGCAATTGGTGCAATGTTAACGGGTAAAATGGTGGATACCTACGGCCCTTACGCAGGTTACGCCGTTGCTATCTCTGGCGGTGTTTTAGTTTTAATTTCAACATGGTTGAGTTACTTACGCGATAAAACCCAACAAAAAGTAGCAGTTGAATGCGAAAATGGCCATTAAAAACAACGAAAAAATAAACCATGTAGTGATAAAATCATAAAAAATTATTTAATGAGGTAACCTAATGCACTCTCCAGTATTTCGAGCGGCCACACTCGGTGATGTTTACTCCTGTTATGCGATTGAAGTCGAATCCTATGAAGGGGATGAAGCGGCAACAAGAGAAAAAATAGCCACGCGTATCCAACAATATCCAGACGGTTTTTTATGTATGGAATTAGCTGGAGAAGTGGTTGGTTTTATTAATGCGGGTTGTGCATGGGAGGTTGTAATGTCTGATGAGGAATTTAAAGAACTCATTGGACATGACCCAAAAGCACCGAATGTCGTTATTATGTCAGTGGTCGTGCATCCCAAATATCAAGGTAAAGGTTATTCGTCCTTACTGATGAAAACATTTATTAATTCCATGAAGGAGAAGAATAAAGAAACAATTCATCTTATGTGCAAAGAACGCCATATTGACCTGTATAAGCACTTTGGCTACCAATATGTTAAACCGTCAGAATCCGATCATGGTGGAATGACGTGGCATGAAATGGTGATGAAATTGTAAAATGTATTTTATTAAGCCTGTGATTTTGTTGTCTGGTATCATATCTCATTATATATAATCACTATTTGGGAAATCATAATGATAATTTGGGTAGATGCGGATGCATGTCCAAAAGTAATTAAAGAGGTTTTATACCGCGCGGCAGATAGAGAAAAAGTGCAAATAACATTTGTTGCAAACCAGCGTTTAACGGTACCTCCGTCACTTTTTTTAAAAACCTTACAGGTACCTGCAGGGTTTGATGTAGCTGACAATGAAATTGTGTTGCGAGCCCAAAAAGATGATTTAGTGATCACCGCAGATATCCCATTGGCCGCAGAGGTTATAGAAAAGGGCGCGAATGCATTAAACCCTCGAGGAGAACGCTATAGCGAAGCTACCATTCGTGAGCGCCTTAATATTCGTGATTTTATGGATACCATGAGAGCCAGTGGCATCCAAACTGGGGGGCCTGCAAGTTTAAACCAGAAAGACAGGCAGCAATTTGCTAATGAATTAGATAAATGGTTGTTGCAACGTAAAAAATCATTAGCGTCATCATAAGCCAGCACATTTTCTGATTTAAGCTCAGAAAATGTGCATAGTAAAACAGAATTACTCTCTATGCCGTGACTATAATGGTTAACCTTAAATTTTTGAAGAAAAATAATGGATCCATTACACAGCATTATCATCACGCTATTCTTATTTATACTGACCTTTTTTAATCCTGGGGCAAATTTGTTTATTGTGGTGCAAACCACATTAAGCTCAGGTAAAAAAGCGGGGTTAACCTGTGGCTATGGCGTGGTATTAGGCAATGCCATTTATTCAGGTCTCGGTTTATTTGGTTTGGTCACATTAATGGCGGAATTCGGCTCATTATTCTCACTCATTAAGATTCTGGGTGGTTTATATTTACTTTATTACGCAGTGAGTGTTTTCAATAACAAAACACAACTCAATCTGTCCACCGAAAATACCATGGAAAGTTTTCCATCAGGTGTCTACTTTAGGCGGGGTTTGATTTCTGATTTATCAAACCCACAAACCGTTTTATTTTTTATGAGTATTTTTTCAACGACTATTTCCCCATCAACACCATTATGGACTAAGTTAGTTATTTGGATGGGAATTGTTGTTGCATCACTAATTTGGCGGATAATTTTATGCCAAACATTCTCTTTAACCTCTGTGCGTAGAACTTATTCACGCGTTCATAAAGTTGTCGGCAAAGGCGTCGGGCTAATTCTTGGAGGATTGGCTACAAGGTTGATTTACCAAGGGGTTAGCGAGCTGGTAGTAAAAAAATCACCATTCTAGGTTTTATGATCATGTTCAAGCCATTACGATATAAAATAGCCTCAGACTCCATACGATGAGGCTATTTGTGGTGAAAGAAAATGCATCATTGTTGATCAGTTAGCCAATGTTCAACTTCTTTATAATTACCACGGAAAATGATGCGATGCTGCTTTTTACTTAATTGATAGCAATACATTGGGTCATAGTATTCATTCAACAATGGAATTAACCACGAAAAATGTGTTTGGGTATCACCGGTTGTTTTTTGGTCTGCTAAAGCAAGATCAAGTAAATGGGTTAATTCGATTGTTCGCTGTGAGCCTAAACGTTTGCGAATGGCTAATAGGCCATGGTGCAGATAGTCACTATATTCCTGCCAGCCTCGCTCAAAACCAAAAGTTGCTAAAAAATCTTGCGTCATACGATCAAAATATTCATATTTTAAACGCTCAAGACGTAGCTCAAAGGGGTCTTCAATAATAGCGATTGGCGCTTTTTCCATTTGTGTGCGTAGTTCAAGAGGTAGGCTATTTGCACCAATGGCACGTCCCTCATCTTCCAGTACCCAATGTTGACAGTATTGGGCTTTCTTCAATAAAGCGACCGCTAAGTAATTTTCAAACGTGGCTTGGGAGTGTTGTTGTTGTAATGTACGGCCAAAAGAAGAACCTCGGTGATGTGCGAGACCTTCTAAATCAATTCCGTTCGCGAGTTGATGGACTAAAGTGGTTTTACCATTACCGGTACAGCCGCCCACTAAAACGATAGGCCGCTGAACCAGCTCATTGACGGCATCAATTGCAGTTTGTCGCAATGCTTTATAACCACCGTTAATAAGAGGGTATTCAATTCCCACCTCTTTTAGCCACGATTGCACGATATGGGAGCGCATTCCACCACGCGCACAGCAAATATAACCATGGGTATTTTGTTGGCAGGCTTCTTTCCACGCTGTGATCCGCGCAATTTTAATATCACCACTGACAAGTTGGTGACCTAACTCAACGGCTTTAGTAGAACCTTGTTGTTTATAGCATGTACCAACGGCAGCACGTTCATCATCATTCATCAACGGAAGGTTAATCGCATTAGGCATCGACCCTTGTTGAAATTCGATAGGAGCTCTGACATCGATGAGTGGTGTGTCAGTAGTTAAGATTTGGCGAATATTTTGCGAAGACGAGGTTAATTCCATAATAACAGCGAGATTCTTTAAAGTTGCAAT
>UMKD01043140.1_pt1 | contig 11052 bp, 10 predicted proteins | sample 1966221 | NCBI WGS metagenome assembly UMKD01 (sample SAMEA4836167, study PRJEB28245) | human gut metagenome | biome: gut microbiome; material: fecal sample | place: Denmark | collected 2008
ATTTCCCTCTTTTGAGAAAAACAGCACGCTGTTCTGAGAGCGGTCTATAACAATAATATTGTTTTCGGTTACATAATCAATGCTGCCTTTATAGAGATAATCATCATTTTTCGAATTGAGGTACAGATAAGAGACATCCGCAATATCGGTGAGCTCAATTTTCTTTTCGGGATATTCTTTGGTGACATCAATAAATGCCAGTTTCTCTTGCAGTTCCTTATTAGAGGTGCAACTTGCAATTACAAGTGATAAGACTAAATAAAATACTTTTCTCATATTCATGATCTTCAATTTTAATTAATTAACAGAGCCTTATCATCCGCCAAAATAGATGATAAGCATTTAATAAAGAGTAAGTTGTCTATTATGGACAACAAACAGACTCTGAATTAACTTTGCAACAATGTAGATTGCCATTAGAACACCTGAATACATACGGATAACCATCTGGGCACAACGAAGACCCGCTTCCCCCGAAAATCACCTTCATTTCCAGACCTTCCAATACTACTGCATTTTGCAGTTTGTTTAGAGGCAGTAAAGAAAATTCCTAACAAAGTTTCCATATCAGTCTGATAGTTGCTTTCTTTGAAGTGACCAAACTTAAAAAAAGATGTATCAAACTGATTTAACGAAAACAGAGTGGCAATATATAACAAAAGTGTTGAACCCGCAAGCAAGAAAGCGAAAATATGATTTACGAATGATTTGGAATGCAATCTTTTATTTAGTGAAGACCGGTTGTCAATGACGTATGCTCCCTCTTGACTTGTTGTTAGAGAAACTACGTGGATATGTACTTGTAAAACGGGGTCAAAATATGGAACCAAGTGTAGGTATCATGATTACTTTTGGACACATTTTTAGAGAATCCCCAAATGTATCGTACAGAGTTAATCATGCAGACATAATATTCAACCAGCTCTATTTAATAGAACTTTTATACCCAGAAAATAAGAAAATAGAATGTTTCCATATAATAAAGTCACGTTATAATGAAGAAAAATTTAATCAAGCAATAAATGAATTAGGAAAACTTAAAGATGAAATCATAGCACTAAAGCAATATTACTAAAAAACGCTGGAATAGACGAATAAATTGGAAGAACAAAGCAGTTGAGTTTGAGTATTACACTAAAAATTCCCCAATAAGCCAAAGAGGTTTCACCTCTCTGGACTCTCCTTATGAATGGCTTCCGTGCTATAAACGGGTTATATAAATTATTGTTCCACAAGTTAAAAAAGAAATCATATATGGGTTATGCCGTATTGCACATGGAGAAAACTAACGGAATGGACAGTGCCATGTCCGCCCACATCGAACGAACCATCAAACCAAAGAATGCAGATGAAAACAGAACGCACCTCAATCGAGAACTGATAAGTTTTCCCGATGGTGTGACGAACCGAACACAAGCTATCCAACACCGTTTGGAGAATGCAGAACTGCCACGTAAAATCGGAAAGAACCAAGTAAGGGCAATCCGAATATTATTGACGGGTACTCCCAAAAATATGAAGCGTATTGAGCAGGAGGGTAAACTTGATGAATGGTGTGACGATAATCTGAAATATCTTTCGGATACATTTGGAAAAGAAAATATTGTTTCGGCAGTCTTGCACATGGATGAGAGTACTCCCCATATCCATGCTACGCTCGTGCCACTTGTCAGAGGTGAGCGTAAACGCAAGAAAAAAGAAGAACAGGTTAGTAAACGATACCGAAAGAAACCAACCGATATGCCCCGGTTATGTGCAGATGAAATTATGACAAGGAATAAACTCAAGTCTTATCAAGAGACCTATGCCGAAGCCATGAAGCGATACGGTCTACAACGTGGCATTGATGACTCGAAAGTCAAACACATCTCGACCAGAGAATATTACCGTGAGTTACTGTGCCAGACCGGAGAGCTACAAATTAACGTGCAGCAATTAAAAGAGCAACAGCAAATAGCGCAGGAAGAATTGAAACAAGTAAAGAAAGAGGTGCATACCGAACGGCTGAAAGGAGCAGCGACAGCCATTGCTACCAAATATTGTGGAAAGTGTCGGTTCTCTTTTCGAAAGCAATAAAACTAAAACGGAGAATGAACAATTGAAGCAACGCATCTCTGAACTTGAAAGCCAAGCAGAAGAGCGGGAGCAGTATATCAAGAAGGAACACAAAACGGAACAATCTAAACTTACAGAATGCCTTGATAAGGCAAGAAGATACTTCCCTTATGTGGAAAAGCTATTGCCACTGATTGATTATTGTCGGAATACGATATACTTTTCCGATGCTATCATTAGTGAGCTATGCAGGTTCAAAAAAGTACCTTTTAAAGGTAATTTCTATTCTTCGGAGTTTAACCGCAAGTTCCAAGCAGAAAATGCCACATTTCCGTTTGGGAAAGACAACAGTAAGAAAGGGAACTTTCAGATATGAGTAAATGGAGTTTCACTGATACAATGGTTCAGAACGAAGATGAGCGAATGGAAAGAAAATTTGGATATTCCTACTAAACAAAATAAAGGAATGAGGCTCTGAAAAAAGTTTTATTCCATTGTGGCACAAAGATATTACTCTCAAACAGCCTTATTTTTGAAGATTTGTACTATTTTTGCGATTGAATTGAGAAAACTCTTTCCAATACATATTAGGAAAAAAGAAGCGTTATGTTTATCTTATAGTTTGGGAACGTAGGAAATTTTCAAAAGGACACAAGGATGGCATAGTGGTTCTCACGCTATAGCGTGGGCTGCTATTACTACATCTGTATCCAAGGTTTCCTACGACCTCCAAATTAAGAAGTGGCATTGCAGTTCCACGCTTCTGTATAAAAAAGGATATATGCTTTTTGAATGGATAAAAAAAGTATTTGGCTTTGATAAACCAATCTCCCCATATTCTAAGGGGGAAATAGGTAAATCTTCCTCTAAGATTAACATATTAGAAGGGAGGCGCAAAGATGTGGTTTCTACTAGAAATAGCATGAAAACTGTATCCGTTAATTGGTATCACCTAACTCCTAAAGAAAATAAATCTTTCAAAGAGGTTTCTATCTTCGTTCGTTATAGCTTTCCAGATATTGTTACATTAAAATTCTTAAAAGAACAGCGTCTGAGAAAAGAACAAGAAAGATTAGTTGCATTAGAAGACCAGTTAAATAAAGATTTACTTGAGATAAAATCGCTTATATCAAGGAAAAAGCTCAATGAAGCAGATAAAATTTTCGATAAAGTTCAATCTATAATATCTCAGATACATACTTCCCATATTTTGCAACAGTACAAAGAAGTACAAAATAGTATCCTTAATCTGCGAGAAACATTAGAGAAGCGAGAAATACAACGAATTGCTGAAGAACGGGAAAAAAAGGAGAATATAGCAAGAAAAAAAAGAAAAGAACAAGAATGTAGACAACGTGAAATTGAAGAAAAACAGAGAAAAGAGAACGAAGTACGAGAAGGAGCAGCCAAAAGGCTTGCAGAACAAGCAAGACAAAAAGAAATAGCAGAAAAGGCTGAACGTGATCGTCTAAACTCTCTCTGTAATGAAAAAAAGCTAAATATTCAAAGTTTCAAGGATATACTCACAGCTAATGGCATTACTTGCTTTTATCATTTTACAGATAGGAGAAACCTGTTGTCCATCAAAAAGCAAAGAGGACTCCTGTCTTGGCATTATTGTAAAACACATGGTATCGTTATACCCAACCAAGGTGGAGATGCGGACTCTGAAAACCTTGATATGCGTTATGGTTTACAAGATTATGTCAGATTAAGCTTTTGTGATGACCATCCTATGACATGGCGACTTAAACAAAGTGGAAGTAATTTGGTTTTGCTCCGAATAAAAATAGATGTGGCATGGTTTAAAGAAACATTATTTTCCGATATAAATGCAGCAGACCAATTACACTCTCATGGAGGTGATTTGTGCCACTTACAAAAAGTAAATTTTGCAGCAACAAAAAGACATTATGTAAATAGGAATGATGAAGACTTCAAACCTCATCAAGCAGAGGTTATGGTCAAGACATTTATTCCGTTAGAATATATTATAAATATAGACAATCCAATATTAATATAATTAAAAGTGAGACATGATATACATTGAAAATAGAAAAAGAAAAATCGAAAAGATACAAGAAGAATACCCTAATGCAGTTATTCTTGACGTAACTTCAAATTCTACCATGCGATATGCCCAAATACTGAGCCCGTTCTATCCGCATGGCAATATTCCTATACCTTTTACGCCAGATACGTTAAAGGCTACTTGTGTTGAAGCCGTATGGCAAGGACTTAAAGTTTTTGAAAATGCAGATGTGGATTTTTCGACATTCAAGAATGATACTATGCATAATTTGAAGAGAACTGTACGAAAATTCGGAATCCCATTAGGACATCGAAAAGGAGCTTATGGAAAAGAACTTCTTGGCTATTTTGAGGCTAGAATGCTTATTTATTTACCCACATATAAATGGATTCTTGATAATATTAAAGAAGTGTATCATGTAGTAGAACGTATCAAAGCACAATCAATTAAGCAAGATATAGTTTTACTTGACTATAACACCAATATTGATTTCCGAGATATAACTAAGCCGCTCTCTCATGCAGGTCTTGTGAAGTTATACATTGAAGGAAAGTATCCCAACGAAGTTCAACAATATTCACCTATGACCGAAGCAGAACTCAAACAAAAGAAACAGATTGAGAAAGAAGCAAAAAAAGTAAAAGGTAAGCGTACAAAAAAAGTAGCAAAGCCTAAACAAATAAAATTATTTAACGAATAAATCATACAGAATATGGATAATAATATTGCCCTTATTGTTGCAATTGCAGTAGTAATTTGCGTGATTCTATTTCAATTATGGAATTTCAATCAAACGCGTTTGCGTATCAAAGAGTTGAAATCTTTTTTTCCGAGCATTGATTCACTAGATTTAAAGATGTCCTCCATAACAACAGATGTCCTCAAAAGCAAAAGTAAATTGAAAGAATTCATAAAGAATATTCCTTCTAAATACTCAGATGAAGAAGGCGAAAACGAAGAATACATGGATATTACTTTAATATCCTTGAAGAATAATAACCAATCTACCAAGTTTTCATCAATTATTTCACGGACTAATGAATATCTTTGTAAGAATGTGGGAACAAGTGCAGATTTCGACATTCTGAAAGGTATTTGTGAACATCAAATTGATGCATTGGAGAATGAAATACATAGCTCTTTGAATGTTCCATTGTATATAGGACTTGCAGGTACATTTGTAGGAATTATAACAGGTCTATGGGGAGTCGATTTTTCTGCTATATTGGCAAGTAATGGAAATATGAATGGTTTGCAACATCTTCTTTATGGTGTCATGGCGGCAATGGGGGCAAGTTTGGTTGGATTAGGTCTTACAGTATACAATAGTGCTTTTTCATATGGTAAGACTATGACTATTGTTGATGCTAAAAAAGAGGATTATTATGATTTCATACGCAGAGAATTAATGCCTGTACTTTCAAATAGTATGGCATCAAGTTTGAATTCTTTAAAAGGAGTTCTTGGTCATTTCGTTGATAAGTTTGGCAAGAATTTGAATGCTTATGCAGATTCGGCAGAACTATTAAATGACAATTTAGAGAAACAACATCTTGTATTGGAAGAAATAAACAAATTGAGTTTGACACGAACTGCCAATAAAATTGCGGAAACATTTGTGACACTTAAAGATTCTGCAGAATCCTTATATGTATTTAAAACTTATCAAGAACAACTTAATACAACTATTAAAGGAGTTACAGATGCAGCATCAAAAATAGATGCAGTCTTGTCAAGATTCGATGAATTTGGTGCTGGATTATCAGTTGTTGTTAGCAATCAAAATAAAGCAGCAATTCTCCAGCAAGAGTTCAAAGAAGCAATAGAAACGCACTTCCCTACAGGTTCAGAAGGACGAGACATTTGGCGCAAAGAATTTGATTTATTAATGACTGATGCAAAGCATGTTTCAGACAGTTTGTCTATGCAACTTACAGCATCAACCGAGTACATCAAAAAATTTGTTTCTGGAAACCGAGATTTCTTTGAGTCTTTTGATAAAATGAAAGAGGTGATAGCAACCCTTGTTCAATACACCCAAGTGCAAGCAGAGTGCTATAAGGATTTAAAAAGTGAAATTCTTAATCTTAGAAAAGATTATAAAGATGCTCAAATCGAGAATATAGACTTGAATAAATCTATATTAATGGCAATAGATACAATGACGAAATCTATTAAAGATATTAACGTGGAAAAATATGACAATGAGAAATAAAAAAGATTCTTTTTGGTTGAGCTATTCGGATTTAATGACAAGTCTTTTCTTTGTTATGCTTGTTTTATTTATAGTAAGTATTGTAAAAATGAAAGGAATAAATGCTGAACTGAACAGAACTGCTAATGCAACGAAGAAACAACTTGAAAAGATTGAGGAATTAAACAATTCGATTAAAGAAATAGACAATAAATATTTTAAGTATGACGAGCAGTTTAAAAGACACACCTTAAGAGATATTGACGTTTCTTTCAACACTTATAGTTCCAATATCCAAGATATAGAGAAGGAGCAACTTGATAAACTTTTGAAAGCAGGAGAAGCTATTATGTTTTTTATGCAAAATGCTAAAACAAAAATACCCGAAGCTCAGTATCTTCTCATAATAGAAGGACAGTCATCAAAAGATAATTATATAAAAAATTACGAACTTAGTTATGAGAGAGCTTTAGCTCTGATAAAATTCTGGTCTACTAATAGCATTGAATTTGATTCTCTTGGTAATTGCGAAATATTGATTTCCGGTAGTGGACAATCTAGCAAGTTTCGTGTGCAACCTGATATTAGAGGGAATAAAGACAACCAGAGATTTGTCATGCATATCATTCCTAAACCAGGAATCATTGAATGAAAATCTAAAATTCGACAGAAAAATAATAGAAGAGGCTTCTTCTATCGAGATTTATACTTTTGTGATAAGAGTTACTCTAAGAAGTAAGGCGAAGCAGATTACAGTAATAGGCACAGTTGCCAACTCATTACCTCAAAATTTAGTATTCTTCCCAAAGCCCTTACTATAAGGCAATAAGAAATTTATTCCAGAATTATAAGAATATATTCAATAATAACTTTGATTATTTAATCGAATTAAATGCCCAATATTCCCAATGATAAATATTCATTTCGATATTTCTTGATAAAAAGAAAACCAAATTAATATTCTACCAAATTAATTTAAAATACTTCAAGCACCCCAAACAAGATTAACAAATTTTGGAAAAGAATATTTGCTATCATCTATAAGACTTACCATATTTGTAAACAACACCATAATATTATGAAAAGAACAAGCTTGATTTTAGTAATTCTGAGTCTATGTTTTTCATCATATGCTCAATATACTGATCAAAAAGTTGCAGATTTGATCAACACGTACGATTATTTGGAACTAAAAAGGGGCTATCCTACTATAAAGGATAGTTTAGCATATCCAATGATAGGATTAATGGCTGAAGCTGGTATAAATTGCGCATTTAATCAACCACATGAGGCTATAAGTCTACTTGATTCTTTATTAAATAACTATTCAGCAGATTTGGGTTCATCTGCGGTTATAGCTTATACAATAATAAAGGCGGAACAACTATCTAAAATAGGGAAATATAAAGAGGCTGCTGAAACCCTAAAAAAAGTGAACGACTACGATAAAGACACAGAAATGCAGACAATGATACATAATTACTACAAAGGGTATAAAAATCTAAGCACTACGCCTAAAAGCGAAGTCATAAGACAATCTCCTAATTCTAAAGTTATTATAGACATGATTACAGACATAAAAGGTGCAAAGCACTATTGGTACATTCCAGTAGAAATAAATGGAACAAAAGAACCTTTTATATTTGATACCGGAGCAGCGATTCATATGGTTTCGACCTCATTTGCAAAAAAGCACCACATAAAGGTTGTAGCAGACTCCATGTCCATAACAGGTATATCAGGTGACATTGTCTATTCAAAAGTGGGAGTTGTAGATACACTCAGAATAGGTAATATTACCTACACTAATGTAAAAGTTAATATACTTGATAATATTTTTCCCCAAACAGATTCGTTGGTATATACTATGGATGCTGTATTAGGTAATCCATTCATGGAAGCTATAGGTCAAACAATAATATACCCTAAAGAACAGAAAATAATATTCCCACCTCTTTCACAAGATTTAAATCCCCAAAAACGACCTTCTAATATGATTAATTTCATGGGCAGTGTTGGAGTAGAAGCTTTCTATAATAATCTTCGTTTACTTTTATTCTGTGATACAGGTATGACTATGGAAGGATATATTAATTATGATTTCTATCAACAAAACAAAGATAAATTTGGAGAGCTAAAACTTAAAGAAGATTCTGTCAAGGCTGGTGGAATAAGTGGATTTATAGTTAATAAAAGCTATTCAATATCTGATTTCCCTTTAATTATTGATAAATACAAAACAAATATGCATAAGTTTTCTATCATGAAGAATGCTAATGGCAAATACAATGGCTATTTAGGAGTTAACTATTTCAAAAATTGCAAAGAGATACTTTTAGATTTTAAAAATATGATAATAATGGTAGAATAAGAAAAAACAATAAAGTTCAGTTTCTATACAATAGACAGGATTCACCGAATGCTTACCTTTTATTGTTATAATAATAATCGATTTCTGTTTTATCAAATTCTTTCAGATCAATACTATATACATTGCGCGAGGGATCTCCCATATAAAATCCTCCCAAAATATATAATTTCCCATCAAAGTAATACAAAGCTGGAGATTTCAATTTCAGATCTATCATATACGAACGAACTTGCCTGCTTTTTATATTGAACGTCTGCACAACACCTTGTTCAAAAATATAAATTATATCATTATGATAAGCTAAACTGGGCCAGCCAAGCCGATATAACAAATGTCCGGCATTGGTCCATGCGCCTGTCAATAAGTTATAACATTCAATACTCCAGCCGCCACCGTTACTATTTCCGATTAAATAAATACAATGATCAACCAGAATTGCATCAGGAGCTTGCCTAATCGGCATTTTTCCCAACTCATACCAGTAGCCGGATTTTAAATTCCATAAATGCATTTCATCCGAATAGACTCCTTCATTATTTTGCAAAACCTTTTTAACACCGCCTAAAACAATCATATTATCTTTATACACAACGGATCCCAATAGAGTCGCTTGATGCGGATTAGTATAATCTGTCCAAACGGTATCACGCTTAATATCATATATTTCTATTGCATTATCCAGATAATCAACAATTCTGGTTTCAGACAATCTCTTTCCCCCTAAAATAAAAATTTTTCCATCATAATAACCCGCCGTATGATATGCCCTTTCTCTAAACTTATGCCTGATCGTCTCCCACTTATCTTGCTTGATATCATATCTATACATCATGTTACTATATTTCTCCCAAAATAGAGTAGAACGTATATTACTCTGAAAGGGACCGCACGATGTACTCCCTCCTACAATATAAATCTGCCCATCTACCAAGACCGAAGCAAACGAATAGACTCCTCTTTTCAATGGAGACAATATTTCATAATGCAAAAAGCGATTTAAATGCCTATTGCTAAAAATAGATACTTCTTCCAAAACCCGATTATTCTCTATCAAAAAAACGGTACATCTATTTTTAATTAAATCACCATAAGACAATTTCTTGTGTAAATAATTAATATGAGAAAAATATAAAGTATCATTCAATGACAACGAATCATATTTCTCTAATGAGAACACCCCCTTTTCATCACTGATAGCTATGACTCTCCTATCTTTCAAACAGATATATACATTTGAAAGAGGAATGCTATCCTTTTCACTCACGACACACGCTCTGTCCTGGGCTTTTCCAGTTACATAGCAAAAAAGGAATATTAAAAACAGATTTCTCATACAACAAATATTAAATAAAAATCAACCTTAAGCCATAACATTAATAGGTTCCAATGCAATGATCCAAGGTTGACTACCTATATTTAGCAACATATATTCAAGCTAAGGGGACATATACAAATACCTGTCAACAAAGATTCAAAAGTACTAAATATAAACATTAAATTATTCAGCATTTCCAGTTATCTTTAACTCCAAAGGAGAAGCGGAAGCATTGCAATATAGTATAATAGTTTTATTAAAGTGTTCCGGATGGTCCGCTTTATAAGTTACTTTAACTGCTAAAGACTTTCCGGGCTGAACAGGTTCTTTCGAGTATTCAACAGAAGTACATCCGCAAGATGTCTTATTATCATAAACGACTAAATTATTATCACCAATATTGTGTATCTCAAAAGTTATATGCTGCTCTCGCCTCCAATCAAAACTCCCCAAATCAACCATATCTTTCTCTATTTTTATCACAGTTCGCATATTTGAAAGAGAATCTCCATCTATTCCTCCTGAAATAAGATGGATATAGAGTTCTCTTACATCGTAATTATGAACCGGATTTCCTATCGCAATTACATGATTGTTTTTATCTAATAAAAAAGTTTGAAAATTTAGCTGTGAAGGAAACTTATTCACTTTATTAAAAGTATCTTCCGTATCCATACAAACAGGATAATCAAAACGATTTTGTTTTAACACAGACCTCATCTCGCGAACATTAGCAGGATGAAGAAAAAAAAGAACCGGTATTTGATAGCCTACTATAGAATCCGCATATTTCATAAAATCCTTCCATTTAGGCAATTGCAATTTACAACTGGAACAACCCAACGAATCGACATAGGTCACGATCTTATAATCCGAAGCAGGGATTTTAAAATCGACAGGAGTTTTTCCATATAGCGTAAAACTAAGATTTGTCGGAAATAGTACCTCCTTCCCATTCCAATTTTTAACAAGTTCTTCAAGCTTTTCCTTCTCGGTCTGCTGACATGAGATTAGAAAGAGAAAGCAACCCAGTACAAATATAAAATTTTTCATTTAAAATAAAATTTGATTAAACAGGGGTTATC
>UMKD01015582.1_pt1 | contig 11036 bp, 3 predicted proteins | sample 1966221 | NCBI WGS metagenome assembly UMKD01 (sample SAMEA4836167, study PRJEB28245) | human gut metagenome | biome: gut microbiome; material: fecal sample | place: Denmark | collected 2008
TAGGATGTTGCGTCTTCAGGTGTCTTCTTAACATCGCCTTTTTCATAAAATTCATTCAATATTGCAAGCCCTTTATCCACATCTTCCTTGTATTCCGGATAATTTTCTACTACCCATGGGAAGAATGCAAATGCCCCCTCTTTTATTCTTTCATCAGTTTTTGATAATAAAGCATCTACTTCAGAAATTTTCTTGTTCGCTTCTTCGATTTTAGGTTTACTAGTTTCTTCGAATTGTTTAGCTTCTTCTTCAAGGCTTTTGATTTGATCTTTAATTCTTTCTTTGTTTCTTTCGTATTTTTCTTCAGAAGTAATATTTGCTAAAATATCCTTATCGATAGTTTTGAATCCGCCAACAATATATATACTTTCTCTCTTATTCAAATACTCTTTAGTATTTTTAGTAAGATTTTCGAATTCAGTAAGAATAATTGGCGCATTGTGTTTTTTAGTTAAACTTACTGCTGACAAGCTATCTGCGAAAACTTGTCCACTTGCTAAAACGACATTTTCATTATCATTAAATGATCTCTTGGCTATTGCAAGCGCAGTTTCATATCTGTTTCTTCCTGAAATTCTTTCTCCTTTGAATTTTTCTAACGGAAGTTGCTTTTTACCACCTATTGCAATTTCTTTTAAGCTTGAACTAGGGTAAGAATTACCATCACTTAAAACCATTACTGATTTGTGATTTACCATAAATGATGTTGCAGCTAATGCATCTGGAAAGTCCTTGCCACTTGCGATTAGCAAGTATTGCGGATTGATAAACTCCTTAGTTTTCTCCATTACTTTTTCTGAAGTTTTATATCTGTTGTTACCTTCTAATCTAGTTACTTTGATGTTTTTCTTTTTCAAATAAGAATCAACACTGCTCTTTTTGATGGTATGATTTCCACCAACAATATAAACATTCTTTGCTTTTAAACGATTAATTTCGCTTTCAGTTTCATTATCCAACTTATCTTTTGAAGATAATAATAGTGGCGCCTTAAGTGCCGATGCAAGTTGACCTGCTGATAATGCATCTGCAAAGTTGAATCCACTTGCAAGTACGACATTTTCAGATGTGGAATATGCTGATTTGGATATTTCTACAGATGTTGCGATTCTATCCTTGCCTGAAATTCTTATAACTTTTTGTTCCGCAGCATTTGATACACTTGCTGGCACAATCATAGCCGCAATCAACGCTGCTACAGTCAATTTTTTTAATTGATTTTTTAACATTTTTCTCCTCCATAAATTCGTTGTTATGATATTTCTAATAAAACAATAGAAATTCTCCCATTATTTTGCCTTCAATACTATTATACCCCATTTGAGATTTTTTTGATAAATTCATTCAAAAAAAAGAGTGCAATATATCCTCTTTTTGAATGATTAATCCTCGTATGGTTGACCCCCATTTAACTCTAGTTTCGTTTCTCTTTTAGCCAGTTTTAGAGTTCTGTTCCCAAGATATTTTTTTAACGTATGTAAACTCAAATATTTCATAAGGCGTTTTTCCCTTGAGGCTAGCCCTAGAAAATTCATGTTAAATTCTACTTCAAGGATTTACTAGAATCTACTTTGCGAATTAACATTAAAAAACAAAAAGTGTACAAATTGATATTGCAATTTTGGAAAAACAAAAAGTTCTAAAGGGCTTGAAAAAAATACAAAAAACGTGTATAATAAAATACTGTTTAATATGAGAGATTAGGCCGATTTTTAGGTTGAAACTCGGATTTTTAAGATTGAGAAAAAGTTCTTGTAGTTGAAAATCAAAGGGTTCACAATTTCCTAAAAAAATCAAGCCATAAAAGTCATTAAACACTTATTTTGTATATTACGGTTAATAAAGTGGGCTCGCAAAGGTAAATTTCTGCATTTAATTACAAAGAGCGAGGTGGATTTTTAATCGTATACTCATAAATTAACAAATGCAATCAAAATTTAATTTAGTGAGGTGAAGATTGTGCTACCACATCCAGTCACGATTGGAAAAAGAGAAAGAATGAGCTTTTCCAAGATCAAGGAAATAGCTGACGTGCCTAACCTTATAGAAATCCAGGTGGATTCTTATAAATGGTTCTTGGCAGAGGGCTTAAAAGAAGTATTTATCGATATGTCTCCAATTGAAGATTACACAGGTAATCTAATATTAGAGTTCGTTGACTACTCTTTAGATGAAAAGCCAAAGTACGATATTGAAGAATGTAAGGAAAGAGATACTACTTACTGTGCTCCTTTGAAGGTAAAGGTAAGACTTATCAACAAGGAGACAGGAGAAATCAAGGAACAGGAAGTATTTATGGGTGACTTCCCTCTAATGACAGACAGGGGTACATTCATAATAAACGGTGCTGAGAGAGTTATAGTTTCACAGCTTGTAAGATCTCCTGGTGTTTACTATGCAGAAGAAAGAGACAAGGCTGGTAACAGACTTATATCTTCTACAGTAATACCAAATAGGGGTGCTTGGTTGGAATACGAGACAGATTCAACAGGTGTAATATCTGTAAGAGTTGACAGAACTAGAAAGCAGCCAGTTACAGTTCTTCTAAGAGCCTTAGGAATTGGTTCAGATGCAGAAATCCTAGAATTATTAGGAGATGATGAGAGACTAAGACTTACTCTTGAAAAGGACAATACTACTAATGTAGAAGAAGGTCTAGTAGAGATATACAAGAAGTTAAGACCAGGTGAACCACCGACAGTAGAGAGTGCTTCTTCACTATTAAACTCACTGTTCTTCGATCCAAAGAGATACGACCTAGCCAAGGTTGGACGTTACAAGTTCAACAAGAAGCTTGCCCTAAGATACAGGATCATGGACAAGATAGCTACTAGGGATGTAGTAAATGAAGAAACAGGTGAAGTATTTGTTAAGCAGGGCGAAAAGATAAGCTTTGAGACTGCAACAGCAATCCAGAATTCAGGAATAAATGCCGTTTGGGTAAGTGTTGCTGAAGACAAGGAAATAAAGGTTATAGGTAACAACTTTGTAGATATCAGAGCCCATGTTGACTTTGATATAGACGAACTAGGTATCAAGCCAGAGGTTCATTATCCAACTTTAAAGGAAATCCTAGACAAGTATGAAGATGATGAAGAACTTAAGGAAGTAATAAAGGCCAACCACAAGGTCCTATCACCAAAGCATATATTATTAGATGATATCATAGCATCTATATCATATGAATTTGGCCTATTCTATATAATAGACGGTAAGGAGAGAGTTGGTAATATAGACGATATAGACCACCTAGGAAACAGAAGAATCAGATGTGTAGGTGAACTACTACAGAACCAGGTTCGTATAGGTTTTTCTAGAATGGAAAGAGTAATCAAGGAAAAGATGACGGTTCAGGACATGGAATCTATGACTCCACAGGCCCTTTTAAACATCAGACCAGTGTCTGCTGCTATTAAGGAATTCTTTGGATCATCACAGCTTTCTCAGTTCATGGACCAGACAAACCCACTATCAGAACTAACACACAAGAGAAGACTTTCAGCTCTAGGACCAGGTGGTCTATCAAGAGAAAGAGCAGGCTTCGAAGTGCGTGACGTTCACCACTCACACTACGGTAGAATGTGTCCGATAGAGACTCCAGAAGGTCCAAATATCGGTCTTATAAACTCACTTTCTACATATGCGAAGATAAATGAATATGGATTTATAGAATCTCCATATAGAAAATACGACAAGGTAAATAAGGTTGTAACTGACGAAATACACTACCTAACAGCAGATGAAGAAGACCTATATGTTAGAGCCCAGGCCAATGAACCACTTAATGAAGATGGTGGATTCATAAATAACAGGGTAATCTGTAGAACTGTACTAGGTGCTGTTGAACTTGTATCAGAGGATAGGGTAGACTACATGGATATCTCTCCTAAGCAGGTTGTATCAGTTGCCACAGCCATGATACCTTTCCTTGAAAACGACGACGCCAACAGAGCCCTAATGGGATCAAACATGCAGCGTCAGGCGGTACCTCTAGTGAGAAGAGAAGCTCCTATCATAGGTACAGGAATAGAGTATAGAGCAGCTAAGGACTCTGGAGCAGTTGTTGTATCAAAGAACGATGGTGTTGTTGATAGAGTATCAGCTGATGAAATAGTAATAAAGAAGAACAACGGAGACAAGGATAGATACAAGTTGCTTAAGTTCAAGAGATCTAACTCAGGTACTTGTGTAAACCAGACTCCTATAGTAACAAAGGGAGAACTAGTAAAGGCTGGAGACGTTATAGCTGACGGTCCTGCAACAGACCTAGGAGAAATCGCCCTTGGTAGAAACTGTCTGATAGCCTTCATGACATGGGAAGGTTACAACTACGAGGATGCCGTCTTAATCAACGAAAGACTTGTAAAGGAAGACAGATTATCTACTATCCACATCGAAGAATACGAATGTGAAGCTAGAGATACAAAGCTTGGACCAGAAGAAATCACTAGAGATATACCAAACGTAGGTGAAAATGCAATCAAGAACCTAGACGAAAGAGGTATCATCAGAATAGGTGCTGAGGTAGACTCAGGAGACATCCTAGTAGGTAAGGTTACTCCTAAGGGAGAAACTGAGCTGACAGCTGAAGAAAGACTTCTAAGAGCAATCTTCGGTGAAAAGGCTAGAGAGGTTAGAGATACTTCATTAAAGGTACCACATGGTGAATCTGGTATCATAGTAGATATCAGGATATTTACTAGGGAAAATGGAGACGACCTATCTCCAGGAGTAAACGAACTAGTAAGATGTTACATAGCTAAGAAGAGAAAGATAAAGGTCGGAGATAAGATGGCCGGACGTCACGGTAACAAGGGTGTTATCTCAAGAGTCCTTCCAGAAGAAGATATGCCATTCATGGCAGATGGTACTCCTATGGACATAGTACTGAATCCACAGGGTATACCTTCTCGTATGAACATCGGTCAGGTCCTAGAAATGCACTTGGGACTAGCTGCTAAGAAGCTAGGCTGGCATGTTGCTACATCAGTATTTGATGGAGCCAACGAGTACGATATCATGGACGCTCTTGAAATGGCAGGCTACCCAAGAGATGGTAAGCTACAGTTATTCGATGGACGTACAGGTGAGACATTCGACAATAGAATCACAGTTGGTTACATGTACTACCTAAAGCTACACCATCTAGTAGATGACAAGCTACATGCAAGAAGTACAGGACCATACTCACTAGTAACTCAGCAGCCACTAGGTGGTAAGGCTCAGTTCGGTGGACAGAGATTCGGGGAAATGGAAGTTTGGGCCCTAGAAGCATACGGTGCATCTCACATCCTTCAGGAAATCTTGACAGTTAAGTCAGACGACGTTAAGGGTAGAGTTGAGACTTATGAAGCTATCGTAAAGGGTGAAAACATACCTGAGCCAGGAATGCCAGAATCATTCAGAGTATTGATGAAGGAATTACAGTCACTTTGCCTAGATGTGAGTGCTCTTGACCAGGACGGCAAGATCATAGACATCAAGGAATCTGTTGATGAAGAAATACCAGAAGATTTTAAGATAGAGAGCATAGTGCCAGAAGATATAGAAGAAACTCATGTGATTGAGGAAGTTGAAGAAGATTCATATGACTATGAAGAAGAGGAATTCTCTGCTGATGCAGAAGATGAAGAAGACTTCATGGAAGATGATGAGTTTGAAGAAGACTTTGAAGATGAAGAGTTTTAGTAGATAAGTAAATCCTTGGTGCATCCTTTCCAAAATGATGGATGCATCAGAGGTTTTGATATTATTTGCTAGCTAGAGGGTAACAGGAAAAATGTGGAGTATGTTTTGATATAGAGCATATTAGAGCCACTGAATATAAATTAGTATCGAAAGAAGGGAGAGAACTCCTTGTTTGAATTAAACAATTTTGAGTCGATAAAGATAGGTCTTGCTTCACCGGAAAGAATCAGACAGTGGTCAAGAGGGGAAGTCAAGAAACCAGAAACAATTAACTATAGAACACTAAAGCCAGAGAAGGATGGTCTATTCTGTGAAAGAATATTTGGACCTACTAAGGACTGGGAATGCCACTGTGGTAAGTATAGAAGAGTAAGATACAAGGGTGTAGTATGCGACAGATGTGGTGTCGAAGTTACTAAGGCCAAGGTAAGAAGAGAGAGAATGGGTCATATAGAGCTAGCTGCTCCTATGTCTCATATCTGGTACTTCAAGGGTATACCATCAAGAATGGGACTACTACTTGATATGTCACCAAGATCTCTTGAAAAGGTACTTTATTTTGCATCATATGTAGTAATCGATCCAGGGGAAACAGGTCTTGCCCACAAGCAGGTCCTAACTGAGAGAGAGTACAGAAATGCAGTAGAAAAGTATGGTTATGACTTTGAAGTAGGTATAGGTGCAGAGGCTGTCAAGAAGCTTCTTGAGAGAATAGACCTAGACCAGCAGTCAAAGGAACTAAGAGAAGACCTAGTAGATGCTACAGGTCAGAAGAGAATAAGAACAATCAGAAGATTGGAAGTTGTTGAAGCCTTCAAAAAGTCAGGCAACAAGCCAGAATGGATGATACTTGAGGCTATACCAGTAATACCACCAGACCTAAGACCTATGGTTCAGTTAGACGGTGGTAGGTTTGCGACATCTGACCTTAATGACCTTTACAGAAGGGTTATAAACAGAAACAACAGACTAAAGAGACTTCTTGAGCTAGGTGCTCCAGAAATCATCGTTAGAAATGAAAAAAGAATGCTACAGGAAGCAGTAGATGCCCTAATAGACAATGGTAGACGTGGTAGACCAGTTACAGGACCTGGTAACAGACCACTTAAGTCTCTATCAGATATGCTAAAGGGTAAACAGGGACGTTTCAGACAGAACCTACTTGGTAAGAGAGTTGACTATTCTGGTCGTTCTGTTATCGTAGTTGGTCCAGAACTAAAGTTCTACCAGTGTGGTCTTCCAAAGAAGATGGCTCTTGAGTTATTCAAGCCATTCGTAATGGACAAGCTAGTAGAAAAGGGATATGCCCACAATATCAAGTCTGCAAAGACTATAGTAGAAAAGGTAAAACCAGAAGTTTGGGATGTGCTTGAAGAAGTAATCAAGAGCCACCCAGTCCTACTTAACCGTGCCCCTACTCTACATAGACTTGGAATTCAGGCCTTTGAGCCAGTTCTAGTTGAAGGTAAGGCTATCAAGCTTCACCCACTAGTGTGTACAGCCTATAATGCCGACTTCGACGGTGACCAGATGGCCGTTCACGTTCCGCTATCAGTAGAAGCCCAGGCAGAAGCAAGATACCTAATGCTATCAGTAAACAACATACTAGCACCTAAGGATGGATCTCCTATTACGACTCCTTCACAGGATATGGTTCTTGGTTCATACTACTTGACTATAGAAGCTCAAGAAGGTGCCAAGGGAACAGGTTCAGTATTCAAGGACTACAACGAACTACTACTTGCATACTTCAACCACAAGGTAGAAATACATGCAGCAGTTAAGCTAAGAGTTACTCTAGAAGATGGTAGAAAATCTCTAGTAGAATCAACTGTAGGTAGGTTTATCTTCAATGAAGGTATACCTCAGGACCTTGGATTTGTAGATAGAGAAAAGGATCCATTTAGCCTAGAAGTAGACTTCCTTACTGACAAGAAGTCACTAGGAAAGATTATAGATAAGTGCTTTAGAAAGCACGGAAATACTAAGACAGCAGAGCTACTTGACTATGTTAAGTCAATGGGTTACAAGTACTCAACAGTAGGTGGTATAACAGTTGCCGTTGCAGACATGGATATACCAGAGGCTAAGTATACATACATCAAGGAAGCAGAAGCCCTAGTAGACAAGTACGAAAAGGCCTACAGAAGAGGTCTAATATCTAATGACGAAAGATACGAAAAGGTAATCGAGACTTGGACAGAGACAACTGAGAAGGTTACTGATGCCCTAATGGACGGACTAGACAGAATGAATAACATATTCATAATGGCCCATTCAGGAGCCAGAGGTTCTAAGAACCAGATAAGACAGCTGGCTGGTATGCGTGGTCTGATGGCCAATGCATCTGGTAAGACAGTGGAAATTCCGGTTAAGTCTAACTTCCGTGAAGGTCTATCAGTTATGGAATACTTTACATCTTCACATGGTGCCAGAAAGGGTCTTGCCGATACAGCCCTTCGTACAGCCGATTCAGGTTACTTGACAAGAAGACTAGTTGACGTCAGCCAGGACGTTATAGTTAGAGATATAGATTGTGGTACTACTGAAACTACTGAAATATTTGCTATCAAGGATGGAAACGAAGTAATCGAGGAAATCAGAGATAGAATAGTTGGTAGATACACAATAGACCCAATCATTGATCCTGCTACAGGTCAGGAATTAGTACCAGCAGACACAATGATCCTAGAAGATGACGCAGACAGAATAGTTGCTGCAGGCATCGAAAAGGTAAAGATAAGAACAGTACTTAATTGTAAGACTGAACACGGTGTTTGTGCTAAGTGTTACGGTAGAAACCTTGCAACTGGTAAGCCAGTAAACATCGGTGAATCAGTAGGTATAATAGCTGCCCAGTCAATCGGTGAACCGGGTACACAGCTTACAATGCGTACCTTCCATACAGGAGGAGTTGCCGGTGGAGACATCACTCAGGGTCTTCCAAGAGTCGAGGAATTGTTCGAGGCTCGTAAGCCAAAGGGTCTTGCAGTCATCACAGAGATATCTGGTACAGTACAGATAGATGAATCAGGCAAGAGAAAAGAAGTTATAGTTACATCTGCAGATGGTGAATCTGAAGTATATCCAATACCTTATGGTTCAAGAATAAAGGTAAAGAACGATATGTATGTTGAAGCCGGAGAGCCACTTACTCAGGGTTCTATCAACCCTCATGATATAGTAAGGGTAAATGGTATCGGTGGAGTTCAGGAATACATCGTTAAGGAAGTACAGAGGGTCTACAGACTGCAGGGTGTTGATATCAACGACAAACATATAGAAGTAATCGTAAGACAGATGCTATCTAAGGTAAAGGTTGAAGATCCAGGAGATACAGACCTACTACCAGGTGGATACGAAGAAGTTCTTACATACAACAAGTGCAATGAAGAAGCAATAGCTAAGGGACTTAGACCAGCAGTAGCTAAGAGAGTCCTACTAGGTATTACTAAGGCATCACTTGCTACAGACTCATTCCTATCAGCAGCATCATTCCAGGAGACTACAAGAGTCCTTACAGACGCTGCTATCAAGGGTAAAGAAGACCACTTGATAGGTCTAAAGGAGAATGTAATCCTTGGTAAGCTGATACCAGCAGGAACAGGTATGAAGAAGTATAGAAATATAGCCATAGAAAAAGACGAACCAGAAGTTGAAGAAGTTGAAGAAATTGAAGAAGTTGAAGAAATTGAAGAAATTGATGTAGCTGAAGACGATATGATGGTATAGTCTAAAAAGACCCCCGAGTGGGGTCTTTTTTTATAAATTTTTAAAAAGTGAAAGAAATTTACAAACTTAACCGTATAATATTAAAAAAGAGCTTATGTAGATGCATCTAAGGATTTAATGAACAATGTAAAAATCCCTAGGATATTGACCATCCTAGGGACTTTTAGTTGTGTATTTATAAACTCAATTCTGTAATACCGATATTATACAGCTAATAGAGTCTGATGTCGATATATATTTATTATCTAGGGTATAGCATCTGTATTACTGTATTATCAGCTAGTGAGTTCATACCACCTATTATAAGGGCATATCCACTCTTTTCTATATCCCAGCCAGCATCTGCCTTGGCAGGAAGTTTTATTAAGAATTCCTTCATATCTGAATTGTCTCTACCATCAGCTATTAGTAGAAGACCTGCATTTCTAGGCTTTATAAGGTTGATTGCACTTATAGAGTCCGGGAACTTTCTACCGTCTACAAATAGCAAGTTGTCATAGCCTGCCATTTCTCTCATAACGGCCTTACCAGTTTCATACCTATTTTGACCTGAAAGTCTAACTCCACCATTTTGAGCGACTGATGATTCACCACCTATAGTGTAGCTTACATGAGATCCAGCAGGTATATTGTAATTTCTTGAACCATCAACCAACATAAGACCTAATTTTTTATTATTGCATAGGGCAGAGGCTGTTAGGGCATCTGGGAAGTTTCTTCCATCTGCAACAGCTAGGTTTTTAAATCCACCCATCTTTAGAGTAGCCAAGTTTCTCTCATAAGCACTTGCGTGTCCTATTCTTACAACATTAGTACCAGGCATAAATCTCTTGATATATTTTTCAGTAGAGGCAAATATTTCTTTTTCACTACCCAAGATGTATACAGTCTTGCTGTGATAATATCCCTTCATAAGTCCTATATTTGCATAGTCAGGCCTTACCAGTAAAAGTCTGGCATTGAATGCGCTACATATATTTTGAGCACTAAGACCATCCTGGAAACTATTTTGATTTACTATTACTGTAGGTACACTCTGACCAGCTGGTAGAGGGTGTACATCAGTAGCGTTCTTATGAGGGTTTAGAGAGTTGGCTGTGTACTCAGAAGTCTTAATTCTATCCCTTCCATAAAACCTTTTCCAAGACCCATCAAAACCACCGTATGGCCTATAGTTTTTCCATAGGGCATCAGATGAGGCGCCTATACCGGACAAGATAAGAACTCCAACACATAGTACAGATAAAATTTTCTTTGTAAATTTCATTACTATCACCTTCCTAATAATATTTTGTTATAATATTATACCATATTACAGTATAAAAAACATAACTATAATATAAAAATCTTGAGAACCAAGTAAGTTAATCCTCAGCCTATATCCCACGATAAAAGATTAGTAGATATGTTCTGCCACAGAGTAATAAATATGACTGTTGATAAATAAATTAAAATAATTTTATTAAAGTGAATATGAAGAAAAATATTCAAAATGATATTTATTAAACAAAATTAACACCCTATATAACTTTAATAAATAAAATATTATCAAAAAAAATAGGGCTAAAAATTAAAAAAATAAGAGTACTCCTGAAAAATTTCATATTAAATTCATA
>UMKD01015535.1_pt1 | contig 10879 bp, 22 predicted proteins | sample 1966221 | NCBI WGS metagenome assembly UMKD01 (sample SAMEA4836167, study PRJEB28245) | human gut metagenome | biome: gut microbiome; material: fecal sample | place: Denmark | collected 2008
TTATGACAAAGAGCGGAAACACTGAATTTTACAGGGTTTTAGCTCTTTTTTCTTTTCTTTTTTTTGTGCTTGATTTAGCGAAAACAGGCGAATGGGAACAGAAAAAAGCCTAAAAAATTCAAGTCACATATCAAGTCAGGGTTTGAGAAGGAAACCGCCGACAGGCAACAACCGATGAAAATTTACCGAAATTAAGGAGACTAGGGGACAAAGTCTCTTTTTTTTATTTACAGAAGAGGCGGAGTAGAGTAGAATAAAGGTGATCCTGACTTGTCATTGGGATTATTCTTTCAATGTTGGCCCGTCTGTCCCAAGGCGGGCTATTTATATTTAGGGGAAAGAAAAAAGCACCCGAAGGGGGTGCAAGGAAGGTATTTTTTACAGCTACCTTATAAAGAGGAGGTAGAAAATAACGCTGCCTCCGACAATCGAACACAAAAGAAAAATAGGTTCATACAGATCATTTGATTCAGTGTGATATTCTTCTATTGGTTCTTCTATTGGTTCTTCTATTGGTTCTTCTGTGGTAGTATCTTCCTCCAGAAGGCTATTAAATTTTTCTTCTATTTCATCGGTTTCGGTATCGGTTACGATTGGTTCAGCCGATTCGGCAGGAGCTGCTTCTGCTTCATAGGGGCAGATGCCATCCGGATGCAGATGTGCCTCATAGCCATGATGATAATGATACGAGCCAAGGCCGCTGACGTTATTATAATCATGGTGACCGCCATATTCATCGGTGCGGCCACCATGGGCAAAGGCAAGGGTGCTGAATGAGAGGGACAAGGCAAGGAACAAAAATAATATACGTTTCATCAGTAATTCTCCTCAATATATTCCTGTACATATTCGTCAAATTCTTCCTCTGATAGTACATTACTGGGATCTATTCGTTCATCGTCTCTCCCAAGATTATAGCCTTCTTCGTAGCCCTCATTATACCCTTCTGCATAGCCTTTATCGTAACCTGCTTCATAATCATGTTCATAGTCATCTTCATAATATTCATCGGATGCACAGCCGAAAAGCAGGAACGGCAGGCACAGCAACAAACAAGTGTATTTTTTCATTTTTATCTCCCCCTATTTCTTCATGAAACGAAACAATATCTTCACGAATCATAACACAGGGGGGGCGGAAAGGGGAAGGGGGAATCGCAAAAAGTGGCAAAAATTTTTTGCGTGTTCCCCTTTACAAATGTTTCGGAAAGTTATAACATAGTTTTAACGAACGGATGTTCCTATTTTTGTACGGGAAAGAGAACAGAGGGGATGGGATGTTATGGATTATAGAGAGGAAATAAAAAAGCTCATTGATAAGACTCAGAATCAGGAAAAGCTAAAAATTATTTATAGAATCGTAAAAAGATATTTAGGACTAGAGTAAAACACTAGTCCTTTTTTTCTGCCAATTTTAAAGTAATATTTTCAAGTAATTTCCATTCATCTGTAGATAGTTCTGCCAGTGCTTCGATAAGCCGCCTTTTGTATGAAGGTTCTTCTTCATTTAGCATATCTACCATAAAATCTGCAATGGTTTCACTTCTAGTTTTTCTGATGAACATTTCTCCTTCTCCAGTTCGGAGCCATTTTTCATTTGCATTAAATTTTTCGCAGATATCTTCAATCAGTCTATCGCTTGGAACATATCCAGAAATTATGATTTTTGAGATATAAGGTTGAGATACAGAGAGCTTTTCAGCAAATTTTGTTTTTGTAATACCTAATTGTTTAATTAAATTTTCTATTCTTTCGCCAAATGCGTCCATTAAATCACCTCCTTTAAAGTCATATTATCATGGGTTGTTATAAAAATCAATAAAAAATATAAATGAGTTATAAAAATGTTGACAAGATAAACTAGTTATGTTATGTTATAAATAAGTTATGGATGGCGGAAAGAGAGGTGAAAATATGAACCAACAGGAAAAGCAGATTATCAAAAACATTGTAGCAGTATTTCCGATGTTAGATGAAAGCAATAAAAAATATTTGCTTGGTTTAAGTGAGGGTATGGTTTTGGTTCGGAAACAGGAAAATGCAAGCTAAAAAGGCAAAGCCGCCAAGCGGCGGCTTTACAGGGTGCGTACTATCACCAAATAGGACAGGATTCTGCTGAGGCAGACGAGAGCGAGCGTAAAGATTAAATAACCATAGCCGCTAAGCATGCCTGCCTGCAGGAGAACCCGTTCCCGTTTTCCGGGCGTGCAATAGGCAAGCAGACGGAAAACGGAAAACAATGCCCCAACGCCCATGACCGCGATTGCGAGGGCATAGAGCACCGGACTGATATGCATGACAATCGCAACAACTACAACCCAAGTGAGCTGATAAAGAAAGCAGGCTGTGTTTTTGGTGCAGAGATAGGTCAGCATATTATCATAATCCGGGGTTAGGCGATTCAGACTTGCCCGAAGATGGCTACTTGAGAAGGTAGTCAGAACAAAGCCGAGCAGGTTGATAGCAAGAAGTTTCCAAATCAAGAAGAACACCCCCTTTCTATTTGCAAAATGTGACAATTTCATTATAGAGGGGTGGGCTTATTTTGGCAAGGCAGAGGTTTAAAAAGGCAAAGCCGCCAAGCGGCGGGGAAGGGAGGTGGTGCGGATGGCGGCTGCGGTGTTGGAAATCGTAAAAAGGATAACAGGGTTCATTGTCGGCGTTCTGATTGGCTGCATGATGGAAAGATGGGCATACAAAAAAATATGGAATCTAAAGAAACCTTCTCGTGTGAAGAAGATTTCTATCAGATTCCTGCAATGGGTGATTGTGCTGCTTCTTATATTCCTGTTTCTGGTTGCGGTTGACCTTCTGGAATATGCGGCTATTACTTATTTGCCAGTTTTCTGACGGCTTTCTGAATATTCTCATAGGCTATTTTGCAGCCTTCCGGATTGGGATTTTCTTCGGTTACGAAATGGAACAATACGGAGAAATACAAATCATCCTCTTTGTTGCAGAAAAGGCGAAGCTTTTCAATAGCGGCAATGAGAATTCTTACATGGTCGGGATTTCGGATATCAGAAACAAAATCCGTATAGGCAGAAACAAATTCACTGTAATGGATGGCGATGGTGCGGCGTTTTTCTTCCCTGCGAACGTAACGGGCGGAAAGATGCGCACCAACGAGAGTACCCAGCAGGGTACAGATGGCTACTACAAAATTGGAATTTAGAACATTAAGGACAAAATCGGTCAAATGGAAAGACCCCCTTTCTTTGCTCTATTATAGGAAATTTTGGGGGCGAAGGCAAGGAGAGGAAGGGGAGGAGGTGGTGTGATGGCGGAGATTATTAAATCTGTTACAACGGAACAGATGATAAAAATTGTATTTACAGCTGGTGATGGCACTCCATCCGACCCAGTACGGCTGATTTGCCAATACTGGGATATGGATGGGAACTTAATCAAAGAAAAAGATTCTTATACAGAATGAGAGAAAACTATTCCTTTGCTAATAAGGTGGCGGCGGCTTCTACCTCTGCTTCATAGTCGATATATGCGATGATAGCTACAATAAAAGCTTTCAGTTGTTGCAGGCTATAGTCTTCATGTTTTCTTATGTAATGGGTTTCATCATTGCCAATCCATGCAGATGCAACAGCCAGAGTTTGAATTTTAGGGTTATCAATAAACTTTTTGATACAGGGGGAAAGGGGCATTGATTTAATACTTTCTTCATTTTCTGGATGCAACTTGATTGCGTAGTCTTTAACCAAAAATTCCAGAGATTTGCGATAGCCAATTCCGCAGATTTCATTAAGACCATTTTCTTCTGCAAGTTCAGATTGATTATATATTTTTACAAAGCTGGGAGAGGTGCTTGAAATATTTGCAGAAAAAGGCGAAACATGATGGTTTTCCGGAAGGCAATACGCCAATGAGAACTTTGATTCTTTAGCCCAATATTCAAGAATTTGAATATAAGTACCGATAAAGCATTGATGGCATTTGGGACAGAAAAAAAGAACATCTAAATGTATTGCTGAGGAGGTTTCTATATGATGACCAGAAAGAACTTCCGGAATCAGAGATACGTCGCATCGAGGACAGACACCGGGTAATTCGACATAAAAATTACAAGTGTTATGTGGTTCAGCAATATTACGCGAAGATATGTATTTAAACATAAAGCCACTCCTTTCTTTTTCTACATTATAGGAAATTTTAGGGATAAAGGCAAGGAGAACAGAGAAGGCTGGAGCGTACTTACTGGCGCACCAGAAGATGGATGAAATGAATGCCGAAGATAGACGGCAACGCCGCAGGCGGCTTTGCGAAGCAAAGTTCTGAAAAGGGAAGAAGGTGGTGTGATGGAAGTATCAAAATTTGCGGAGGAGGAGCTGCGGCGGACGGAAGCGATTAAAAGAGACAAGACGCTGCAGGCGATGATCCGGACAAGGGATATGCAGATTCAGCGGCTGCGGCGCAAGCTGTGGCAGTGGCGGTGCCTGGGAATGGCGTTTATCACTTTGACAGGGATACTGCTAATGCTGAGCGAGGTTTAAATAAAGCGGATATAGAGAAGCAGGGCGAGGAAAAAAAACGACTATTTCCCCCTTAATACATACATTTTCAATGATTTCGCCCTGTTTCTTTATATATACAAAATGGCACAGTGTCCGGAAAGGAGGGTGGTTTGCATGAGAGGAATATATCCGAAGGGTGCCGCAAGGCGGAAAAGCAACAGATATATGAATTGGGACGAGGTGCCGCTGATTATGGGAATTCAGGAGCTTTCTCAGCTGACGGGCTACAACCAGAACACATTAAAGCTTTACTGTGCGAAGGGGATGCTGCCGGCATACAAGCTGGGGAAGGAATGGAGAATCAACAAGGAAGATTACATGAATTGGGCGGAGCAGCAAAAGGTGAAGCCCATGAGCAGCTGACGGCAACAAGGAGAAAGAGTTGATTTCAATGACAGGAAAGGAAATGACGGCTTATGCGGCAGGGACAAGATGCCGCCGGAAACCGATTATACCCCAGATAACGAAGGCGGCCGCGGAGGAATTGGGACTTGCTCCCGGCTGCGAGGTTATCTTTCACTACACAGTGACCGGGACGGGGGAAGAAAAATTGCGGAAAATACGGAAAAGGCGGAAGGGAACCGTAACAGACCTTTACGCACACATTTTCCGCATTACATGGGCAGGGGCACAGTGGAAGGAATGCTTTGCCTACAGCATGCTGCAAAGGAGAGAAGGAAGCTGGATAGAGGTTAAGAGGGTGAGATAAGATGTACAGCGATCAGGCATTTTTACTTTTAAGCGCCGCAGCGGTTTTGCTTGAGATGGCGGCGGTATGCTGGGTATGGGAGAGGAAGATGAAGCAGGCGGCGCAGCGAGAGCGGGAGGCGGCGCAGCGCCGGAGGGCGCGTTTGCATGACGACTACTGCACGCAGGAGGCGGCGCGGCTTTACAGGCTGCGGCGAAGATAAGAAAAAGGAGGAAAGAGCATGGAAAAATTTTTATTAGAGGACTTTGCAGGAGGGGCAGTTGCGGAGAGAATCGGCAGTGCCATTCAGAGGGTCTACGAAAACATTGCGAACCCGAACATGGACGCAGAAAAAGCAAGAAAGCTGACGATTGAGCTGACCTTTAAGCCGGACAAGAACGACAGGACGGACGTGGACGTGACAGCCATCGTTAAGACGAGCTTACAGCCGGAGAAGGCAATCAGCAGCAGAATGATTGTGGAAAGCGACGGCAGGGGCAATGTGCAGGGGAACGAATGGCGCAGGGAAGCCATGAAGGGACAGCTGGAGATTGACCGGGAGGAAGCGGAGACACAGGAGACAAGCGGCGGCGTGATTGATTTGCAGGCGCAGAAGAGAAAGGTGGAATAAGGAATGATTAAAGCAGCATTGGAATACGTTGTGGGGCTGAAAAAGCCGGAAACTGTGAGACATGGCGGCGGCGTATATTCGGACAAGCCTTTGTACCAGATGAAAAAGGCGGATTTTCCCACGCTGAAATTGAACACGTTGGAAAGCATTGTGCGCTATGTACAGAAGATTGGGGACGAGCGGCAGAGTGAGGACTACGAAGCCGCAGAGCCTATCATCATACACATTGAAAGTGCGACCTGCGTGGCACTGAAGGACATTGCGAACGTGGGGGATGGCAAGAGGGACTGCATGGTGCTTGCCACGGCGGAGGTGCCGAAGTTTCAATATGGCGAATTTCACGATGCGGAGAGCTTCAACATTGCTTTGCAGAGCAAATTTCTTGACACGGAGGACAAGGCAACCATTTTGCAGGTGGTCGGCAATCTGAAGGAGGACGCAGTGCGGACGATGACGGACGACGGTGTGAGCCAAGTGACGGCAGTGCGGACAGGGGTTGCAACGGTGGCAGACGTGAAGGTGCCGAACCCTGTTTCTCTGCGCCCGTTCCGCACGTTCATTGAGGTGGATCAGCCGGAGAGCAGATTTATTTTCCGCATGAGAGAGGGCGGCAGATGTGCCATTTTTGAGGCAGACGGTGGCGCATGGAAGCTGGAGGCGAAGAAGAACATCTACAACTATCTGGCGGAGCAGCTGGAAGAAAATATTAACAGCGGCGAAGTGGTTCTGCTTGTTTGAAAAGCGGAGGAGTTGGAAAAATGAACAAAGTGATTTTAATGGGGCGGCTGACAAGAGACCCTGAGGTGCGATATTCGCAGAGCAGTGAGCCTGTGGCGGTGGCGAGGTACACGCTGGCGGTCAACCGCAGATTCAAGCGAAAGGACGAGCCTGAGGCGGACTTTATTCCCTGCGTGGCACTTGGCAAGAGCGGCGAATTTGCGGAAAAATATTTCCGGAAGGGGCAGCTGGTGGGCGTGATTGGGCGTTTACAGGTGCGCAGCTGGGAGGACAAGGAAGGCAAAAAGCACTGGACCACGGAGGTTATCATTGAGGAGCAGCACTTTGCGGAAAGTAAAAACAGCAGCAATGCGGCTGCACCCAAGGAGGGCGGACAGGCTGCGGCGGACGGGTTCTATCCCATTGACGAATCGGTCGAAGATGATGATTTGCCGTTTTGACGGTTGAGGAGGAAAAGGAAATTACAGCATGGCGGAAGCCATGCCTGTAAACAAGCTGCAGATGGGGAATCTGCGGTTTGTTTATGGAAGTTCTGAAGATGGAGAAGTTCCATAGAATTTCTCAGCAGCTGAGACAGAAGGGAGGGGGAGTGTTGCCCAAAAGGAAGATTTATATGGCAGTGACGAAGGATGCGCTTTCCCTGCCGCTGGCGGTGGCGGACAGTGTTGCGGAGCTGGCGGAGTTGCGGGGGGTGAAGAAGGAAACCATACGATCCTTAGTTTCCAGAGGGAGGACGGGGAAGATTAAGCGGCCCGGATACATTGTGGTAGAGGTGGAGGAGGACGCGCCCCGAAAGGAGGACGCGCCCCGGAAAGAGGACGCGCCCCGGAAGGAGGACGCGCCCCGGAAGGAGGATGCGCCACAAGAGAAGGACGCGCCACAGGAGAAGAAGGAGATCCGCCGGAGCAGGCAGAGCGGAGAATTTGACGGGGAGATATTTCGGGAAAGAATCCGACTACTGCGGAAGGAAAGCGGCATGACAAAAAAGGATTTTGCCGCTTTTACCGGGATCGCTTACATCACGCTATACAACTACGAGAGGAAGGACATAGTGCCGGGGGCGGACATGCTATTTCGGATTGCCGCCGGAACGGGTTGCTCGGTTGACTGGCTGATCGGGCTGAAGGAGGAAGAAGGAAATGCCGAAGGTAACGATTTATGACACGAGAATTTTTATAAACAGAGGAGAACTGCCGCACAGTTTCAGAAGAGAGGGGAATCCTCATTGGGAGAATTTTAAAGACCTGATGCTTTTTCTTGGTTCGATTGGGTTTTATGTGAGCGAGGACAAAGAGATAAAAAAGAAATTTCCTTCTTTGAACGAGACACACAGAGTGGGTGGATTTGATGATTTGCGTTTTAAAGCGCAGTATGCAAACAATCGTTTTGTAATTGAATTTTATCAGGATATAGTTCATGTAAATCCGCATGGTGGGGTTTGTGATTTTGACAAATATGAAAAAATGCCGTATCTGATACAGAAGCGGTATGACTGGACGCTGGAGAAGCTTCTGGAATATTTTGAAAAATGCGGATATTCCATAGAATTTAAGGAGAGCACCTGCAAGGGTGCAGCGTTTATTATCCGTGATTATATCCGCAGCTGGCATCATCCGCAGGAAAAGTGGTTTTCTCTGAAGGATGTGGACGGGCAGGCTGCCAAATATGAAGCTAACGGCACAGACAGGGACGGAAAGATACTGCGAAACGGAGAAACAAAATATTTTCGTGACCGGAGCGGCTATCTGCTGCGGGGAAAGGTATACCACAATATTAACAATATGTGGTGGGTTCTGCTGGCGGATGGGCAGGTGAGAAATGTGGCTTGTTTTGATTTATTTGACCTGAAGGAAACGGATTTCAGAGGGAGAAGGAAAGAACACAGACCGCCGAAGGAATATGTGGAGCGGAAGAAACAGCTTTCTCTTTGCGGTGTGAAGGAGCTGGAGAGAGAGTTGAAAAGGAGAAGGAGGAAGAAGAAAAATGAATGAAATCACTGTTTGGTTACCCTGGGTTGGGAATTTGCGGCTGGATGAGCCGCCGGAAAACTTAGAATTTTATGTGATGAAGAGCTTTCACGATTTTACGGAAGGAACGGCGAAGGTGTACGAATTCGAGGACAAGCTGCACTATTTAGACAATCTGCGGAAACATTTGCACGCAGGGAGCACTGACGAGCATGTCAGAAGGCTTGTATGCAAGCGTGTGGAGCACAGAATGGAAGAAGAAGGCGATTTCCCGGACAGAGAGGACTTTCTATGCATTGAATTTATGGAGCACTGTTTCGATGAAGGGTTCATGCCGTTTCACGACACCTATTATTTTGGAAGCAAAAGCGGAAACGAGGAGTGTCTGCGGTCTATCCTGCGGATCATTCGCACGGTTGTGAATTATTCCGAAGAGGAATATGAAAAGCTGTTGGAGGGGGAGGGATGAGCATGGATGCAGTGAAATTTCTGAAGGAAAAAAAGAGGATGTGCATTTCTTCCGGAGACACTTCCTGCCACGGATGTCCTATTTATGCGGAGTGTGGTATATTGACGTGCGCGCAATTTCAGGACACATTACCCAATCAGACGGTTAAAATTGTGGAGAAATGGGTGAAGGAGCACCCAAGGGAAACAAGGAAAGATGATTTTTTTGAAAAATTCCCTCATGCGAAAAAATTGAGTGATGGTATTCCGGAAGTGTGTGCGGCCAAAGTGGGCTACTTGCGTGAATGTCCACACCCGAATGTTGAGGATTACTGCAAAGAGTGCTGGAATACGGCATTGGAGGAAGAATAGAAGGAGGAAACACTATGGAAGAAAAAAGAGAAAAATCAAATATGGAGCTTTGGGCTGAGGAGGAAATCAGAATTGCTTGCGAGAGAGAGCGTGGCGGCACTTCGGAGGACAAGTGGGATTATGGTGTGGCCTGCTACGAGAGTGCGCTAAAGGCGTTCAGATCCTTGGCGGAGGATGAACACAGCGGAATGAGCATTGGGTTCACGCTTCGGATTCTCAATAGTTTGGTGAAGGGACAGCCCTTAACACCAATTGAGGATACAGATGATGTTTGGAATGAATGCGGACGATATCCTTACGAAAAAGATTATATTACATACCAATGTAAACGAATGAGTTCCTTATTCAAGGATGTGTATGCGGATGGACACATTGAATATAGTGATGTCAATCGTTTCTGCTGTGGGGCATCAGAAAGTTCTGCTTGGTGGCATAATGGGCATGTATCAAAAATTGCGAGTGAATATTTTCCTGTCACTATGCCATATACGCCTGAAACCTACAAGGTGGTCTGCGAGGAATTTCTGACAGACAAGGCAAACGGAGATTATGACACAATCGGGATTTTGTATATTCTTGACAGTGCCGGAAGGAGAAGAGCGGTCAACCGGTATTTGGCAGAAGCAGAAGAAGGGTGGCGCGAAATCGACCGGGCGGAATATGAACAGCGCAGACAAATGGATGCAGACAGAAGGGCTGCTGAGAAGGAAGAGGAATAAGCCAAGAAGGAAAGAGAAGGAGAAGGAAAATGAGAATTTTGAAATGCAGACTGACAACGATTGAAGCACTTTTAGGCACGGCGAGCAACAATAAAGCGTTGCACAGCGAATTTATTGCGAGCCATGCGCCCGATGCGCCGAGCAGAGAAGAAGAAATTGCGGCGGTTGGTGTGGACGAGGTGATTGAGAAGGGGACAACGGTGTTCTCGAGGGACGAGGACGGGCGGCCCATCCTGTGGGACTATCAGATAAAGGGGTTCTTCAAGGATGCCTGCGGTGTGCTGCGGAAGGTGAAGGGCACAAAGAGCAGCAAGATTAAGGCTTACAAGAAGGAAATTGACGGGCTTATTTTTGTACAGGAGCGGCAGATTTTGGTGCAGACGGCGGAGGAGTTCGGGAGCTGCCAGCGTTCCTTGCGTGCCAACACACCACAGGGGGAGAGAGTGAGCCTTGCGAGCAGCGAGGAGATTGCGGCGGGAGCGGTGCTGGAGTTTTCCGTTCTTGTGATGGCGGACGAGTTGATGCCGGCGGTGAAGGAGTGGCTGAGCTACGGGAAGCTGCGCGGGCTGGGGCAATGGAGAAACAGCGGCAAGGGCAGATTTTGTTATGAGATTCTGGAGGAACGCGCGGCGGAATTTGCGGACATTTTGGACTGAGCAAGGGCTGAGCAAAGCAGAGAACGGCAAAGCAAGGGCATAGCATGGCAGGGCAACGGACAGCAAAGCAAGGGCATAGCACGGCAGGGCAACGGACAGCAAAGCAAGGGCATAGCATGGCAGGGCAACGGAC
>UMKD01045187.1_pt1 | contig 10871 bp, 7 predicted proteins | sample 1966221 | NCBI WGS metagenome assembly UMKD01 (sample SAMEA4836167, study PRJEB28245) | human gut metagenome | biome: gut microbiome; material: fecal sample | place: Denmark | collected 2008
TTGGGCGCAGTGCCTGCCCGCAGGTAGGCCAGCGCCAGATTTTCCTCAATGGTCATGTTGGGCGCGGTGCCCTTGAGCGGGTCCTGGAACAGATGTCCGATGACCTTGCTGCGCTGGTGCTCCGGCGCAAAGGTGATGTCCTGTCCGCCCAGCAGAATGCTGCCCTCATCGGCAATAAAGCCGCCGGTGATGGCATTGAACAGGGTGGATTTGCCCGCGCCGTTGGAGCCTACGATGGTGGCAAAATCTCCGGCTTCCATCTGCAGGCTCACCCCATTTAGCGCCACTTTTTCGTTGACGGTGCCGGGGTTAAAGGTTTTGTGCAGGTCGTTCAGTTGCAGCATTTCCATGTTACTGTCCCTCCCTGTTGGTCACGGTGCGGCGGGCACGGGCAGCGTGCCGCCGCTTTTCAAAGGCGAAGTGCTCCCGGATGGCGGGCATGGAGATGGCCACTGCCACAATGATGGCGGAAACCAGCTTCATGGCGGCGGCGGGCACGTTGAACCGCAGCGCCACGGCCACGATAAAGCGGTACAGGCAGCTGCCGAACACCACGCCCAGAATGCGGCGCAGCATGGTGCGCTTGCCCACCAGCGTCTCGCCGATGATGAGGGAAGCCAGTGCAATGGTCACCATGCCGGTGCCCACGTTGATATCACAGCTTTTCTGGTACTGTGCCAGCAGCCCGCCGGACAGCGCACACAACGCACCGGATACGCACAGACCCACCGTGATGGTAAAGGCGGGGTTGATGCTGGAAGCCCGCACCATGGCGGCGTTATCGCCGGTGGCGCGGATGGAAAGCCCCAGCCGCGTGCCCAGAAAGCCCAGCATCGCCGCGCAGGCGATGGCAATGATAACTGCCGCCAGCGCCAGCTTGTACCAGCTGCCCAGAAAGCCCAGCGAAGTTTTTGCCATGGAGAAGATGGTAGGGGTCTTGACCAGTGACATGGTGGAGGAGAAGCCCATCACCGCCAGATTGATGGTGTACAGGCCGGTGTTGACGATGATACCGGCCATGATGCTTTCCACCCCGAGCCTTGTCTGCAGAAAGGCGGTGACAAAGCCGGAGCACACCCCCGCAGCCATGGCTGCCGCCAGCGCAAGGATGGGGTGGCCGGTCAGTGCTACCTGACAGGCCACGGCGCAGCCCAGCGTAAAGCAGCCGTCGGTGGAAAGGTCGGCAATATTCAGGATGGAGTAGCTCAGAAACAGTGCCAACGCCACCAGTCCGTAGATGCAGCCCAGCTCCAGCGCTGTCTGCAAAACGTTGAGGGAAAAGATACTCGCCAGCATGGTGTATGCTCCTTTTATGTTATTTTGAATGCGCACTGCATTGCTCTGCGGAGTGCGACAAACGCATTTTCACGGGAGAGGGAAACCACTTTTCCCAGAACCGCCAAAAGCTCTCCCTTGCGGGAGAGCCGGAAAAGCCGTCAGGTTCTGACGGGGTGGGGCGTTCAGGAGAAGTTCTCGGCGGTGGTCACCTCGGTAATTTCGGTGCAGTAGGGCTTGAAGGCTTCCTTCAGGGCGGCAAGATCCAAGCCCAGAGCCTCGGCAGTCTCGGTGTTGATGGTGACGATGCCGTTATCAAAGGTCTGGTAGGGCAGGTCTGCGGGGGTCTTGCCGTCGCACAGCAGCTGGCTGACCATATCGGCGGTAGCTTCGCCCAGCTGGACGTAGTCCACGCCGTAGCCCACCAGCGCACCGTTCAGCGCAAAGCTGTCGGCACCGGTGTAGTGCTGCACACCCGCCTCGATGAAGCTCTCATAGATGGACAGCTCGGCGGTCATGATGGTGTTATCGGTGGGAGTGAACACGGCCTTGACTCCGGCGGCTACCAGTGCCTCGGCAGCCATCTGCACCTCGGCGGTGGTGGTGCCGTTCTTTTCCACCACCTTGATGCCGTTCTTCTCGCAGAAGGCCTTGGCGTCCGCAATGGCCTGGGTGGAGGCATCCTGACTCAGGTCATACAGCAGACCGATGGTATCGATGCCGGGGTTTGCCGCCACGATCAGGTTCATGATGGCGTCGGTGTTCAGGGCATCGGAGGTGCCGGTGATGTTCTCCTCACCGTCAAAGCCTGCGGCAGCGGGATCGGTCACAGCGGAGTAGACCACCGGGATGTCGGTGTCCTCCACGGCAGCCAGCATGGTAGCGGCGGTGGGGGTGGCCACGGCTACGATCACGTCCACGCCATCAGCCACAAGGTCTGCGCCGATCTGGTTCAGGTTGGACTGGTCGGCCTGTGCGTTGGCGTAATAATCGGCGTAGTCAAAGGTGACACCTTTCTCCTTACCAATGGCGTCCAGACGGCTCTCCACAGATTCCACGATCTGGTTAAGGGAGGCGTGGTCCACATAGTTGACGATGCCCACCTTGAAAGTCTCGCCAGCGGCGGCAGTACTGCCGGAAGCCGCTGCGGAGGAGGAGACCGCTGCACTGGAGGCAGAGCCGGAAGCAGCGCCGCCGCAGCCGGTCAGTGCCATGGCAGAAACAGCGGAAGCGGCCAAAGCGGCCTTCAGGAAGCTGCGGCGGGAGATCATGTTCAGGTTTTTCATAGTGGTAACTCCTTTCCCGGAGCGGGCGGCAAATCAAAAGACCCGCTCCCTTTGCGGGACGGGTCTTAAAACAAAACGACCCTGTCCCTGTGTGTTATCCACAAGGACAGGATCGGTAAATACGATTCTGCGGTGCCACCTTGCTTGCTCTGCATCCAATACAGCAGAGCCACTCACGGAGAGCCAACACTCCCCTGTCCTGTAACGGAGACTTCCGTCCAAAGCTACTGGGGTTTGTGCCCGTTTGCCCGGCCCTCGGCGGCCCACGAAACTCTGCCCCGCTTTCGCCCGTTTGCACTGTCCGGGCTCACTGCAGATGCGCTGTGCAGGTTCTCTTCCGCCTCATCGGTTTGATTGCATTATACACTTTATCTTCGTAAAGTCAAGAGGGAATTTTAAATTTTTATTTTTTGGCCCGGTCAAAGTCATTCTTCTGCCGGGGCACCGGTGCTGCGGCGCTTGCGGCGCACAAAGTAGGCAACGTACACCACCCACACCGGGATGGCCACTGCGGTGACCACCCGGCTGGCAGAAAGCCCGGCGGCCTGATACACAAAGTCGATGCTGCTTGCGCCCGCCGGGCAGAGCACCGCCATCAGTCCCTCGTCCACACGCAGGATGTCGGCCTTTTCGCCGTTGACATAGGCGGTAAAGCCGTCATCGTAGGGCACAGAGAAAAAGACGAGGTTCGTCTTGTCCAGCGTGATCTCGGCATGGAAGCCCGCGTTGTTCATCTGGAACACCGAGCAGCTGTGGGCGCGGCGGTCGGCGCAGTCCTGCGTGTAGCTGTCGTAGTGCAGGTCGTCCAGCATCGCGTCCGGCAGCTCGGTCAGGTACTGACCGTATGCCTTTACGTCCTCGTCCTCCAGCACCAGCGCCCGCAGCAGCAGATTGGAGCGCAGGGTCTTGACCGAGGCCTCATAGGTATCCTTGGTCACATAGTAGTCGTAGGTAAAACCCATGGGAACGTAGTTATCGTTGTGGTACAGCGTGTAGCCGTCCACGTCGGCAAGATAGGTCCAGCCCGCGTCTGCCTCGTCCTCAAAGCTTTCGCGCTTTTCCGGGGTGGTAATGAGGTACTCCACGCTCAAAAGGCCGCGCAGGGCGTAGTTTGCGATCTCCGGCTCGCTGCGCACGTCCCGCTTGACCCCCAGCCCCGGGTAGAAGCTGAGGATGCTGGGGGCAGCCGTGCTGCCGAAGTATTGCAGGCAGCTCTTATCCAGCCACATCCCGATGTTGTCGTGGATCTTGTAGGTGTCGATTCGGTAGTCGCCCTCCGGCAGGTCGTTTTTCAGCTGCAGGGCATTGGTATCCTGTTCCACAAGGTCGCTGTCGGTGTGCCACTGGCCGAACTTGCCAATGCCGATGTGCACCATGCTGAACACGCAGGCAAACACCAGCACCGCCGCCGTCATGCGCTGGGCAAAGCGGCTGTTCTGCCGCCATATGCCGCAGAGGTAGCGGTACAGTGCAAGCCCCAGCAGACCAAAGCCCAGCACGACAAAGAACTGTTCCGGGTTCTTCAGCACGCCGAAGGACCATGTCCCGGTGGTATCGTCCCGCACGGGCACCACCGCAAACACCAGCGTAGCCAGCATGATCCAGCCGATGCCCCGGGCGGGGGCGTCCAGATCAACATCCGGGTCCTCCAGCGCGTTCACGGTCATGGCGGCAAGGATGAGGGTGGGCATATAGTACCAGCGTGCGTAGTAGCTGGAGTTGAGGGCATAGAAGGCGCTGTTCAGCACCGGCACCAGCGCGCACACGGCGCACACTGCCACGATGCGCTTTTTGCTGTCGGCCTTGCGGCTGCGCCAGTAGGCCATGGCACCGGCCAGACTGCACAGGGGCAGGTAGGCCGTCATGCTCGTCCACTTGATCACGCCCTCCGACCACACCGAGGTGAGGTAAGGGGAGTCCGGCGGCAGGATCCAGCTGAGCAGGATAGCCAGATACTGCTGCACCTTGGCGTAGGTCAGAAAGCCCCAGCCGGAGGAAAGGTCGATGGTGCGCGGGTTCTGCAGCAGGCTGAGCACCGCCGGGAACAGCAGCAGACAGCCCATGGCAACGCCCAGCACGCTCTCCCACAACAGATGCCCGAACTTGCGTCCGGTCAGCCGGAAGTCCTTGGCAGTCAGTTTGCACACAAAGTAGATACACAGGAAAATGACCTGTCCCACAAAGAAGAAATAGTTGTTCAGCAGGTTCACCGCCACCCAGAAGGCGAACAGGCCGTGACGGTTTTCATAAATGGCCTCGTCCAGCGCCCAGAGCAGGTAGGGGAACAGAGCCACCACATCCACAAAGTGGTTGAAGAACACGTTGTACACCGCAAAGCCGGAAAGCGCATACAGGCAGGCACCCAGCACGGCGTAATTTGCGTTTTTAACGTAGCGGCGCAGATACAGAAACGCGCCGCCGCCCGCCACGCCGAACTTGAGCACCAGCAGCGGCACCATCATATAGGGCAGCCAGCTCTGCGGCAGCAGCACCGACAGCCAGAAGAACGGCGAGCCGTACAGGTAGAAGGAGTAGGCGTTCATCACCCCGCTGCCAAGGTCGGTCGCCCACGAAAAGGTATTGCGCGGCGCACCGGCAAAGGCACTGTCCGGGTAACCTGCGCCCTTGACGAAGCCGTTCATATACCGGTAAAAGGTGATCTGCTGGCTGTTAAAATCGCCTGCATAGTGGAAAAAGCCGCCGTCAAGGATGTAGAACGGCAAAAAGAAGATGGCCGCCGTCAGGGCGCACAGCCCCACCGCCTGCCAGAATTTTTTATGGCTCTGCCCCCTTGGGGTGAGCAGCCGTGGTTTTTTGAACTTTTCCATAGCGTTCCTCTTTCTCCGCGCACCGGCGCGGAAGTGGATTTGATGTCACCTTGTAGTATAGCACGGCGGCGCGCAAGAAAAAAGGGCTTGACAAGCGCACGCGGGGCGGGTATGGTGAAGAAAAGGAGGCGTATTGCCATGCTGTATCCCTTCAGCGCCCTGCTGGCGCGCATGAAGTACATTACCCGGTGGAGCCTGATGCACTCCACCCGGGCGGAATCCCTCAGCGAGCACACCTGCGACACCGCGCTGCTGGCGCACCTACTGTGCCTCATCGCCAAGCACTACACCGGCACGCCCTGCCGCCCCGAGGTGGTGGCAGTGGCGGCACTGTACCACGATGCGCCGGAGATCATCACCGGTGATATGCCCACGCCGGTCAAGTACCATTCCCCGGCGCTGCGGGACGCCTACAAGGCACTGGAGACTGAGAGCGTGCGCTCCATGGCGGCTCTGCTGCCCGCAGAGCTGGCCGCAGAGCTGACCCCCTGCATGGACGGCAGTGCCCTGACGGCAGAGGAGCATCGTCTGCTCAAGGCTGCCGACCGGCTGAGCGCGCTGATCAAATGCACCGAGGAGCAGCGCAGCGGCAACCACGAATTTGACGCCGCACTCACGCAGCAGCGCGCCGCGCTGCAAGCCATGCACTGCCCGGAGGCCGACTGGTTTTTGGAGCACTGTCTGCCCTGCTATACTCAGAATCTGGACGAGCTGACGAAGCTGTAACCATACGGCTTGCCGCCGGGGGATGTTCTCTTTTGGTGGCAAAAGAGAACCAGAAAACCACCAGCGATTTCGACGCGCTGGAGCCACGAAAAAGGGGCTGCTCGCCCCTTTTAACCCCGAAGAAGTGGGCTGCACCGAAAAAAACTGAAGATTCACGCCTGTTCGGCGTGAAGATCTTTTAACCGTTTTTTTCGGCTCCGCCGATTTGAAGCCCCTCAGTCGCTGCGCGACAGCTCCCCCGGGGGAGCAAGGACGCCCGCCGTAAGCGCCGCGCTTCCGTAGGAAGCGGCGCTGCAAATGCCGTTTCTCTCTACGACCCCTCCTGTGAAAAATGCAATGCCGGAGCGTCCGCAGACGCTCCGGCATTGCTCTATTTAAAATATTCTTTCCGCTGAACATGGCTAGAGCACAGCGGAAGCCATTCTAAATCGTTGTTCGAGCCACGGGCTTACGGAAACGGTACTTCCCGCACATCGTCGGGGTCCAGCCCGGCTTTGCGCTGCTCTTCAAACACGGCGGCGATCAGCTCGTCCAAGTCCTCTAAATGGGTCAGGGTGCAGCAGTAGCGGCGCAGGGCGGCAGCGCCCTTCAGCCCCTTCATGTAGTGCATGGTCTGGGCGCGCGCCTGCGGCATAGCCACAAACTCGCCCTTCTGCTCTACCATCTCCTCCACCTGACGGCGCAGCGCGTTCATCCGCGCCTGCAGGTTCGGCTCCTTGGGGGCGGGCAGACCCTCCAGCGCGGCGTTCACCCGCTCGAATAGCCACGGGTCGCCCAGTGCGCCCCGGGCGATCATCACGCCGTCGCAGTTTGTCTCCCGCACCATGCGCAGGGCATCCTCGGCGCAGTGGATATCGCCGTTGCCCAGCACCGGCACCTTCACCGCGTCCTTTACCCGGGCGATGATCTCCGGGTCGATGCCCGGGGTGTACATCTGCTCCCGGGTGCGGGCGTGCACCGCCACCAGCGCCGCGCCCGCCTGCTCGCAGGCCTTGGCGCATTCCACGGCGGTGATGTGGTCGGCATCCCAGCCCTTGCGCATTTTTACGGTGACCGGGCGCTTGGTGTGCGCCACCACCTGCTCCACGATGCGCCCGCAGCGGTCGGGATCCAGCATCAGCTTGCTGCCCGCCCCACCGGAAACGATCTTGGGGGCAGGGCAGCCCATGTTGATGTCCACAAAGTCAAATTCGTACTGCTCAATGGCGGCGGTGGCCTCGCCCATGATCTCCGGCACCTCGCCGAAGATCTGCACCCCGTAGGGTGCGCCGTTAGGCTCTGCCTTCAGCAGGCTGACGGTCTTATGGTCGCCGTACACCAGCGCCCGGCTGGATACCATTTCGCTGACGGTAAAGCCCGCACCGTGCTGCGCCATCAGGCGGCGGCAGGGGGCATCCGTAAAGCCCGCCATAGGGCCGAACACCGCCCGGTGGGGCAGGGTGATATTGCCGATCTTCAAAGGTTCCATGGGTTCTCCTTGTATCTGTTTTGGGGTAGACGATTTTGAATGCGCTCCGCGTTGCTCTGCGCATATTCAAAGGAAAGATTATTTTTAATTTCGCGTTTGTTGCGCTCTGCGGAGCGCTCCAAACGCATTTTCACGGGAGGGGTCGTGACGGAAGCAACAGCTGCTTTCTCTCCATACACCGTAAAAAGGGGCTGTTGCGCCAAATGCTGTGCAACAGCCCCTGTGGTTTTATGTTACATCTTCTCGGGCACGTTGATCTTGAACATGGTGAGCACATTGAAGATGGCGTTCTTCACGCCGATGCACAAGGCAAGGCGTGCCTGCTGCACGGCGGGGTCTGCGCCCTGAATGCGGCAGTTGCCGTAGAAGCGGTGGAAGGCGCTGGCCAGATCGATGACAAAGCGGTTGATGCGGCTGGGGTCATACTTCTCGGCAGCCATCACGATCTCCTGCGGGAAAGCAGCCAGCATCCGGATCAGATCCATCTCGGAGGGCTCAGTCAGCAGGGTGGCGTCGATGTGCTCCGCACCGGCAAACTGCACGCCCTCGCGCTCCATCTTCTTCAGGATGGAGCAGATGCGGGCATGGGCGTACTGCACATAGTACACCGGGTTGTCGTTGTCGGTCTTGACGGCCTGATCCAGATCAAAGTCGATGCCGCTGCCGGCGTCGTGCATATTGAACAGGAAGCGTGCGCTGTCGATGGGCACTTCCTCCAGCAGGTCGGTCAGGGTGATGGCGTTGCCGGTGCGCTTGGACATACGGACAGGCTGGCCGTCCCGCATCAGGTTGACCATCTGCATCAGCACAACGTCCAGATCCTCGCCATTCAGGCCGATGGCATCCATGGCGCCCTTCATGCGGGCCACATGGCCGTGGTGGTCTGCGCCCCACACGTCGATGGCCTTGGCAAAGCCGCGGGTAGCCAGCTTGTTGTAGTGGTAGGCGATATCGGCGGCAAAGTAGGTGGGAATGCCGTTGGCGCGGACGAGTACCTCGTCCTTGGCCTCCTCCTCAGTGCCGTCCTCGGTCTTTTTCTTGTTCACGGTGCCGTACTTGGCAGCGTACTGGGCGCTGCGGTACATGATAGCACCGTCCTCGGCCTTATAGCAGGCACCCAGCTCCAGCAGCTTGTCCACCACAGCCAGCACTGCGCCGGACTCGTGCAGGGTGCTCTCGTGGAACCAGACGTCGTAATCAATGCGGTACTTGCCGAGGTCGCGTTTCAGAGCAGCAATGTTCTTGGGCAGGGCATAGGCCACCAGTGCGTCCTTGAGGGCGGCAAAGGCCTCGCTCTCGAACAGAGCTTCCTCGTCCATACCCTTGCAGGCGGCAACGTACTTGTCGCCGTTCAGCTCAGCGAACTCACCGGCCAGCACCTTGATATCGCCGCCCTGATAGCACTCCTTGGGCAGGGGATAGGCCTCCTCGCCGCAGAACTGCTGCAGGTAGCGCACTGCCAGACTTTTGCCGAACTTCTGGATCTGGTTGCCGGCGTCGTTGATATAGAACTCACGGGTCACATCGTAGCCGGACCAGTCCAGCACAGCAGCCAGACAGTCGCCCAGCGCGCCGCCGCGGGCGTTGCCCATGTGCATGGGGCCGGTGGGGTTGGCAGAAACGAACTCCACGTTGTACTTTGCGCCCTTGCCGTGGTCGGTGCGGCCATACTCCTTGTTGGCGCAGGCACCCAGCACAACACCTGCCCAGAAGCTCTGGGACAGGAACAGGTTGATGAAGCCGGGACCGGCAACCTCCACCTTGGAGAACACGCTGTTCTCAAGGGACGGCAGGTGTGCCAGCAGGGCGTCTGCGATCATCTTGGGAGCCTTGCGCCAGGTTCGTGCACCCGCCATGGCGAGGTTGGAGGCGATATCGCCGTTCTTCACGTCGGCGGGGATCTCCACGATAAAGGCGGGCAGTTCTGCCTCGGGCAGGGTGCCGTCTGCCATGGCAGCCTTGGCGGCTGCGGTCAGCAGAGCGCGTGCCTCATCCAGCGCAGCCTGCCGGGGGTTGTAGTTCTGGTAGGTCTTTTCAAAATCAGTCATGGGTCGGATTCCTTTCACAGTCTCAGGGAACTTCATCAATTCACATGGGTCACGGTAACTTCCAGCCGGTTGCGGCTCACCAGCTCGGCGCTGTCGGCATCCAGCAGGTAGGCAAACCGGGCGGTGCCGCCCTTTTCGGTCAGCTGACAGTCGATCTCGTCCGCAGTCACGCCCAAGGTCATGGAGCCGAAGCCGGTCTCGTAGTGGCACAGGTTGCGGCGGCCTTTTTCGATCAGCAGCTGGGTACCAGCCCCGCCGCCCTTGCCGAACCGCAGCATCGCCACCCGGCTGCCGTCTGCGGCGATCTTCAGGGTGGTGGTGCAGCCCTCGTAGCCGGTGGTCTCGGTCTCGCGGTAGGTCACATAGTAGCTGCCGCCCTTCAGCACAAAGCTGCCCCGGGTCATCAGCTCCACAAATTCTTCTTTTTCTTCCTCCGCAGCCGGTTCGTCCAGCCGCTGCTCAATGCGGCTTTTAATGCGGATGATATAGTCTTCCTTCAGTGGCTTGCTCACGTTGTATTTCCTTATCAATATTTATCAATGGCGATCTGCTCTACTGGGCCGCCCTTGTACTCGCCCAGAAACAGGTCTGCCGTCTGCACAAAGCTGTCCGGCACATCGCTGACGTAAAAGTGTGCCTGCCCGCTTTCATGGCTGGCACGCAGCCCGCGCTCGGCGAGCATCCGCTCCAGATGATGGGCGGCGGTCATGGCGGGGTCCACCAGCGTGACGCCCGGGCCCATAAACTCCCCGATCATGCTTTTCAGCAGCGGGTAGTGGGTGCAGCCCAAAATCAGGGTATCCACCCCGGCTTCGCGCACCTCGGTCAGGTACTGGGCAATGACCAGCTTTGTGATCTGCTGCTTTCCGGCTTCGCTGTGATCCACATACCCGGCCTCCACCAGCGGTACAAACAGCGGGCAGGCACGGGCAGTGATCTCCACCCCGGGCACCAGCTGCCGCAGCAGCTTTTCATAGCTGCGGGAGCGGATGGTGGCGGCTGTGCCGATGACGCCGATGCGGCGGTTGCGGGTGACAAAGGCTGCCTCCCGGGCGGCGGCATCCACTACGCCAAGGTAGGGCACCGGCAGCTGGGCTGCTTCCGCAGCCGGGTAGGTGCTGGACACCGTGCCGCAGGCCGCCATGATGCACTTGACGTTTTTGGAAAGCAGAAAGGCCACGTCCTGCCGGGCGTACTGCAGAATGGTCTCCGGGCTGCGGCTGCCGTAGGGGACCCGACC
>UMKD01050061.1_pt1 | contig 10850 bp, 10 predicted proteins | sample 1966221 | NCBI WGS metagenome assembly UMKD01 (sample SAMEA4836167, study PRJEB28245) | human gut metagenome | biome: gut microbiome; material: fecal sample | place: Denmark | collected 2008
AGCTGCTTAGCACATTATTGAATTATTAACGAACTATTGTAATATAAAAAGTGATATGACGAAAGATGAACTCTATTCTAAGATAGCTGAAATGCTCCCTGTAGAGAATACGGATAGTAAGCCATTTCGTATACTTTTATCTGATAGTCTGAAGACTTATCTATCTTATATAAACAAGACGGAAGGCATCGGAGATGAGGACAAAAAGGAAGTTGCCTATATCTGTGAGGCGATAAAAGCTATCGTCAAAGCGCAATATAAAGGTTTGCATGCACAAGCTTTTAGAAAACTGTCTAATTTGTTTTCTGGTAAAACTGGACATAAAGGTTTTGGTAATATCTTGTTTGTTTCGCAATTAGAAGCAAATAATAGTTTCTATAGGGCTAGGGTACATAGTGGTACTAAGAAGTTTACCTATAAGGATATGTTTCATATACCTTTCTCAAAACGAGGAATAGTTCAAACTCAACGCTATAGTTTTCCGGGCTATCCTTGTTTGTATGTTGGAGAAAGCGTCTATGCCTGTTGGGAAGAAATGCATCGTGTAGATTTCGATTTATGTATGATATCACGTGTAGTGAATCAGAAAGATATTTTTCTACTTGATATGCGAATACCCAATAAAAATGATTTTGATAAGAATATAATAAGGACCTTATATTTCTTCCCATTGTTACTTTCATGTATGGTAGTAGTAATCAATAGGGATGACGTCTTTAAGCCCGAGTATATCATTCCGCAGTTAGTGACAGAGTGGGTAATTACTCATAATGATAAGCCGGAAACTAAGAAAAAAAATGTTTTGATTTATGGTATACGATATACATCGTCATTGAAGACCGATGAATTTGAATTTCCAAAGTCAAAACTCGATAATATCGCATTGTTCCCAATAGATGCTTTGGGGGCTAATGGTAATAATTATTGTCCTAAGTTGGTCGATAATTTCTCGATAACGAATCCTACCTGCAATGAATTAGAGAAGTTGAAATGTGGCTATGACATAGATTTAGGTAAAGCTGGGTATGATGATAAAGAATTTGAATTATTTGCTAACTATGAACTTTCAGATTTTGGGCAATTAGAAAAAAGATTACGTGACACTGATAAGTTCCCGCTTTATAAAATGAGTAACTAAAGTTTCTGTGGTGAAGTTGAAGGTGAAAACATATATGAATAGTACATCTCCATATTTTGCTTTATTACGATATTGCCTGGGGAAAAAGAGGAATATGAGTAGGGTGATTGCTGGTATGAACTGGCATGAGCTGTATTCTTTTGCTTCTAAGCAGGCGTTGCTGGGGCTTTGTTTTGATGGTATCGAGAGACTGGGGGAGGAGTATCCTGAGGAGTTGAAGCGGAACCCGATAGGGAGGGAACTGCTGATGACTTGGATGGGTAAAGCGCAACAGATTCGCAGACAGAATATGAAGGTGAATGCTGTGACAGGTAAGCTCTTCGCTATGCTGAGAGAGGATGGGATGAGGTGCTGTGTTTTGAAAGGACAAGGGAATGCCTTGATGTATCCGAATCCTTATTCACGTAATCCTGGGGATATTGATGTTTGGATAAATGCTAGTAGGGAGAGGATTATGGAGTATACTCAAAAAAAGTTTGAACTGGGGGATGATATCAGACTGCAGCATCTGGAGACTTCCTTGGATGGTGTGCCTGTAGAGTTGCATTTCTTTCCTTGCTCCATGAATAATCCTATCTATCATGCCAGGTTGCAGAAATGGTTTCGAAGGTATGCGGATCTGCAATGCTCGCATATTGTGGGGCTGCCCGATGGGGCAGGGGATATTGCTATACCGACGACGGCATTCAATGTTGTTTATCAGCTGACGCATCTGTATCACCATTTCTTTGATGAAGGGATTGGAATGAGGCAAATCATTGATTACTATTATATAGTGAATAATGATGAGTTATTGGTGGTTAGGGATACTTTGCAGAGAGAATTGAAAGATCTTGGCTTGTGGAAGTTTGCAGGGGCGGTGATGTATGTGCTGCATGAGGCATTGGGATTACCTGAGGAGAAGATGATAGCTCCGATGGATGAAAAGCGAGGAAAGTTGTTGCTGGCAGAGATTCTTGAGGGCGGCAACTTTGGACGTCACTTCACCAAATATGGCGGGTTTACGCATCAGAGTACAGGGAAGAAGTATTTCCTGAAGATTTGGAGAAATATGCATTTCGTTAGATATTATCCTGCTGAGGCTTTAAGTGAGCCAATCTTCAGAACTTGGCACTTCTTCTGGAGGGTAAAGAATAAGAAATAATAGATTTCAAAAACTGCGGTATTCCAATAAAAGTGTGATAACTTCTATCACCCTGAGGCTGATGGGGGTATCTCTATCTTAGATGATTCTCTATGTATCGATTGGCGCATTCCTACGGAACACGCTAATTTTACATACCAGATACTCTTGTCAATCAAATGTTGCAGACTGTTATAGGGTATTGTGGCTATTTCTTTTCTAGCGTTGATCTAACTTGGACTTATGATAGTTTCAAAAATAATTGTTGGTATAGTTTTGTTCAAGGTGAGGGTGAGGATGATGTAACTAATAGTGGTTATATTTTTCCACGCGAACTTAGGGATGAAGCTGATAAAATGATGTATAAAGGAACTGGAACTCAGTATACTACCCTTAAACGAGTAAAGACAATTTTTAGATTAAATGCTAACTAGATTTAAATACAAGAATTGAATGTAGCATTGGGCTTAAGTGATGGTTTTGACCTTAATATGGGGAAGACTTCATTTTCTGATTTTTGTAAATATTATCCGCAAGTAGATTCTCTTGAATCTACAAATATGATTAAGCAAGAATTTGGAGAAAAGCCCAGAATTTGGGCTGATCTTGTCTTTATATATGTCTATGCTGGTCCACGTACAGGAAACAAGGATGGCAAGATTGATATGAAGAGTCTTGTACTCACTCGAATGAAGAAGATGTAGATGAAAGATATAGAGGAACTTTTAAATGGGCACATCCCGAACTATACTTTAATTAGTAAAATTTTAAAGATCTCTCGTGTTTACAGCGTAAAGCCGCTTAGCTCATTGTTGAATTATTAACGAACTATTGATTATAATGGAAACAATATATAAAAATGAAATCTTAGGTGAATCCGGTTGTTGTAACGTTAATTTTTTAGTTCATGATAATAAAGTCTATGTGATGGATAATCACTTGTGTGCAAGTTGGTGTTGGGAACAAAAAATCAATCCTGCATATCAATATGGTATATTTCACATAGATAGGCATTATGATTTATTGAATAATCTAAGTGATGCTTATCTTAGAACTAATCATGATAGGTTAACTGGAACAAATTTTGATGATTTTAACTCATTGGCAAATGCTGCTGGTATCAGATATGATAATTATATAGATGCATTTTACCGATTGCATCCAGATTTATTGACAATAGCTTATTATTGTACTCATCATGATGGTAGTGATTGGCATAGAATGAGTTTGGAATCCATAAGCTCAGATGCTACAGACGTAAAGATATATGACTTAGTCGATAATGTTGACTATTGGATAGGTGAAAGCGATATTGAGCATTGGATATTGAATATAGATCTTGATTTCTTTTTTCAAGGGCAAGGAGAGGAAGGACATTATCGCTTTCTAACAACACATTATGTGAAAAGGCTATGTCGTGCCATAAAGAAAGTTTTAGATAAAATTGATGTCATTTCAATAGCACTTAGTCCTGAATTTTGTAACGGATGGGGGTCATCTTTTGATGTACTTCATATATTTGAAGATGAACTAGGTTTTAAAATGCCTTTCAAATATAGTAAGATAGAAGGACGAGATGTTTTAGTATAATGTCATACATAGTTATGAAACAGGAAATTTTATTTATTATGCATATGCCGCCTCCTGTGCATGGTGCTGCGATGGTGGGGCAATATATCCATGACAGTAAGTTGATTAATGATAAGTTTGATAGTCATTACATCAATCTTACCACGGCTAAGAATCTGCAAGATATTGGTAAGGTTGGAATCAGAAAGTTGGTTGATTTTATCATGCTGCTTCGTAGAATCAGAAAGAGTTTGAAGGAAATTAGACCGGACTTGGTATATGTAACACCTAATGCCTGTGGCGGTGCCTTCTATAAAGACTATATCGTTAAGGGAATTAAGGTGATTCTCTTGTTTGAATGTTTATATAGTGATGTCATGAAGTATGTAATAATGTGTGAGTAAGACATAATATGAAACTGATATATTGCTATATAGCGCACTTTCGCAATATCGAAAACCAGGAAGTATCTCTTTCTGATGAATTCGTTTGTCATTACCATGATTCTAAGCTGCTTATTGAAAAGCAGGAAAAGAATCCATTGATGGATTACATTTATGATAATGGGTTCATGAGTAATCTAAAGATCATTATCGGAAAAACAGGGTCTGGTAAAACCAATTTCCTGCAACTAATTGGTATGGACGAATGGCGCAGAATAGAGTCTGATGCTAGTGATGCTTATCTGTTGTTGTATAAAATGCATGATGGAAATGCCTTTTTTGCTGAGGAAGTAGGTCTTGGTCATAAGAAACGTGCATATTATTTCACATATGATTTTGACAAGCATGTGGTTCTTTCCACTACTCCTGCAACTAAGGCGGATAAAGAGAATACGTATATAGTCAATGCCTTTGATAGATATGCTTTTGCAAACTGTCCTTACGAAGATGAAAGGCAGGAAGGGGTGTATCATACTGATACATTTATCCCAAGAATAATTGCTCAATATGGTAAGGCAAGTATTTCTATGGAATGTGATTTCTTAAAAGAGTACTTGAGTCATTTTGCAGAAGAAAGTATCAAAAGAAAGGCCTCTTTGGTTATTAAATGGAATAACTGGCAGAATAAAATCCATTCTGATTTGGATGAAAAACTGGTAAAAAAAGAGTATTGGACATATAAGGATAGAGCGAAAGAGCAAAAGGAAAAGAATCTTCGTAGCGGGCAATACGACAAGCCAGTACAGTATGATAAGAAATCTACTCCCAAGAGTCGTTTTATACATGACTTGATGGTAGATTTTGCCATATATTTGCGTAAGTGGGCTGAACAGGTGGATTATGAGTTTCCTGAAAAATACTACAGATATGCCGGCATGGTATATGATTTGGGAGTTGAAGACCCTAGAGAATTGCCTGATGGAGAGAAAATAGGTATTTTGAAACGTATCGATTGGTTATGCCAATATATTGATTACCATACTGATGAAGAAACCAGTAATCGAGGACTTGTTTGGCAGATTGGTTCTGATATTAGAGATTTTTTCCATCTTTTAAGTAAGATGGATGACAAATACTTCACAGATACAGAGTTTTCTATACCTGTAATGGATATAGATATTAGTGAAAAATCTGTGATGGGCGAAGTGTTTGAACGGATGGAGCAATATCGACCAGACGAAATTGGTGTTTTTACAAAATGTCTGTTACCTTATCATTGGACTTATGTAAGTTCTGGTGAGTATCAATATGCTAAGATATGGGGCGTGTTGGAAGAATATGGAGTAAAAGTTAAAATATTGACGCAAGGACAAAAATATTCGGAAGCCATTCAGCCTAATCTCATTCTTTTGCTGGATGAACCTGAGAATTATATGCACCCGGAAATGTGCAGGACTTTCATTAGAAATCTAAATGTCTTGCTAAGTAAACGTGACCCAAATTCAGAATTGCAAGTTCTGATTAGTACTCATTCACCATTTATGCTATCTGATGTTATGGCATCCCAGGTTATCAAGATGAACTATGATGAGTATGGTAGGTGTATTATCTCAAAAAGTGAGAGACCTTATTATGCTGCCAATGTTCATAGTATTATGGCAGATGGCTTCTTTTTGAAATATACCATCGGGGAACAGGCTCGTATTTTCTTGGAAGATAAGTTTGAACTGTTAAAATCATTGGTATCTAGGAAAAGTGAGCTTTCTTTATCAGAAAAAGAGGAACTTACGATGATTCGCCAATTGATTCCGAATATAGGTGATGCATTGATTCGTCATTGTTTCTGTATGTTGTTGGAAAAGTTGCAATAAGATGATAAGACTATTATTCCCGAATATAGAAGAATTGAAGCAGCTTCATTATGAAGCGGTAAAAAGTTATGTGGCTGATATCATGCGCAAGGAACAACGCAAGGACTTTTATCAGAAGGTTATAGATCTTCCTGGATTTGAAAGTTATGACAAGGAGTATGATTTTAGACATGACACTTTTGATTGGCTCAAACAATTTGTGCTGGCCGATTGCTCGACTCTTGCCAGTTGGGTGGCTAATTGCCCTAAGCTTCTGAAATTTGATTATATGAAGAAGGTGTATATAAACAGATTCTCAAATGGTATCTCGAAATATGTTGATCGGCAAGAAACATATAATTCGTATGCTTTGTTTGAGAAGATGAATTTGAAGGTTTGTCCATATTGCGAGCATGAGTTTCTGGATGTAGTTGAAGTGATGCAGGGTACTCAGACGAAACGTACTATAGAGTTTGACCATTTCTATCCTAAAGGGAGTGATGAGTATCCAGCTTTGGCTATGTGTTTTTACAATTTGATACCAAGTTGTAAATCTTGTAATCAGCTAAAAATGACGAATCCGGTAGCTGCTAATCCTTATGAGGCTAATATAGAAAATCTTTCTTATTTCTATTCAAACCAACTGATTGGTGTGAATTATACTGCAGTATCAGAAACAGACTTCACAATCGGGCTTCATACAGAGGGAAATATGGTGGTTAATCAAGATACCCTAGGTTTAGAACAAAGATATCAAAGTCTGAATTCTACTGCTTGTCAATTGCTGAAGAACAAACAGAACTTCGATGATGATAAGTTGGCAGAGATGGAGCGTATGGGATTTGGAACTGTAGAGGAACTAAAGTGTTCATTCTTTGGCAAACCTAGAAGCGAGGCTTTGGGTACAGAGTTGCATACAAAGATGAAAGAGGATTTAATTGGGTATTAAAGTATATAATGACCAGAATGGGTAAGGGATACCAGTTGGAAGATTTTCTCCCAGACTTCGCTATCTAGCATGAAGTAAGGAATAGCTTTCCTACTATCCTCTGCAAAATAGAAAAACAGATGTTTGATGCCTGGGCCTATGGCATACCTTGTGTGGTTACTCCTGTAGGTGGTCTGCCTGATGTTATTAAAGAAGGAAAGAACTGCCTCACTTTCCCATTTGATGATGTGGATGCGCTTACCATGCAGCTTCGAAAACTGATGGAATCTCCTGATCTTCTCAGGAATATGGCTGAATATTCTAAAAGTTTCGGAGAGAGGGTGTTCGCTCCTGTTATGGTGAATGAGAGCATTGAGAAATTATATGAGGAAATATTTAAAGCTTAATCTTGATTTTTAAGTATCAGATTTGAGACAAAGGTTATAGTTATGTCCGTTTCATCAACAGTTTTTGGTTATCATGTTCAATATCTCTATACGTTGTATAGAATGATAGAGTCTGCTGATTCTAAAGAAGTATTCGTGCCCGAAGGAAGAGAAGATTTAGACATATATTTGAATGACCAAATTATCGAAACCATACAGGTGAAGTGTTATTCTGGGACAATCGTGTATTCTGATCTGTTTTCCAAGGGTAAATCGACTTCTTTGTTTTCTCGTGGTAAGGATAGTTTAGATGAAAATTCAAATGTAAAAATATCATTCGTGGCGGTTGGACATGGCAATGATAAAGGAGTGATTTCTGATAGATTGACGAAGGTGTCCTCTCTTGTAAAGTCGCTCAAAAAAGAGGAAACTCTTCATTTGGATTATGCTTCTTCCAAGGAGCTTGCTGCAAAAATATTATGGCAGTCTAAATCGCAAGGAGAGTTGGAAAATTATGTTGAATCCGTTTTAAAAAATCGATTTCCATCTATTGATCCTTTAATAGTAAAGGATTATTTGGTTCAGTGGATTTGTTATCTTGTGATAAATGAAATGTCTGCTACTTATGATGATTTATGTTGTCAGGTAGGACAGATTATAGCGTTTTCTGTGCGTCAAAAGGAATTCTTTACTCAATTTGGACTAACAGTAATTCCACTTTTTCAGTCAGTTTGTCAGGAAGATGTTAATTCTGAAATATCTTATTATCAAGGTATATCTGCTAAGGAAATACATATTGCCAAAAATTATGATGTTGTCAGAGAAGAAAAGTTGCAACAACTCTATGAGAAGCTGAAAGACAATAATCTTGTTTTCATAACGGGTGTCTCAGGTTCTGGCAAAAGTAGTTTAGCATATCGTTATTTGAAGATTTGTGGTACTCCTTTACGATACGAGATTAAATATGTAAATCGAAATAACATATCGCAAATCATTGCCACCATCAAAGATATTTCGAAAGGCTTGAAGAGTGAAGCTTTTGTTTATTTAGATGTGCTGCCATACGATACTTCATGGATTCAAGTGGTAAATGAAATAGAGGATACTCCTTTTGTTAAATGCTTAGTAACAATCCGGCAGGATGATTGGAATAGGTGTAAAAACAAGGTTAATGAGAAACTTCATTATTCTACTCTTGCCTTAGATTTAACCGAATCTGAGGCAAAGGATATCTTTGATCATCTATGCGATAGAGGATTGTGCCATATTGATATCTTTGAAGAGGCTTGGAATAATTCTGGACATCCTCAAACATTGCTTGAATATGTGTATTTCTTGACACATGGTGTTCCTCTAAGGGCAAGAATCTCTGAACAGATAGGAAGACTTGATCATGTAAATGCCTCCTTTCTTCAGTATATATCTGTCTCGAATGTCTTGCAGGGAAATATCTCTGTGAATGCCATTCGGAACTTGTGTCATCTTTCTCCAATGGACCTGTCTCGATGTATAGACCAAATGAAAGGTGAATTCTTTGAGTATAATGGTGAAGGATTTTCTGATGTTCACCCCATTAGGACTCATATCATAGTTGAAGAGATATTTAGGAATTATAGAAATGGATTAGGAGAAATCGGTATGGAATTATTCGAGCATATTAATGAAAACACAAGTCCTCTGTTTCTTATGGCCCTTATAGATGAAGGAAAATATACGCCTGATTCTCTTTTGCGTGAATTGGAGGGTAAGAAGATAAACTCTATGCAAGCGTATATTGTGGCAAGAACATTGGTATGGTGTGGAGTTAAGCATTATATAGATAATAATCAAGCAGCGTTTGACTGGTTAAGGCAAACTGCGCCTCTTTGTTGGCAAGTGTTAGTGCCTGTTAACTTTACGGAAATCGAACTTGAGGAATCTGTTGATAAATTGTTTGGAAGCCAAATAGGTCTTACGATGGATGATGTAAGGAAAAAATTTTCTTTGCAGACTGAGGTCTATTTCTATTTATGTAAATGGCTTGATAGTTCTATCTCTTTGGAAAAGCCTAAAGAGTGGCGAGACTATTTTTGGTTGGCAAAATTCTTAACGATATGTAATTTGCAGCTTTCTTATAAGCCAGAGTTTGTTGATTTTAAGATAGATGCTAAAGCTCCTAATAATTTGGAAGAGATGGCAGATGTTCTTCTTGGACTGAAATTGGCTGGTTACGATTCTACCACATTTAGTCAACTGGAAGAAAACTTCGTTAAACAATTTCGCATCCAAAATAATATCTTGGAGTTTGATATTTGTGAAAATGAGGTTAAATGTCTTACTTTCTTAGACTATTTTACTGCAGGGAAACAATTTGAAAATGGAGATGGAGATATAATGCATCGCATTAATCTGCATCATATTGATTTGCTGAGAAAAGCATTTCCAAATGCAGATGTATATCATTCAGAGATCATAAAAGATGAGATTTTTGAAGATATAGATTTGACTTTTGAAAAGCATATTAGTAGAGAAAAGTTGCCGCTTGATGATATGCAAGAACCGCGCACAATAATAGTGCATTTGTATGAAAAAAGCTATGTTCTTCCTTCCAGAAAGGCTTATTGTGATCAATTGATAACTTTGCGTAAGCTATTTGTTGATGTAATAAAAGAATATTGGCAAGGCATTGATGACATTCATCGAGTTGGAAAGGCGTACAATGCCAAAATGGATCAAGTTTCTTATGATGTGTGTGATAAGATTTTAAATACTCACATAGAGTTGCCTGCAACTGAAATAAATAGATTCGGATTAGGTTATGAAATTAACAAAAAGGAGAATGAAGACCAAAGTACAAAAGATAATTTGAAGAAATTAAACTCCTTGTATTCTCATTATTCTACAGATTTGACAATCTTCTTCAGACAGTGTTACCAGCCTTCAGGTGGCTTCATCAATGATGTTCAAAGAATGACGATGATATTGCTGGATGCACAGGATAAGTTGAAAAAATTGCAAAGCTTATTTCATCAGGTTTTTGATGGTTATGTTGATGTCGTTGAGATCAAGCAACTTGATGAGAGAGAAAAACAGCAGATGACGTGCCTTATTGCAGTTTATAATTGGTTGGCTCAAAACCAGCCTTATATGTCTTGCAGGCAGTTATTAAAGCAGATAAAACCAAAGAAACTGACGGCTACTCAAACATCTGAAGTCAACAATGAGGTTATAGATAATCCGTCTCAAACTATAGTTGACTCTATTGAAGATTTGGAAAATATTCGGAATATGCAATTGAGAGATATTTATAATAGATGCTCTCATCTTGATGACTTATCTATCCAAATCGTTGATAAGTATATAAAACGCTATGATGATACTATAGAGAGTATGAGAAATTGTGTTTTATAGTTAACTGTATTTTGCTGCTATCGTCAAAATAGATAACGATAGGTAAGTCTGTGCCACCAGGAACATCTCCTGCAGAGAAAGCT
>UMKD01003975.1_pt1 | contig 10681 bp, 11 predicted proteins | sample 1966221 | NCBI WGS metagenome assembly UMKD01 (sample SAMEA4836167, study PRJEB28245) | human gut metagenome | biome: gut microbiome; material: fecal sample | place: Denmark | collected 2008
TGTCGTGATTGGTTGATGCATCAGGAGAGTTCTTCGCCTCACTCATTGGTACTTTCCTCATCTAGAGTGTTTAATACAGGGTTAATCAAATGTTCTACACGCAATGCATACTGGCCATTTTGAGTACCGTATTGACTGGTTAATACGGGAACGCCATCAACATTAACGATGAGGCGGTCAGGTTTCTCAATTGGGATCACATCCCCTTTTTGCAGTTGCAGTAAGCTAGAAATTCGCATTGGAATGTCAACAAAGTTGGCAACCAACTCAAGTTCAGAACGTTTCACTTGGGTGACAAGGTTGGTGACCCAAGTTTCATTTTCTTGGTGGCCTTGTTCCATTGGTGGGTTTATTAAACGTTCACGTAATGGCTCAATCATGGCGATCGGAATACAAATACTGAATTCACCAACGGTATTGCCTATCTCCACTAAAAACGGTGTGGTAACGACAATGTCATTAGGGGAGGTGGTGATATTAGTGAATTTGACTTGGATTTCAGAACGTACATATTCCACTTCAATATCAGCGATTGGCTTCCAAGCATCGCGATAAGCCCCTAAGGCTAACTTGAGCATGCGATTGATAATGCGTTGTTCAGTATTGGTAAACTCTTTACCTTCTTGCCGTACAGGAAAGCGGCCGTCTCCACCAAACAGATTATCGACAGCGATGTAAACTAATGCGGGCTCAAAGGTAAACAGTGCCGTACCCCGTAAAGGCGGCATATGGATTAAGTTTAAGTTAGTTGGTACGGGTAAATTACGCGCAAACTCATGGTAAGGTTCAATTTTAATACCGCCCACCGTAATATCTGGGCTGCGACGTAACATATTGAACAAACCCATACGGAACTGGCGAGCAAAACGTTCATTAATGATTTCGAGAGACTGCATTCGCTCCCTAATAACTCGACGTTGAGTATTCGGGTCGTAAGGGCGAACATTATCTTTCCCTTGAGTCTCTGGCACAGGCGTATTGCTTGATGGTGCATCATCATTAAGCAGCGCATCAATTTCGGCCTGAGATAAAATATTATCGCTCATGAATATTACCGCAGAATAAAAGTAGTAAATAACACATCAGAAATATCCTGATCGGTATCACCTGGGATCAGGGTAGGGGTGAGCGTTTGCTTGATATCTTTCATTAACTGCAACTTACCTTCATGCGTCTCAATATTTTTTGCTTTTTGCTCTGAAAGTAGCAGTAACAAACGGCTACGCACTTCAGGGAGGTATTCATGAAGTTGTTTGCGCGATTTTTCGTTCGCAAGTCGCAAAGTCACATGGATATAAAGCACACGATCAGGTGCATTAGCTGCACCTGCCAAATTGACGGTAAATGGCTCTAACTCCATAAAAATGGGTTGTGGCATGTTTGGGCGCTTTTCTTCCTCACTCGCCGTTTGCGTGCCTTGTTGTGTCGTCCACCAGGTATAACCCCCAAACCCTGCGCCAGCAAGGGCAAGAAGGGCAAATAGAATAAGCAACCCTTTGTTGGAACTTTTTGATTTTTTGCTCGACGACATTTAGCTGAATTCCTGTTTCTTGGATGCTAAACCCAAATGGGTTTTTACGTTATGATCTCTAGCATTATGGCTTGGTTGCCAAGAGTTAAAGGAGTGAAAAACGAAACAAAAAGGCGGTAACTCGGCGCTTTAGCTAGGAAATTACCGCGATTCGTTTGTTTTTTATGCAAAAGTGTTAATGCCACCTTGTCTTGATGCTACATTTTTAGGTGAAACAGTGGCATTTGCTTCGCTGATACCAACAGCACCAACGGATGGATGTGTCGCTTGAATTTGGCCATCGTTTTGGTGCGCATTTTGCTGCGAGCTATCGGATTGCTGGTTCAAGTTATCTTGGCCAACAGAGCCTTGAGCAAGATGAATACCACTTTCTTGTAGCGCACTGCGTAGCACTGGCATCATGGATTCCATGGCAGCACGTACATGACTATGTGGAGAGACAAAATGCATTACTGCTTGGTTATCTTCGATGCGTAAATGCACATTTAGTGAACCTAACTCTTCAGGGTGCAAACGAATTTGTGCTTGAGACACCCCTTGGCGAGAGAAAAATAACATATGTTGGCTTAATTGCTGCTGCCACGCTTCGCTACCTAATTGGCTGGCTAAATGCATGGTTGGAGCTGCTGTTGGCGCATTTATGGTTGCCGCTTGGGCTGTTGATGTCGTTGGCATCATGCTAACTGGCGCGGTCGTTGTATGCTGTGAGGATGTGGTGGTAAAGGCGCCCGTTTCAGTTTGTAGTGTAAATGCGCCTTTCGCGGTTTGGTTCAGGGCCTCACTTGAAACATTTTGTAGGTTTAATACTGGGCCTTTATCACTCACTTTTTTATTCAATGGCATGAAATCAGCAGTTAAATTTTTACTGCGTATATCTCGTGGGTTATCAAGGGGAAAAAGAGGCTGGTCACGACGTTCTTCTTTTTCATTCTTAATAAATACCCCAAGTTCTGGGCCATCTTCTTCGCCTGCGATTTGTTGCTGTGAACCTTCCAGATGTTTGGCATCATCTTCATTAATGATGCCATCTGCATTATCCGTTAGGTGCTGCATTTTTTGGGTAAATGCGCCTAAAACCGAGTGTGCTTCTGTTTTAATAGTTGTATTTGCCGTTGCTTGTACTTGGCCAGTTAATGACTGTTTTAGGCTATTTAACCACGCTTGCTCGTTAGCATCTTTGCCTGTTAATAACTCAGTGTTAAGTGCAGTTTGCACGCTATCAGCACGCAAGTTACGGCTAAAGTTCAGTTGCTCAATGGCATTTTCAGCCGTTTTTTGCCCAACCTTGGTTTGTTCAATCGTTTCTTTACTCGCTATTGCCAGTTTGTTATCAACAATGCCTTTGTTAAGTGCTTCTTCATTGATCGGTTGATTAGTGACATTTTGTTTTTCAATCGGTTGCTGGTTATCAAGCATGGCTTGAAAGGGGAGTGCAGGGGCTTGATTTTCATCAGCGCGCGATTCATTTTGTTGTATATTGCCATTTTTAGTCGATGATGCGGTTGGCACATTCAGGGCGTTGATGTCCATTTATTGAGGTCTCCGTAAAGTCGCTCGTTGAGCAAATTCATCCATTTGCTTTTGTTCTAAGCGGTTTTGACGTTGGTATTCAGTATGTTCAGCACGTTGAATTAACGTATCGAACGCGTTGACACGCTGTTGTTTTTCTTGCCAATGGCGGTTAGCTTCGTTAACGCGTTGCTCCCATAAATTCAGTTGTTGCTGCTGTTGCTCAATGGTCAGTTCCAATGTGACCAAAAATTGCTGATAATTCTGCCACTTATCCGATTCCATACCCGTATGCAAGGTTTGGTTGAGTTTTTGACGATATTCGGATTGGTAGTTTTCCAACATATTTAGTTGCTGCGCCATTTGGGTGTGGGTTTGGCGCACTTGAGCTAACACTTTCGCCGCTTCTTCCGAGGCTTCAACAGCTAAGGTGAGTAATGTTGTTAAGGCATTATTTTGGGCCATTTATCCCCTCGTTATTCGTTGGGAACCACTTGAGTCAACTGTTCGCATGCGGTTTGATAATCACATCGCTCATCAATATCTTGCTGCAAGAACTTCGACATCCGTGGGTAATATTGAATTGCTGTATCCAACATGGGGTCACTGCCCATGGCGTACGCACCGACGTTAATTAAATCTCGGTTGCGTTGATAACTAGACGTTAACTGCTTGAAACGTTGAATTTTTCGGTAATGCTCTTTAGGAATGAGCTCCGTCATTGCTCGGCTGATGGATGCCTCGACATCAATCGCAGGGTAGTGCCCTGACTCTGCCAGTGAACGTGAAAGAACAATATGGCCATCCAAAATGGCGCGAGCCGAGTCAGCAATTGGGTCTTGTTGGTCATCCCCTTCCGTTAAAACGGTATAGAACGCGGTAATTGACCCACCATTTTTCCCATTCCCTGCACGCTCAACTAATGCTGGTAATTTGGCAAATACAGAAGGCGGATAGCCTTTCGTTGCTGGTGGTTCACCTACGGCTAAGGCAATTTCCCGTTGTGCCATGCTGTAGCGGGTGAGTGAATCCATAATCAACAGCACACTTAAACCTTTATCGCGAAAATATTCAGCGATACGAGTGGCATAAGAGGCGCCTTGCATGCGCAATAAAGGGGACACATCGGCTGGTGCTGCAACGACAACAGCACGTTTTAAGCCATCAGCCCCTAAAATATTTTCAATGAAATCTTTGACTTCACGACCACGTTCACCGATCAACCCGACTACGATAATATCGGCTTGTGTAAAGCGTGCCATCATGCCAAGTAACACGCTTTTCCCCACACCAGAGCCTGCAAATAGCCCCATGCGCTGGCCTCGACCAACCGTTAATAACGCATTGATTGCACGAACGCCGACATCCAATACACTGCTAATGGGCGTTCGCTCCAATGGGTTAATTGGTGGAGTGATTAACGGAGCACGTGTTTTTACCTCCAATGGGCCTTTTCCGTCTAATGGATTACCTTGCGCGTCAAGTACTCTGCCTAATAACTCATTACCAATGGGTAATAGGCGGCTAGTTTGCCCGTCATCGCCGGTTGATTGCGCATAAACACGTGCACCAGGTGCAATTCCTTCAAGGTCAGCAAGGGGCATCAATAACATTCTTGGGCCGTTAAAACCGACAACTTCACATACCACTTCATCTGAACCGCCATTAATAGAGCGCTCAATAAAGCAGGTTGCCCCTAAAGGCATTTTAATACCTTCGGCTTCCATCACTAAGCCAGTGATTTTTGTGAGGCGGCCATAACGACGCACCATCGGGATCCCTTTCATCCGCGATTCTAAATCGTCCAACGAGGCAATCCAGCGTCCCAATCGTGCCGTCATGAAAAGCTCTCCGGTGCATATAAACGACACAATTCTTGCCAGCGTGTCGCCACAGTCATATCAATTTCACCGTCTTCTGCGACGACTCGGCAACCACCGATATGCAGTTTAGGGTCAGCCACTAAGCGCCAGCCATTCAAGTTGAGTAGGGAACCGAGATGCTGCTCGATTAATTCAAAATGATTTGGGTTGACGTGCAGCTCAGGTTGCCCAGCAAAAATTGGTTTTTGTTGGAGTAACTGGCTGATTTCCTCCAACAATGCAGTGCCATCACAAACGGTGGATTGACCTAAAACTTGCTTAGCCGCAGTCAACGCTATCTGCAACAGTTTAGTGGTCACCACCGTATCAAAGGTATCGAGAGAATAATTGAATTCAGACAGCAGTTTTTGCCATGTTTCAATCACAGGTTGTTGCAAAGCAAGTGCCTGCTCACGCCCTTGTTCTTCTCCAGCTCGTAAGCCTTGCTCAAAACCAGCTTGGTAACCTTCTTGCTGGCCTTTTTCATGCCCTTGTTGGTAACCCGTCCGCTGTGCATCTTCCTTGATGTTATCGAGCAAATTAATTTGCTCTAACACTTCTTTTGGTTCAAGGCACGGGACTTTTGGCGCGTCAGGCTCAGGAACATCACTTAATGCAGGAATGCCTGAGTTGAGATCCCATTGATTAAGCTCACGAAGCTGCCAAGGCTGCCATTGGTCATTTGGAATTGTTGACTTAGACATAGACGTCGTCTCCACCACCTATAGCGATTTCGCCTTTTTCGACTAAACGACGAACGATAAGCAAAATGGCTTTTTGTTCGTTTTCCACTTGAGACATACGCACAGGAGAACGTGATTCCAAATCGTCGCGCACAATTTCTGCAGCGCGAGCGGCCATATTGTTGAGGAAGTGGTCGCGTAGTGCTTGGTTGCTGCCTTTGAGGGCAATAACCAGCGAGTCTGTCGAAACATCCTGCAAAATACGTTGAATGCTGCGGTTGTCCACCTCGATAAGGTTTTCGAATAGGAACATTTCGTCAATAATACGTTGAGCAAGCTCACCATCGTAATCACGCATTGCATCGATAACGCTTTCTTCTTGCTGGCTTTTCATCAAGTTGATGATTTCTGCCGCAGTTCTCACGCCACCCATTTTGCTGCGTTTGAGGTTTTGGCCATCCAGTAAGTTGTTCAACACTTCGGTCAATTCCGCCAATGCAGCAGGTTGGACACCACCAAAGGTGGCGATACGTAGCATAATATCGTTGCGTTGGCGTTCTTCGAATAATTCGAGGACATCCGCTGCAAGATTGCGTTTTAAGTGAACCAAAATAGTGGCGATAATTTGCGGATGTTCATCACGGATAATATCGGCAACGGTTTGGGGTTCCATATAGTTGAGGCTTTCGATCCCTGACGTGGTTTCTTGTTTTTCAAAGATGTCCTCAAGTAGGCTTGCAGCGCGTTCTTCGCCAAGTGCTTTCACCAATACAGAACGCAGATAGTCATTCGTGTTGATATTGAGTGCCGCGAATTGAATCGCTGACTCTTCAAATTCAGTTAATACTTCTGCCAGTTCGTTATTTGAGATTTGGCGCATGTTTGACACGGCCATACTCAATTGCTGAACTTCTTTAGGATTCAGGTGCTTAAATACTTCCGCAGCCTGGTCTTCACCGAGCGTCATTAACATCACGGCACTTTTTTCTGTTCCACTTAAACTCATTGGGATTTTCCTAACCACTGACGGATAACCATTGCCACGATTTGTGGGTCTTTTTCTGCCATTTCACGGATACGTTGGCTTTGGATCTCAGCACTAACACGTTGACGAGTCAGGCGACGGCGTGTTTGCTCATCCATTTCTTCATCAATCGCTTCATCAACCACGAGCGGTGTTTTCAGTTGTGTGGCAACAAAAACCTCGGCTTCAGCTTGGGCTTGTTGTGCTTTTCGGTATTTAACCCATTGAGGTTTGATACCGAAACGCCACATAAACCAAGCAATAATGGCAATAAGCAGTATTTTTCCGTAATCCAGTAACTGAGCAATAAATTGTGGGCTTTCAAGTAACGAAGGTGCTTCTTCAACCGGAGCCTCATTGGTAAACAATGAATTAGTAATGTTGAGAGAATCCCCACGTGCAGTGGAAAAGCCCATTGCTTCGCGTGTCAATGCTTCAATTTGTTGCAGCATCTCTGGTGGCAATGGCTTCATTTCTGGACCATTTTCACCATCTTGTGAATGGTAATTGACAATAACTGCGACCGAGAGCCTATCGACGACACCAATTTGCCGTTGAGTGTGACTAATTTTGCGATCTACTTCGTAATTTGTGGTTTCATCGCTTTGCGAGTTCGAGACGCTATTACGGTTATTCGCCGTTTGAGCGCCATCTTTATTGTCTTTATTGGTTTCAATAGGTGCACTTGGTGCACTAACGGGTTGATTTGAAAGCGCACCTGGCACTCCACCGGTTCCGCCATTGTTATTTTGCATACTTTGGCTGTTTTGGCGGGAACGAATAGCCGCACTATCTGGCGTTTGGTTGGGCTTATATTCCTCTGAAGTTTGTTCGACTTTCGAGAAATCCATTTGCGCGGTGACTTGGGCATGAATATTGGCACGACCGACTAACGGCGACAGAATATCTTCTATGCGCTGTTTGAGATGAGACTCCATCTCTTTAGTCATTTTGATTTGTGCGCTGTTTGCCGATTGCTGGCTATTATCGTTATTGGTGAGTAAGCGACCCGCTTGGTCAACAATAATGACATTACTAGCGGTTAGGCCTGTTACGCTACTTGATACCATATGGACAATGGCGCTGATTTGCCCTTCATCAAGCATTCTTCCCGGTAGTAAACCGACCGTCACAGAAGCCGTTGGTAGCTTTTGCTCACGCACAAATAAGGTGGGTTTAGGAATTGCTAAATGCACCCGAGCACTTTGTACTGGGCTTAGGGACTCAATAGTACGAGAGAGTTCACCTTCTAATGCACGTTGGTAATTGATTTGCTCACTAAATTGGCTGATACCGAATTGTTCTTTATCTAATAATTCAAAACCAGTATTGCCACCTTTAGGTAAACCTGATTGAGCGAGCTTTAAACGTAATTCATGCACTTTATCTGCAGGAACTAAAATAGCGCTACCATTATCAGCAATTTGATATGGCACATTCATCTGAGTTAGCTGGCCAACAATATCGCCACCATCTTTAGCACTTAAATTGCTAAGAAGTACACGGTAGTCAGGGCTGCGTAGCCAGAGGAGAAGGGCGACAATAATTGAAACAGCCGCAGCCGCCGCAATCATTAACGGTATTTTAGGATCAGCTTTAATCCTTTCAACTATAGAGGCAAAACCCTTTTTGGCCTCCCCCGTTTCTTTAGATGCGGCACTCATAAATATTCCCTGCTTGGCAGACTACTAGACGGATGAAAATACTTTTGGTGAAACAATGTTATTTCCCTCTTCGTAACGTCACTTTTTCACTTTGCTATTATTTCTTGTTTTAAGGGGTTCTAATGACGGAATCAGCCTATAAAATTGGTGTTATTTATCGGCTTCAAGTTAAAAAGGGTGTGATAGGGTAAGCTAGCCAATATAGGTTAGTGAAAAATTCACATTAATTTAATAAGAAGAGAATCGAATGACAGTTCAAGCGATTGAAGGGGTTATTTCACAATTAAATGTCGTGGCAACCCAAGCCACTAACCCAATTAAACCCGTAATAGAGCCAGTTGGATTTGCTGATCACCTAGTTGCTTCCGTAAATCAAATTAATAAAACACGTAATGATTCAGCTAAGCAAGTTGAAAACTTCACGTTAGGAAAGCAAGATATTTCCTTAAATGACGTGATGGTTGATATGCAAAAAGCAAGTTTAAGTTTACAAATGGGAATTCAAGTACGTAATAAGCTAGTGGCGGCGTATCAAGAAATTATGTCTATGCCAGTATGATTTTACTATCTATTTGAATGTAATAAATTAATTGATTTTTTAGTACTCTGTTGGGAAAGTAATGGGGTAATTTTTTATTGCCAATAATAATCGGTTCGCATATTTTAATTCGATGATTGAGCATAGGAATAACAGTATGCAACGATTTATTGATAAGTATTTTGTTATGGTTTCGTTCGTTATTGTTGGGTTATCATTTGTATTTGCTGGTGGGCTTCCGTTTGACCCAACTGAAAAAAGTAGTCAATCATAACTGTAATGGATTACAAGATTTAAAAGCTGCGTGATGCGGCTTTTTTGTTATCTTAAATCCTACTTTATATATTGTTATTGTGAATTATCAATGGTCATTTTACCAAAGTAGTATCCAAATAATGATTTAGATAAATGATAAATATCGGTATCATGATTAAGTGTTTTTACTTAATTACTGTATTGGAAAAATAAAGGCCATTATGAAAGTAATCTCTTCGCTATTTTGTCTATTTTTAATTACGGGTTGTATATTTACGCCTTCTTTCGAGCCTGATAAACCAACATGGCCAAAGCCACATAAAGACGCCCGTTCATCCGAACAAAAAAGAGCCGATAGAGAAGCGGTACATGAGCAACAGCGAGCGGTGATGAGGGGCGAAAGGCCTGATTATGGTGTTTTTGATAGGTATTAAACCTGAAGATGTTTTCTTTTAGGTTCGGATAAATAGCAAACTATTTGTTTCTTGAATTGATGTGAAAATAAAATTTGCCATTTGGTTATAAGTGTGGCTTAATATGCTCACTGGTTTGGAAGTACAGGCCTATTTATGTTAGTCAGTTTTAAGATGTTCACCATTAAGCGTTATCTCAGATACCACTTCATTGCGAATTCCTTCTAATTAATTCCCATAAGTACCACAAGAACAAACCGCAACATGCCTTATGGCAATTTTAAAAAATTAAAGGAAATTCTATGTCTAATACAATGACTGGTACAGTAAAATGGTTTAACGATGATAAAGGTTTTGGTTTTATCACTCCTGCAGACGGCAGCAAAGATGTATTTGTTCACTTTTCTGCAATTCAAAGTGATAACTTCAAATCATTAGCAGAAGGCCAACAAGTTTCATTCACCATTGAAAATGGTGCTAAAGGCCCTGCAGCAGCTAACGTTATCGCTAAATAACGATAAACGAATCGCTAAGCATTCAAAAACCTCGCTAAATGCGAGGTTTTTTCGTTTTATCGTCTGTTATCTTCAATAAATATAGAGTTAATATTATAAAAGTTGTTTGATAAAATAATTCGCACCATCACGAATTGCTTCATCTGATATTTGCATCATGCGAGAGTAATGTAAGAAAGCATGCAAAGTTCCTGGGTACATTTTATATTCACAAGATATATTGTTAGCGTCGAGTGTTCGGAATAAAGCCAAGCTATCATCTAATAGAGGGTCAAATTCTGCACTAGCAATAAAGCAAGGTGGAATATCATTGGTTAAGTCATTATTGAATAAGCAGTAATAAGGGGCTTCTCTATCACCATTTTCCCCGAGATAGGCATTATCATAATTTTCTAAGTCTTCTTTTTGTAACCCATCCCATTCCCCACCATATAGCCGCCGACTGATTGAATCCTGTAAGCCATAAAGCCCATACCACAATAAAACGGATTTAATATTGGCACTTTCTATAGTGTTATCACGCAACCAAAGTATAGAAGCAAGAGATAACATTGCGCCAGCTGAGTCACCTGCAAAGCCAGTTTGTTGCATATTGATATTATGCTCTGCGGCATTTTGTTGATAATACTGGTAAACGGTGGATATTTCTTCAATGGCTTGGGGGGAACGAGCTTCAGGGGATAACGA
>UMKD01010340.1_pt1 | contig 10620 bp, 5 predicted proteins | sample 1966221 | NCBI WGS metagenome assembly UMKD01 (sample SAMEA4836167, study PRJEB28245) | human gut metagenome | biome: gut microbiome; material: fecal sample | place: Denmark | collected 2008
TTATAACTGCCGCAGGATGGAGAAAATCAATATCCCGCTGGCGGCAAGGGAATTAAATACGGGGCTGTTTCTGAACTGCGACAGTCTGAAACACCTTTCCTTCGGGCGTTGCAGACATATCTCCGATTTGATTTCGGGGCTGAACCATGAATTGCAGCTGTCGATTGATTTCCCCATCGAGGGCGGCGAAACGAAGCACGCGGAGCTGGTACTGCCCGATTTTCAGTATGAATATATCGAGGATACGCCGGCAAGGCTGTTCCATCAGGTGAATTACGGCACGGGGCATATTTTCCGCCAGTGCATCGGGAATTCCGAGATTGATTTCCGCCGTTATGATGAGATTTTCTATCTGACGAAGCGCGAGGATGCCGCGGAAACGGTGCTTTTGCTTGCCATGAGCCGCCTGCGGTATCCGTATCGCTTGCAGGAGAAGCACAGGGAGGTCTACCTTGATTATCTGCGGGAGCATTTGCTCTGGGCGGCGGCGTATTTCATGGAGCAGAAGGAGGGGGAAACCCTGCGGCTGTTCGCGGATTGGGGACTGCTGACGGCGGAAACCACACCCGAATTGATTGCCCTTGCGCAGAAAAAGGGGCAGACCGCAGTGCTGAGCTTTTTGATGGATTATCAGCATAGGCATTTTGCCGCAACCAAAAAGAAAAAAACATTCGACCTATAATAATACATATTTTTGATATACCGCAGAACCATGAAATGGTTCTGCAAATGGGGGTACAGGGGAATCATTCCCCTGTCAGGGTGTGGGACAGCGTCCCACGGTTTTAGGGTTATAGGAGGTGAGAAGGCATGAACGAAACACATCAAAACCTCATCCGTATCGGTACGGATATTTTAAGCGCATCGCGTAACGAGCTTTACCTTTCCATGCGCTTTCTTGATTTGGCACTCAGCGGTCTTAGGTACGAAATGAACCTTTCCTCATTGTACGTCGGGACAGACGGCGAAAAGATATTGTTTAACCCGCGCTACCTCGTACAGCGCTATCTGAGCGACCGCGTGCTTGTCAATCGCGCCTATCTGCACATGGTTCTGCATTGCCTGTTCCGCCATCCCTTCCATCTGAACCATCGGGATGAGGAGCTCTGGCACCTCGCCTGCGATATCGCGGTGGAATCTATCGTGGATTCGCTGTCGGTGAAGGCGGTGCGGCTCGTTGTCTCCGATAAACGAAACGAAATGTACGATATGCTCCGCAGAGAATTGAAGGTGCTTTCCGCCGAGGGTATTTATCGCGTGCTGGAAGAAAAAAAGCTTTCCTTGCAGGAATTCGGTAAGCTACAGCTGGAATTCTGGGTAGACGACCATGTTTTCTGGGAGCATCAGAAGGATGACGAGGACGAGAATAACAAGGACGGAGATAACCAAGATAACAGCAACGACCAACAGCAGGAGCAGGAGGAACAGGACGAAAAGCAGCAGCAGCTGGAGGAAAAATGGACAGAAATCGGGGAAAAGACCGAAACTAACCTCGAAACCTTCTCCAAGGATATGGGCGCAGAGGCAGGCGAGCTTCTGCAATATCTGAAGGTCGAGAACAGGGAACGCTACGATTATCGGCAGTTTTTGCAGAAATTCGTGACGCTCAAGGAGGATATGCGCGTGGATGACGATGCCTTCGATTTTATCTTCTATACCTATGGCTTGCAGATGTACGGCAATTTGCCGTTGATTGAAGCACTGGAATATAAGGAAGTGAAGAAGGTGGAGGAGCTGGTGATTGCCATTGATACCTCCGAATCCTGCGAGGGGGAAACGGTGAAGCGGTTCTTAGAGGAAACCTACGCGATTCTTTCAAGCAGTGAAAGCTTTTTCCATAAAATGAACGTGCATATCATACAGTGCGATGCGGCGGTGCAGATGGATAAAAGGATAACCTCCAAGGAGGAGTTGGCGCAGTTTATGGAGGATTTTGCACTGCGCGGCAGCGGCGGTACGGATTTCCGCCCTGTGTTCCAATATGTTGATCAATTGATTGCCGAAAGGGCGTTTCAGAACCTAAAGGGTCTGATTTATTTCACAGACGGCTATGGCACCTTCCCCAAGCGCCGACCGCCCTATGATGCCGCATTTGTGTTCTATCATGAGGATTATACGGATGTCGGCGTGCCGCCATGGGCGATGAAGCTGATACTGGGGAAAGAGGATTTGTCCTTGGGACTGCCGTCTCATGGGCGTTAGGAGGATAGCATGAATATTAAAAAAGCGAAGGAAGAAATCAAATATGCCATTCAGGCGTATCTGGCGAAGGACGAGTTTGGGGAATACCGTATTCCTGCGGTCAGACAAAGACCCGTTCTGCTGATGGGCGCGCCCGGTATCGGGAAAACCGCTGTGATGGAGCAGGTAGCGAGGGAGTGCGGCGTGGCACTGGTATCCTACAGCATTACGCATCATACGCGTCAGTCTGCCATCGGGCTGCCCTTTATCAGCAAGAAGGAATACGGCGGAAAGGAATACACCGTAACGGAATACACCATGAGCGAAATTATCGCATCGGTTTATGATAAAATGGAGGAAACCGGTTTACAGGAGGGGATTTTGTTTATTGATGAAATCAACTGTGCCTCCGAAACGCTTGCGCCTGCCATGCTCCAATTTTTGCAGTGCAAGACCTTTGGGGCGCATAAGGTGCCGGAAGGGTGGCTGATTGCCGCGGCAGGCAATCCTCCCGAATACAACAAAAGCGTGCGTGAATTTGACGTGGTAACGCTTGACCGTGTGAAGAAAATCGACGTAGAGCCTGATTTTTCCGTCTGGAAGGAATATGCCTATCAGCAGGGCATCCATGGGGCGATTCTGTCCTATCTGGAAATTCGCAAGGATCATTTTTATGCCATGGAGACAACGGTGGATGGCAAGCGGTTTGTGACGGCGAGAGGGTGGGAGGATCTTTCTACCATCCTGAAGGTGTATGAGGATATGAATCTGCCGGTAGAGGAGGGGCTGATTTATCAGTACTTGCAGCACCGCAGGATTGCGAAGGATTTTGCGAATTATCTGGATTTGTACCGCAAATATCGCACCGATTACCGCGTGGACGACATTTTGCAGGGGAAATATACCAAGCAGGCGGTGACAAAGCTGCAGGATGCACCGTTTGACGAGCGGCTGAGCGTGATGGGACTTTTGCTGAGCAGGCTTTCCGAGGGCTTCCGTGGGGCATACGAGGCGGATTTGACCGTAACGGGACTGCATGGGGCATTGCTGGAGCTGAAGGAGAGGTTCAACAGCCCCTATTGCAAGGAAACGCCTTGGGAGAACCTCTTTACGGGACTGGTGGAGGAAAGAGAAGCTGCTTTTGCGAAGGAGCGGAAGGCGGGACTTCTGGAGAAAACGGCGGAGCATGCCTGCATGCGTGAATTGGAGCGGCTGCATTTCTTCCTTGCGGAGGGCAAGCGGAACGGCTGTCGGGAAAAAGAGGATGCGTTTGCGCTGGTGAAGGGACTTTTCGCAAAAGAGGCGGAAGGACGGGAAAACGCCATTGCGGATGCGTCTGCGATGCTGGACAATGCCTTTGCATTTTTGGAGGAAGCCTTCGGCGCAGGGCAGGAGATGGTTATCTTCATTACGGAGCTGACCACGAACTTCTATAGCGTGAAATTCATCAGCGAGAATGGCTCGGAGAAATATTATCGGTATAACGCGGAGCTGCTGTTTGATGAAAAGCAAAAGACGATTTTGCAGGATATTGAGAAGGCGAAAACGGAATTAAATCTTCTGTTTTAAAGAAAAGAAAAAGGCTGTCATCCCTTTTACTGGAATGACAGCCTTTTTGATTGCTTTCGTTTAATATTTGCTCCAATCCGGCTCTGCGGTCAGTGCTGTCCATGTTTCATACTTGGAATCCTTCTGCTCATAGGTGTGGCTGTTGGTTGCCTCCTGCACAGCCAGATAATACCATGCGCCGGGCTGATTATCGGGCCATTTGGTCATGCTGTCCAAAAGGTCGGCCTTTGTTTCGGGCATACGGCAAAGCACACGGTTAATCAGTGTCATTGCCTCTGCTCTTGTAATCGGGGCATCGGGGTGGAAGCTGCCGTCCGTATAGCCGCTTACCCAGCCAAGGGTGGCGGCACGCTCAATTTCCTTTTCCGCCCAATGGCCGGAAATATCCGTAAAGCTGCTGTTTTCCTCTGCTCTGCCGCTGTCAAAGCGGGCGCAGATGGCGGCAAATTCCGCACGGGTGATGGGGGCCTGCGGTGCAAAGCTGTTTGCTGTGCGGCCCTTGAGAATATTCATGCCTGCCATGGTGGAAACTGCTGTGTTGTACCAGCTGTCCTCTGTTACATCGGCAAAATCGTTGTGCTTGCTGAGGTTTTCGCTGCGTACCTCCTCCTTCAGCAGGCGGAAGAAGATAGCGGCGGTTTCCGCACGGGTGATGTTGCCCTGCGGTTTTACGTTGCCGTCTTTATAGCCTACAACATAAGCAAAATGATTGCTACCGTTGAGCAAATCGGGAACCTTTGTCGGCGTGGTTTCGCCGGTATTGTTGTCTTTGTTATTTTCTTTGTTATTTTCTTTGTTGTTATCCTTGTCCTTGTTTTCGTCTTTGCTGCTGCTGTGGTGCTTTTTGCCAAAGATATAGGTGTAGGTGACATCACCGGTAATGCCGTTTTCTTCGGTATTCGGTGTCACATCCCAATGACCGGGGGTGTTTTCATAGCCTGCGGCAGGAATCATAATGGCAGGAACATGGCTTGCATCCAATGTGCCGCTTGCAGAACCATTTGCCTGCGGATGCAGTACAACGGTAACCGTTTTATCCTCTGCGGTATTGCCCGACCAATAGCCGTTTACGATTTTGAAGGTGACGGTGGCATTTTTTGCCCAGTGTGCATAAACGGTTGCCGCACCATCGAAGGTTTGGGTTTTAAAATCAATTGGTTTTTCGGAGGAATTTTCTTTACTGTCATACCATCCAAGGAAGGTGTAGCCTTCCTTTACGGGCGGACGCAGGTCATCAATATGGTTTTTGTTTGCAGGTACGGGGACATAGCGTTCGGTAGGTCTGTCCTCCATAAGCTCCCAATCGCCGCCGTTGGCATTAAAGGTAACAATGGGCCACCATTGTGCCACGAAATTCAAGTCAGACTTTATCGTCATATCCTGAATTGCCTTACTGGTGTAGAAGGTGCCTGCTGTGGAATCCTCCGAATAGGCTGCAGGCTTGTCCTGTGTATTCTCCTGCTCTCCCTCTGTATTCTCCTGCTCTCCCTCTGTATTCTCCTGCTCTTCCTCTGTATTCTCCTGCTCTTCCTCTGTATCGAGGAGAGATGTTTTATAATCATCCCCCCAACCCTCGAAGTAGCAGGTGTGTGCAAGCTCTGTGACGGGTGTGGGAACGGTATCCTGTTCCTTGGTAAGTGTAGAGCCGTAAGGAACGGTATAGCTTATTGAGTAATCATCTGTATTAAAATGCCCCTGTGCAGGCTGGAAGTAGTCCGCATAGAAGGTTACGGTGCAGGGATCGTGTGTCCATTTGCCGTAAAGCGTGAGGTTTTTTGTGTCATTTGCGTTGTCTTCAGGGAAGATATAACTGTCGCTAATTGCTGTGCCGGTTAATGCTTCGTTTGTATACCAACCGCTAAAGCTCCATTTTTTATCAGCAGAGGGTACGGTTGCAATCTCAAAGGTCGGATTTTTGCCGGCACTGCTTTCTTGTTCTGTCTGCTGTGCAGGCAGGCGCACATCCTCAGGTACCTCTGTGCCTACCCAACGATAGGTAATCGTATAGGTATCCGCCTTGGGGAAGGTATAGGTATACGCATAGGTGCCGTCCTCGGTGATGGCATCCGTATTGGTATCGGGGGCGTTATCTCCCCAAGTGCCGGGTGCTTTGTAGCCTTCTGCGGGTATCATATCCTGATTATCTACATGAGGAATCAAATCGGGTGTCAGCGTGCCTTTGCCGTTGCGCAGAGGAACCTCAATGGTCAAGGTTTCCGTATCATTCGTTTGGGTTATTTTGTTGTACCAAGCGCTTTCCGTATTCCAACTGCCGTTTACAACGGTAAAGGTAACCTTTTTTGTGCCGATTTTCGTCCAACGGCCATAGAGGGTGATATTTCCTGTCAGGGTTTCGCCGTTTTTGTTATAAGGCTTTGTGCAGGCGGAATCCTTATACCAGCCGTCAAATTCATACCCCTCTTTGGATGGTACGGTGGGGGTATAGGAGACGGTTTCGCTGTCGCTCAGTGGAAGGGAAACGGTGGAAGGCAACTCTGCGCCTTCGGGGATGACAGAGCCAATCCATTGGAAATTTACATCAATGGAAGGAATCCAACGCCCATACAGGGTGAAATCACTGCCGAAGGCATCATATACGGTATCCTGATAGGCAACGTATTTTTTTCCGTCATACGTCCAAGTTTTCTTTCCGTTTCCCTCATGGTCAATGCTGTCATCCCAAAGACGATACCAACCGTCAAATTTTAATTTCATGGTGTCGCTTGTGGTTTCATTTTGTTCCGGATTTGTGGGGCTGTGCTTCACACCACGCGCGGCGTGCTCGTGGTCGGGCGGATTGAAATCCGGTGTCCAACGCCCTGCCCATTTATAGTCCACACAGACGGGATCGGTAATGGTAATGACTGCTTTTACGCCGTAGGCAGTCCCTTCTGTGCCTACAGGGGGAATCGGCTGAAGGCTGAGTGCCGTTTGAATACTGTCGCCACTGCCGATATCGGAAAGGCTCCGCTCGATGCGCAGAAAGGGGGTTGCGTCAAATTGCGGATTGCCGTTTGCATCATACTCCTTAAAGCGGTAATAATCCACAGAGGCAGTTTCGTTGATGGCACTGCTTGTAAGAATATGGTGTTTCCCTTTCAATTCCTTCCAAGTATGAGAGGTATGCGCTGTGGATTTTTCTTGGAAGTTATCCACATTGATATTCAGGCTTTTCGCATTTGGATTGACATTTGCGTCAATCTGAATCAGCAGTTCATTGAGCGCCTCATTAATATCATGCACTTGGCTCAAGCCCTTGAAATAGGGCGTGCCATCCAGTGTGGTGGAATTGCCGCAGATTCCGGTCATGGTTTCATTGAATTGTGTACGCTGATCCTCTGAGGACATTCCGCTTTGCAAGGTCAGCGGACGGAAGTCGCCAAAGCCGAAGATGGTGGCGTTATAATTATTTTTCAATTCCGTTGCCGCTGCCTGTGCCGCCTCAGAGCGGAGACTCTGAACGCCTATGCCGTTCTGATAGGGCAGAGAGCTGGCGGCAACAAAGATGATAAGGTTGCGGTCCTCGCCTTTGTGTTCTTTTGCAATTTCTGCCAACTGCTTTGTGATTTGCAGACCTGCATCCATACGGGAGGCACCTGCGTGCCAAGATACCATTTTATCAACATCAATGACAGCCTTTGCCGCGTCAATGCTCATAAAAACATCATCATAGTTTTCATTGGCAAGATAGCCATCCGGCATCTGCGGCAGGGTTGTATCGTCGTTATTTGGGATTCTGCTCCATTCTGTCCAACCGCTTTGGGAATGGAATACAGGTGATCCATCTGTGCCATGGGTATAATAGCCTGTGTTCAAGCTGGGGTTTTGGTCTGTAGTTAGCCTTGCGCCGGGGTGCTGACTTTCGATGTATGAATCGGATGAGCCGCTGTTATTGATACGCCCAAAGCCTGCGATTGCCACCCGATGTTCGCCTGTGGTGGGGGCAGGAAGATTTTGCAGCAGATTTTCCATGGACTTGAGAATATCCGCTCGCTCCTGCCCATACTGCGTTGTATTGTTTTGCGTATTCATAAAGGTGGATTGCTCTATCAAGAAGATGATATCGCAGGGCGTAACGGTGCGGGATTGGTTATCCGTATCCGTCAGATAGGCTTCGATTTGCGCTGTAATCTGCCCCGTTTCCGCTCCGCCGCTGTCCAAAGCGTGTTCCACTGTGGCGGTGATGTGCGGCGTTGTGGTACTTTCCTCTTCTGCCAATGCGGAAGCAGGCAAAAGGGCGAGTATCATGGAAAACACCAAAAGATAAGAGAGTATGCGTGTTTTCATGAGATTCCTTCCTTTCTGCTATGAATGATTTTCGATAAAATTTGCTGTTTTTTGACAATTTTTATTTTATTATAAGGGAAATACCAAGTCAAGCGGCTGCAAATAATTTCGAGTGATTTTGTATGGATCGAACAATCGCTATCAGGTTATTCTTCTGTCCAAATAAGTCGAAGGCCTGCTTTCGACTTTACTCAAAATGCTCCGGATGAAGCCCCGACCAGCCTGTCTGGGGCATGGTCAGCAGACGATAGATATCCTCCTGCTCTATCTCGAAATCGAAGATATCGAGGTTTGCCTTCATGCGCTCCGGTGCGGAGGATTTCGGCAGGGGCAGGACGTTATTTTGCAGGCAGAAGCGCAGACAGATTTGCGCCGGACTTTTGCCGTATTTTTTCGCAAGCTCCAGAACCAAAGGGTCCTCCAGAAGCCGCCCTCTGCCAAGGGGACTCCATGCCTCCGCCTGTATGCCGCGGCTCTGGCAGAACTGTAATGTTTCATACTGCGGATAGCCGGGGTGGAATTCAAACTGATCAATCATGGGGGCGGTATTGGCGGTTTTCAGAACGTGCAGGAGGTGCTGCGGCAGGAAATTGCAGACACCGATGGCGCGCACTGCGCCTTCATCATAGAGCCGCTCCAAAGCACGCCAGCTTTCCGTTACCAGCGGCTTCCAATCTGCGCCGGGGAAGGGCAGGGGCCAATGAATGAGGAACAAATCCAGATACTGCACCTGCAAATCCTTGAGGGAGGCTTCAAAGCTTGCCATGGTCTTATCATAGCCTAAGTCTGTTTTCCAGACCTTAGAGGTCAGGAACAGCTCTCTGCGAGGGATGCCGCACTGCCGCAGGGCGTTGCCGACCATTTTTTCGTTTTCGTATCTTCTGGCGGTGTCAATATGGCGGTAGCCGGATGCTAAGGCATCCAGAATGATTTTTTCCTCCTGCACCAGATAGGTGCCAAAGCCCAGAAAGGGCAGCTCCGTCCCGTTTTCCAGAACAAATCCTTTTTCACTAATCATGGCTGTTTCCTCCTTATAATTCTTCCAACAGCGCAAGTGCAAGTGCTGTCAGCGTTTCTTTTGTGTTTTTTTCGGGCGCATGCAGAACGATATCCAGTAGCTCCGCAAGGATAGTGCCTAGAATTTTGCCGTGCGGCGCACCGAGTGCCATCAAGTCCTGTCCCGTTAGGGCAAGCGTTTTCAGGGAAAGACAATCCCCTGCCGCAAGGATTTTTTCCAAGGCGGTTTTTGTCTCGGCGTGGGGAGAGGCAGGGCGCAGGATGCTTTGCAGAAGCAGAAGCTGCTCTGTTGCCTCCTGCCCGATGGTGCTGAGCTTTTTGCGGAGCGGATAGGGCTCTGTCGGCAAATCCGCGGACAGCTCCTCCAGAAGCAGGGAAATCCGCTTGAGGGAGTGGTTATCGAGCCGCATACCTTTTAAAAAGCCCTTCACCTCGCCGATGGGGTAATGCTGCAAAACAATGCACCACCGCAGAATATTATCCTTCGGGCAAAGGGAAATTTCCTCCAAAAGGGTCCGGCTGTTTGCGATAAGGCTTGCGGAAAGGGTCGCATCTATCTGTGCGAGCAGACCGCTTTCCCAGAGCAGGGGCATTTTATTCGCAAAGGGCGCAAGCCAGAGCTTTTGCAGCTCTTCACGAATTCGCTCCGCACTGATTTTCTGAATCAGCGCCGTATTGGCGCAGAGCGCCGCCCATGTTTCGGGGTCAATCGCAAAGCCAAGCTGCGCGGAAAAGCGCACACAGCGCAGCATCCGCAGGGCATCCTCCTGAAAGCGCCTTGCCGGCTCACCTACGCCGCGAATGATGCCTGCGGCAATATCCTCCTGCCCATGGAAGGGGTCGCGAAAGCCCTCCTTGGGGTGATAGGCAATGGCGTTCATGGTAAAATCGCGGCGGAGCAAATCCTCATTCAGCTTTTTGGTGAAGGAGACCTCGTCCGGATGGCGGCAGTCGGCATATTCGCCATCGATGCGATAGGTTGTGACCTCATAATTTTCATGATGCAGGACGACGGTAATGGTGCCATGCTTGATGCCCGTATCAAAGGTATGGTCGAAGATGGTCTTGGTTTCCTCGGGCAGGGCGGAGGTGGTGATATCCCAATCCTGCGGTATGCGCCCCAGAATGGAATCGCGGACACAGCCCCCGACGATATACGCCTCATGACCGCCCTCATTCAGTTTATTCAGAATCCAGACCGCGTCCTGCGGAATGGCAATATTCAGCTTCTGCAAGGCTTCTCCTCCTTTTCGGAATTTTTTATAAATGAATTATATCATAAAATTACTATATGGACAAAAAAAGAACATCTGCGGAGAACAGATGCTCTTTTTTTCTATAGGGGAAATAATACAATGGATTTCGGGAATTATTTCTTATCGTAAGGCTTTACCGTAACCTCTTTTTTATCGAAGTCGATGAAAATCTGATACGCGTAGTTATCCTCGCTGGTATCCCAGACTTCAACGAATTTCGGGGTTACCTCAATGATGATTTCGGAATCCTCGTGGCTGTATTTATTGTAGCTGCCCCAGAGGTGCTTTTTATAAAGGCCTTCAAACACTC
>UMKD01043370.1_pt1 | contig 10619 bp, 15 predicted proteins | sample 1966221 | NCBI WGS metagenome assembly UMKD01 (sample SAMEA4836167, study PRJEB28245) | human gut metagenome | biome: gut microbiome; material: fecal sample | place: Denmark | collected 2008
GCGTGGCATGTATAACGGCGGTGGCTGGAAAAAGACCCTGCTAGATGGTGCGCTGTGTGCATTCTTCGGATGGTTCGCTAAAGACTTACTAGCAGCTATGGGTATGAACCCTGAATTTGCTTATTTCACTAGCGTACTGATTGGTTACTGGGGCGTAGAAACGCTGAGCAAAATGATTAAAGGTAAGGCGGGGGTGAATAATGACTGAACCTAAATGGCTAACTGAAGCTAGAAAAGAAATTGGCGTGTCTGAGCATACCACTGAAGGTTCGAAGGCAATCGACCAAATGTGGATTGATAGCAAGTTGCGTGGCCTAGTTGGAACCGCACGTAAAGTTCCTTGGTGTGCTGGCTTCGTCAATGCCATGTTAGAGCGTGCTGGTATTAAATCCCCTCGTAAAGATGCTTCAAGTTCATACGATACTTTCGGGAAAAAGCTAACAGAGCCTAAATATGGTTGCATTGTTCGCTTTTCACGCTCAGGCGGTGGCCATGTTGGTTTCTGTGTCGGTAAAACTGCAAATGGTTCACTTCTTATCTTAGGTGGTAATCAATCAGACGCAGTAAACATCAAAGCGTTTGGAACTGACCGAGTTGTTGCTTATGGCTGGCCTGATGGTGTTGAAGTAGATAACCGACCTTTGCCAATTGGTGATGCTGCGCTGTCAGTGAAAGAGTCATGATATGGACTGGAAAGCGACCGCGATAGTGTTAATCGGCGTTATTGTTCTGGGTGGTTTACTTAATTGGGAAGTTAATAAAAACCAAAAGCTCACCAATGAAAATGAGCAACTTAATAGCCAGCTTTCAGAACAAATAGCCATAAATGTGGACTACGAAAAGCGCATTAACTCTCTTCACGAACTCGACACTAAACACACAACGGAACTCACAAATGCAAAAGCTGAAATTGATAAGCTTCGCGATGATGTTCGCTCTGGTCGCAAGCGGGTGTACATTAACGCCGAGTGTCCAAAGCCCAAAGCGAATACCACCGAAAGCGGAAGCAATGAAAGTTCCGCACGACTTAGTGAAGCAGCTGAACAAGATTATTGGCGTCTCAGAGAAATGATGGCTGAGAACGAAAAACAAACATTGTATTTGCAGAATTACATAAACACGGAATGCCCTGCTAACTAGCGGGGCTTTTTAATGCATAACCCCGACAAGGTTAGATAATTTGTTAAACCGATAAAGAGGTGATCCAAATATCTTGACTGCTAGGAACAGACTAGAAGTGGCTTAGCAGAGTATCGCTAGGCTGCGAACTAAATCGCATTTCACCGCTCATTCACAGAGCAATTCTAAAACGTCGAATCCAATCACTTTGATATGAGCCTTCGAGGAAGTCAGTTATAGCTGGCGAGCTTCGACGGGCTGATTTTCTATGTGAACGAGGGTTCATTTCAAATGTAGGTAATACGTATGAATAATTTAATGGTAGTTAATGGTATTGATTTTCGCGAGCTTGTATTTCTAAGCGGCTCAAATGCAGAAACAGACACATTCAAGGTGGCTTTAGCATTTAAGAAAAGTCACAAGGATGTATTAAGGAAGGCAAGGTCAGTCATTAAGTCGTGTTCGCCTAGTTTTGCAGAGCGCAATTTTACGCTTTGCCATGAAAACAATAACTTACAGAATGGTAAGCCTCAGCCATTTTACAAAATGACCCGTGATGGCTGGATGATGTTAGTAATGGGATTTACTGGAGCCGAGGCCGTAAAGCTTAAAGAGGCATTTATCAATGCCTTTAACTGGATGACTGATGTTATTACCAAAAATATCCGCACCATGGAGCAAGAGAGAAACGAAGTAATTCTTGAATTCATCAAAGAAAAAGATGTGGCTAGCATGTCAGGCCGATTACTAAATAGGTGGGGCAGGGTTAAAAAGCCTCAGCTCCTTAATCGCATCGCAGAGATAGAAGAAAAAGGCCAATTATTTTTACCAAATATGCAGTAGGTCGAGAAAAAGTCACAATTGATGACTCTTGGTGTATCATGACTTCACGGCAATTTTTGTTTTACTTATTGAGGTGAGTATGGTTTTTTCTAGAGTTAAAACTTTCTATCTTAGCAGGAGTGGTCAGGGTGATAATGAAGGCTTGGTTCGATACGATGCTATCACCATTAGTGATGACGAATATCTTATAAATGTTCTCCATAACCACCCGACAGAAGGGGCTCAGGTTATGGAGTTTAGTTATAAAAGGGATGAATACAACGAAAAGCATAATATTGGTAAAAATATGATTCGCGATGTTATGCCGCCAACCTTTGATGACGCAATGATTGAAAGGTGCGCTAAGCACAGAGATTCCCTAAAATAGATCTAGCAATAGATAAAAAATTGAATATTCAAGCCAAGCCACCTTCGGGTGGTTTTTTATTACCTAAAGAAAGGCAATTTATGACTACTGAACTAACAGCAAAAGAGAAAATCCGCTTAGGCTTGCTTAAGCTGACTAGTAACAACACTACAGCAACAGCACGAGCTATTAAGCTAATTAAAGATGAACAATTGGAATATGAATTATTCTGCCAACTTTGGTCAACTCAAATGGACAATGGGGATACGGTAACGAAAGTTGACTCTGTCTATCAGCGAGTGCAAGAAACAAAGAAAACGTTATTCAACGATGAAGTAGCAGAATAACCAATTTATAAAATTCTACAAACGTCATTCATAGAGTGGCGTTGATAGAGATTTATATAAGTTTATATCGTCAAAGGTATCACTGATTACCGAGGATATATAAGCGCAACCAGTTTAATGTTCTGATTGAGGTGTGTATGGAAATAAAAAGTAAGCCACATCTAAAATTAACGCCACAAGGCTGGCATGCAAAAGTAAATCATTCATTCTTTGGTTTTCAATCTCAAGCGAATGCCCTTGGTGAAACGCCAAGTAAGGCAATGAAAAATCTGAATGAGTTCTTGGTTGAGTTGAAGGGATAAAGATTATGGCGACTAAAACAAAAATGGGTCGCCCAAGTAAATTTGCAGAGAGTTTAGCTAAAGCAAAAGAATACTTAATGGGCGGATATGAAACGGTTGGTGATGTTGTGCCAAGTGTGGCTGGGCTAGCCTGTTATTTAGGCGGATCACGGAAGACCGTTTATGAATGGGTAAAAGAAAGTACCGACTTAAGTGACACGTTAGAAGGCATTCTAGCAATGCAAGAAAACAAGCTCATAAACAAGGGGCTGAATGGCGATTTCAACCCAACAATAACTAAGCTAATGCTTGCCAATCATGGATACAGTGAGAAGCAGGAGGTTGACCACAAATCCTCTGATAGCTCAATGTCACCAACAAAAATAGTTCTGGTTGCCGGAGGTAACAATGACGGTAGCGAGGATTGAAATACCGCCTAAATTAATTCCAGCATTCGAAGGTAACTATCGCTATCGCTGCTCACATGGTGGGCGTGGTTCTGCAAAGACAAGAACGTTCGCACTAATGACAGCTATCCGTGGCTACATGGCGGCAATGAATGGTCAATCAGGCGTAATACTTTGCGCTCGTGAGTACATGAACTCACTAGAAGAATCATCAATGGAAGAGGTTAAGCAGGCGATTAGGTCTGTTCCTTGGCTAAATGATTTCTACGAACTTGGCGAGAAATACATTCGTACTAAGTGCCGCTCTGTTAGCTATGTATTCGCAGGGCTCCGGCATAATTTAGACAGCATCAAATCTAAGGCAAGAATATTAATCGCATGGGTTGATGAAGCTGAATCAGTATCAGAAATAGCGTGGACAAAACTTGCTCCTACGGTTCGTGAGGCTGGCTCTGAAATATGGGTGACATGGAACCCTGAGCGAGACGGTAGCGCGACAGATAAGCGATTTAGAAAGAATCCTCCTGACAACGCTGTCGTGGTTGAGATGAACTACGATGATAACCCGTGGTTCCCGTCAGTGTTAGAAGATGAGCGGCTAAATGACCAAGCCAGACTAGACTCTGCTACTTATGCGTGGATTTGGGAAGGCGCTTATCTTGAAAACTCTGATAAGCAGGTATTGGCAAATAAATACGTTGTTCAATCATTCCCTGATGACTTATGGCAGCAAGCAGATAGATTACTTTTCGGGGCTGACTTTGGTTTCGCTAAAGACCCTAACACTCTGCTACGCCAGTTCATTCTAAATGACTGTTTGTATATCGAATATGAGGCTTATGGCGTGGGTGTTGAACTTGACCATATGCCAGAGTTTTACGACAAAATACCAGAAGCGCGTAAGTGGCCTATCAAAGCTGACTCCGCACGACCAGAAACTATCAGCTATTTAAAGCGGCAGGGTTTCAATATTTCAGCCGCTAAAAAGTGGCAAGGTAGTGTCGAGGACGGTATTACCCATTTGCGTGGCTTCAAACAAATCATTATCCATCCTCGCTGTAAAGAAACAGCAAAAGAAGCCCGCCTCTACTCATACAAAACAGACCGGATCACTGGTGAAGTATTGCCTGTGATTTTGGATGCTAACAACCACTGCTGGGATGCTGTTAGATATGGGCTTGATGGGTACATCGTTCAGAAGTCAAAAGGTGCATTTTATTTTTAAAGGGGAATTTCAGTGACAACACAAAAAGAGGGGCTGGAATTGCTCGTTAATAGTGTTGCTGACATAGCCAGAGGTCGTGCGCTTTATGCGTCTGGCGGTGTATCTAGCAATACAAAGAGAACCAACCTTTATGACGAATTTGGCTACCCAACGCGCTTGGCGTTTCGTAATTACTATGACACATATGAGCGTAATGCTGTGGCTCATTCGGCTGTGCATCGACTACTTGATGATTGCTGGCAAGATAAGCCAACGATTATTGACGGTGATGAGTCGAAGGAAAACAAAGAAACAACAGCATGGGAAGCCTCGGTAACAAAGCTGCTCAAAAAGCACTGGGCCCGCATTAAAGATGCTGATCGTAGAAATATGGTTGGTCGATATTCAGCGTTACTTATCCAACTCAAAGATAACAAAGAGTGGAGCGAACAAGCTGATTACAGTGAGATTAAAAAGCTTAAAGAAAAAGCGCTGGTTAATCTTATACCACTATGGGAGCCGCAAATAACTGTCGCTGAATGGGATAATGACATTACATCGGAAACTTACGGGCAGCCGAAAATGTTTAACTTTGATGAGCGACCAGTTGGCGAAAACGAATTGCAGGGACCAGCAAGGCAAAAGCTCATTCACCCCAGTCGAGTCATTATTCTTTGCGAAGGTGCTGATGATGGAAATATGTTTGCTGGCATACCGTTGCTTATGGCTGGGTTTAATAAACTACTGGATATTGAAAAGATATCAGGCGGCAGCGCTGAAGGGTTCTTGAAAAATGCTAGTCGCCAAATAGCCGTTGAGTTCGATGCTTCTACTGAAATGGATAGCATCGCTCAGGCAGCATTAACAGCAGGATATAAAGACCTTGGCGAAGCGATGACGGATAAAATAAACAAGTTAAACCGAGGCACTGACTCAGCAGCGGTCATGCAAGCAGGTAAAATGAATGTCCTGTCTGTTGCTGCCGCAGACCCCACACCGTCATGGGAGGTAGCTGTTAGAGAGTTTTTAACCACTATTCGCATCCCTTTTTCTGAGTTCTTAGGTACTCAAACTGGTGTGCTTGCAGGGGATAAAGACGGGGCAGCATACGGTAAGCGCTTGAATGGTCGTCGCTGGGGATTCTTAACACAATATGTTACTGAAATTATCGAAAGACTCTGGAAATTAGGCGTTATTGACCCACCCATCAGTGGAGAGGTAACGCTTGCTTGGTCAGACATGTTAGCGCCTAGCGAGTCAGACAAAATCGATAACATGCTTAAAATGGCAGATGTTGCCACTAGAACACAGCAAGCATTTGGGGCGTCTGCAATAAGCCCTAATGAAATACGGGCTGTTGGTGAGCTTGAGCCATTGGAAGACGAAGGAGAGTCACCAGAGTCAGGACCCAAAGGAGACCCATTAGTCGATGATGAAGAATCAAAAGATAGGGTCACCGATAATACCAAGGAATAAGGCTGACCCGACACAATCAGGGCGGCAAGTTAGAAAGATGTTCCGTGATATTGATAATCGGTATTACGAACTCAAGAAAGCACTCAAGCAACTATTCGACCTGTCATTTACTGGCAGAGAGAAAACGCAATCACCAACTCAAAGTTACATACTCGCTAAAAACGCACAGAATGAGCCTGATTCGCTTTTTAAGGTTAACGCTGGCGTTTATATATATGACCTAGCGGAACGTCCTACAGAGTACGCTAGATTCCTCGAAAGACTGCAATCAATACTTGATGACTACCTTCTCGAAGGTGGCGACGAGCGATTGTGGGCTTTTGGGTATGTATCGGATGAGTATGAACGCGGCACATTGAATGCTTACACTAACTTAGCCGTACAATCCGAAGTCTACGCACAGCAAACAACACTCACTTATCTACTGTCGCAGCCTGCTTATCAAAATCAGGTTGCAGCTGCGTTTATCTCTACTTATAGCGATTGGCGCGGCTTGTCTGATGCTGCACGAACCGACCTAGCAAATGTAATCGGCACATCGATAGCCAGAGGCATAAATCCACGCGAAACAGCGCGGATAGTTAGCCAACGTTTAGATGTATCGATGACCCGAGCAAAGGCGATAGCGCAGACAGAGCAAGTAGGCGCACTTCGAAGGGCAAACTGGAACGAAACCACATGGGCTAGCGAAAGGTTAGGGCTGAAAACTGGCATCTTATGGATATCAGCACTCAAACCAACTACTAGGCCAAGTCATGCAGCACGTAGCGGGAAGATATTTTCTGTTGAGGAAGTGGAGTATTTCTACTCAATCAATGGCAATCGCTATAACTGCTACTGTGGCAATCAGCCAGTATTGCTGAATGAAGATGGCACACTGCATAACCCTAGCATTTTAGACAGGCTCATTCAGTCGCGTGATGAGTGGGAAGAAAAGCGACAGGAATCAACAAGCAATTCATAAAGAGGCCAACACATGAAGCTATCCAGCATTCATGTTAAATCACTGGCTGTCAATTCCTCCAATATCTCAACTGAAACTATCGATGGTGATGAGCATATCGTCATTCGCGGCGTTGTGCCTGTTATCGATGATGTTGTGATGAACGGGGGTTTATATCCAGCCAGTGAGATTAACAGTAGTTTTAAATCGATGGAGGGAAGGCAGTGTCCATACGGTCATCCTAAAATCGGCACTGATTATGTATCGGCAGATATGCCCCGAGCGGTAAATCAATATCACATTGGAGCATGGGCTGAAAACGTCCGTAAGGATGGCGAAAAGGTTATCATGGATGTGAAAGTTAATCGTCGTTTTGCTGATGGCTGCGAGAAGGGGAAAGAATTCCTATCCCGAATTGATGACATTATCGCGGGCAATAGTTCCGATCCCATTCATGTTTCAACGGGGTTATTGCTCCAGCGCGAACAGAATAAAGGCAAGTCAAAGGGTAAAGCCTACACATGGGTCGCCCGAAACATGCACTTTGACCATATCGCCATTTTACCCGCATCAGAACCAGGAGCAGCTACGCCAGAAGATGGCGTGGGAATGTTCGTGAATAGTGAGGGTGAGAAGCTAGAAACTGAAACAGCAGAGCTGATTGATGCGGCAAACTGCACGCAAGAAGGCTTATTCAACAAAGCTAAGTTCTTTTTCGCTAACAATTCATTCTCATTTGAAGATATCTATTCCGCATTACGCGCGGCATTACGCAACGCCTCTAGCGGCGATGATTGGCCTTATCCAGAAATGGTATGGCCCGATAAATTCATTTACTACAAATCAGGTAAAACCTACCAACAAAAATACCTCATGAACGATGACGGAGACGCCGAACTCGTTGGTGAGCCTATCGAAGTTGTGCGCAAGCCAACAGAGTACGAAGTTAAAACCAATAAGGAAACTAACCCGATGAAAGAAATCATCACGAATGCGCTGAAGGCGAAAGGCATCGAAACAGAAGGTAAATCTGATGCTGAATTACTGGACGCGTACAACCAAATGAACGCAGAAGAAAAGAAAGAGGAAACGCCAGAAGAGAAAGCTGCGCGTGAGAAAAAAGAGAAAGCGGAAAAGGATAAAGCCGATACCGCGAACAACAGTGAACTACAGCAACAAATCACAGCCGCTGTAAATGCTGCTATTGCCCCACTTCAAGCGCAGTTAAACGCCAACGCAGACAAAGAAGTAAATGCTATGCGTGAAGCTGTGAAAGCTAAATTCGGCATGTCCGACATCGCGGTTAATGCGCTAAGTGGTGACCCACTGAAAGAGCTTTACGCTCAATGCAATGTATCGCATGGCCTGAACGGTTCATTCCAACAAGTCAATTCCTCTCAATCAGTTTCAGATATGCCGGAGTAAAACATGGCGAATAAAAAACGTGTAATTCATGCGGGTGGTGTATTTCCTAATCCGCTATTAAATCGTGAAGGTGCGGCAGCAGTTGATACCAAGGCGGGTATTATCGGTTTCTATGATGAAACTACCGCTAAATTCACGCCATCAGTTGATGGTAAAGAAGCGAATATTTTGTATGTGGCCAACTTTGATTATCTACGCTGCCAAACGGTTGATGATGTAATCAAGGCGGGCGATTGGGTTGTTGCAATTCAACCAATGCAAGGTTTGTTCTTAAATGTGCGTGCCGCTGCTGGTACATACAAGAAAGGTCAAGCGGTTATTGTTGCTAACGGTCAAATCACACTGGCAACGGGTGCAGAAGGCGAAGCAGTATTTGCCTATGTCGAAGAAGATACAGCATTAACCGCTGAAGCGGGTGATCTGGTTCGTGTTGTGTTCAAGTAAGGAGAACTGAATGTTTTATTTTTCAACTAAGAAGGCAACCGAAACGGGAAACCTTGAAGCCAACCAAGCTCAATGGGATGCGTTAAGCTTAGAGCGAAACTCATCTGCTGAGGCTGTGGCAGCTTTTATTGCTCGTGCTCGTAATGTGCCTGTTTTAGATGCTGCCAATGCAGTGGACGACATTAAACGCCTGTACAAAGCGTATGACCAGACTGTGTTAGCTGAATTCCAGCCAAACACTGAATTCACTTTGTTAAACGACCTTATGGGGCTATCTCGTTCAGTTCGTATTGATGAGTCGGTCTATGAGTATGCGCGTAAAGGCGGTGGGGGTGTGGCTCACACGTCAATGAGTGGTCAGGTCGGTGCATTACTTGAGGCTAGCGCTTATAGCTTCGATGGAACAATGGTGCCAATTCATGACACTGGCTTTAAGTTCACATGGCGTGACCCGATTTTCGGCAAAGGCTCTGCACTGGCTTCTTTATCTGATGCTCAGAAAGACTCTGTTGATACTGTTCGTCGTAAGTACCTCGATTTTATCTGGAATGGTTTCCGTGATGCTGCGGGTAACTTTATTGCGTTTGATGGTAAGACGTTTAAAGGCCTACGTAGTGATGAGCGTGTAGCTCAAGTGACATTGAATATCAATTTCGCAACTGAGCAAGATGGCAAGAAAATTCGCACTGAAATCATCAAACTGCGTGACGTTCTGAAGCTGCAAAACCTGCAATATGGTGAGCAAACTTGGTATGTCTCAGGCGAAATCCTGTCTAACTGGGAATCTGTCTACTTCGATGTTAACCAAACCCGCACCATTCTTGAAGAAATCAAGAAAATCACGGGCATTAAAGACATCAAAGAAGACTATGAGCTGAAAGGTAACGAAGTTCTGATTGTTCCGCTGGGCGCTGGTGTTATCGCTCCTATCGTAGGTCAGGCATTCGGTACTGTTGCAGACCCTCGCCAGTTCTACAACTCAGACTACGTATGGCGCACATGGGGTGCTGCTGGCCTGATGGTTAAGCAAGATATCGCTGGTCACTTCTCAGTTATTCACGCTAAAGGCGCATAAGGGGGATTCATGGCACTGGTAAAGGTTATTTCAAGTAACTTCTTTGCTGGTGCCGACCTCAAAAAACAAGAGGTTGGCGCTCAGCTGGATGTCTCAGAAGAAACCGCCGAAACATGGCTGCTGGCTGGTCTGGTCGAGCGAATCGAAGAGCGAAAACTCGAAGTCGCCACACCAGAGAAGAAAAAGGGTAAAGGTAAATCAGATGGTGATAACACTTGATGATGTAAAGCCAATGATAGCCGAGCTTGGGTTTACATTGCCTGATTCCGTGCTGTTGTTGCTACTGGATCAAGTGAATGCAAAATCTGAATGCTTGGCGGCTAACTATAATGAGTCTCTGCAAAAGCTGCTTCTAGTTTATGCGCTGGTTCGCCTTGCCTCATTGTCTGGTGCTCGAAAGATATCATCACAAGGCGCTCCTAACGGGGCGTCACGTTCGTTTACTTATGACTCAGCTGGTACGGATTATTTACTGAAACAGTTGAGAGCATTGGACACGGCAGGGTGTTTATCTACATTACCACTGGCGAGTAAATCGGTTGGGTTCTTTGGTGTAGTAGGGGGTTACTCGTGAGCAATACTGCTAACTGGTCATACACAAACGTAGCAACTATTTACCCTGTCATTCGTGGCGGTGGCAAATGGGATGACACAATCACATATGGCCCGCCTTATCTTATCGATTGCACATGGCAATCTAGCAATGAAG
>UMKD01008609.1_pt1 | contig 10586 bp, 7 predicted proteins | sample 1966221 | NCBI WGS metagenome assembly UMKD01 (sample SAMEA4836167, study PRJEB28245) | human gut metagenome | biome: gut microbiome; material: fecal sample | place: Denmark | collected 2008
CTGTCCGCAACATTTCTCACGGTATATGTGGCATTTGTTGCACCATCAATATTTACGCCGTCCCTCTGCCACTGATATGTAACACCAGAAACAGACGTTGCCGCTGTGAGAGTAACATTCCCGCCGTCATACTGCTTTGTCGCATTGCCTGTTACGGAAACTGTAGGCGCATTCAGCTCCCACTGTGCATAAACGGTAATATCCGCGGTCGTGGGAATAATATCACTAACCGCATAGGCAGTGCCTTTACCATCTTTCGCTGTGTTCCATCCGGTAAATGTATAACCGGCACGTCTAAAGCTGCTTGCTTTTGCAAGATGCTCATTTCCTTTAATTTCAGCATACGTTTTTGCCGTTATGACGCGAATATCAGCGGTGTAAGTAACTTCAATCGTATTTGTAGAATCATTCAAAGTCCATTTTGCATAGTAGTTTTGGCCGTTCTGAGGCTCACCTGTATATGCCGTATCGGAAAAATCTGCGTTTTTGTGCCATTCCACAGTGTAGCCCGGACGAGAAACTGCATCAAAGCCTGTCTTGGTCATATCAACTGTTCCGCCGTTTGTCACATAGCAGGTTTTAGTCACAGAACCGGCTTTCTTGTCAGCTAATAAGGCATTTAAGATGTTCTTGTTATTTACATAAATATCCTTATGCTTATCTGCCCATTCAGGTTTCACTTCGGGTGGCTTTTCTTCGGTTCCTTTGGTATCATACCAGTTATTGATGCACCAATCCCCGATGGTAAAATCAGAAGAATAGACATCACTCATATCATAAATTTCCACAGGTGTTCTCTGGAAAGCACCGCTGCCAAGCGTTTTTACTCCGCCGGGAAGATACATTTTCAGCACTCTTGTATCATAAAATGCACCGTCTCCAATTGTTTCAAGTTTAGAATTCTTTGAAATATTTACCTCTTTAAGAGAAGTACATCTATTGAATGCCTGTTTCCCAATAACTGTTACGCTGTCCGGAATTGCAATGCTTGTAATGTTTGTCTGTTGAAAAGCACGATTCCCGATTGTTTCAAGTTTAGAATTCTTTGGAATATTTACCTCCGTAAGAGAAGTACATCCGTTAAATGCCTGTTCCCCGATAGCTGTTACGCTGTCCGGAATCGTAATACTTGTGATATCTGTCTGTTCAAAAGCATGATTCCCGATTTTTGTAATGCCGTTCCCGATTTCAAGTGTTTCCAATTTGGTACATCCACTTAAAAAATAATTGGGAATATCCTTAACCCCGTCACCAAGCTTTACCTCTTTAAGAGTATCCTTTTTCCCGTTCAGGTTGAAATTGATTGTCCCTGCACCCAGTTCAAAAGTTTCCAAGGGTGCGGCACCGGGCCAGTTTGTTCCCCAGCTCGCTACGGTATTAGAAGAAAGAACCAAGTTCTCATCCCCTTCGATTTTAAGGGACTTCAGAGAAGGACAGTTGATAAATACACCATTCCCCATCGATTTCACTTTACCAAGCTCTACGGATTCCAGCTTTTCGCATCCGCCGAAGGCATTCGAGCCAATACTTTCTATTTCTCCCTCAAAGATAACTTTCTCTAACGCTTTCAGCTGATAAGCAAAAGCGTCAGGCAATTCCTTTACATCCTTCTGAATAATCAGTTTTTTTATGCTGCTTCCAGTTAATACAACACTGGACGTTTTGTTGCCGTTGGGACTCTCGCCGCTATAAAAGTCCACATTCCCCGGATAGGTAAATGTATCAATATTTGCCAGATTACTCATGCCATAGGGGCCTACTTCTTTTATATCCTTCAAGCCATTGTCAAAATTGATAGTGTCAAATCCTGTTCCGCGGAATGCCGCCGTACAGATGGTGTCAATCCGTTCCGGCAGGGCAAGCTCACCGGTGTAGGTTTTTCCGTCTACTATACAGGTATTCAGACTTTTATCTTTGTCAAAAAATCCGTAAGGAACGGCACTGCCTGTCAGCATTTCATGACCCGGTATCCAATAATCCGAAACATTTTCAGGCTTGAAATTTGTAAAATCAACCGTCGTAATCAAAGGGCAGTACGAATAAACACCGCTGCCGTAATAGGTTACGTTTTCATTAAATGTAATTGTCCCATTCAGCGCCAAATAAGAAAATGCATCTGTACCGATTCCTGTAATGCCATCTTCTACAATAACCTTTGTGATTGGAACAACCTCCTGTGTTGTTCTGTCAGCCTCGATATCGCTGAGTAAGGCTCTTCTCCAAGGAGCAATATCCCCCTCAAAGCTATCAATCGTAATATTTTTCCCGTAGTAATCTGCAATATTGCCTTCCCCCGAAATGGTCAGGGTATAGCCATCTACTTCTTCGTATCCGTCCTCGGCTGTTGTTGCGTAGGAATATCCGTTTTCTTCCGCCTTGCGGTATAATGTATCGTTATTCTTTACCAGTTCCCACGAAACCTCATCTTCTTCGGTTGCACCGCAGTCGTCCCCTTTTGCAAAAACTTCCCCTTCTGCAACGGCAGTTTCTTGGTCATCATCAGAAGCTGCGGAAATTCCATCTTCTATCTTTTCTTCCTTTACGAGCTGTTCGGTCTTTCCCTGCTCTTCCTCCGCAGATTTTCCCCTTTCTGCTCATCCTGCTTCACCGTTTCCTCCTGTGCCTGAGGTGCGTCCGTCCCCTCCGCCGCGAATGCCGGCACAGAAACCATGCTTGCCGCTACGGTCAGCGCAAGTGCCTTCGCATAATAATTTTTCTTCATATTTTTTCCTCCCTTTTATCTGTACTTTCTTTATACCCAATGCGAATAAATTCCTTTTTTCTTCACAAACAGAAAAAAGCACCGCCCATATCCGGCAATGCTCGTTTTTTTGCAGCTGGCTGCCAGTTGAAAGGCCCTGTAGCTTTGCGTCATAGGCTTTCGCCTACTTTGCCGAATTATGCTTGTTTTCTGCGGAATTTATTATTTTATGCAATTTGAGTTATAGCAAAAAGGGATTTCTATTACAACCTTAATTTATAAAAAATATCCTAATTTGTAATATTTTTTCGTAAGAGGGTGGTTTTGTTTCGTTTAAAGGCACTACAATAAAAAAGAAGGCAACCCATTTGGGTTGCCTTTTCATGAGAGATATCTTATTTTACTGCAGCAGCTGCTTCAAATCCTCCTCCGGAGTCGTGATTGGTGCAATCCCGAAATTCTCCACAAGGTACTGCAACACATTGGGCGAAACAAATGCCGGCAGAGTCGGGCCAAGGCGAATGTTCTTGATGCCCAAATACAGCAGGGTCAGCAGGATACACACCGCCTTCTGCTCATACCAGGAAAGCACCATGGACAGCGGCAAATCATTCACGCCGCAGCCGAACGCATCGGCAAGCGCAACGGCAATCTGAATCGCACTGTAAGCATCATTGCACTGCCCGATATCCATCAGACGGGGCAGACCGCCAATGGTGCCAAGGTCAAGGTCATTGAAGCGGTATTTGCCACAGGCAAGCGTCAGCACAACCGTATCCGCAGGGGTCTGCTTTACAAACTCCGTATAATAATTGCGCCCGGGACGTACCCCATCGCAGCCTGCAACAAGGAAGAAATGTCTGATTGCGCCGGCTTTCACTGCCTCGATGACCTTATCCGCCACCCCAAGCACCGTGCCGCGGGCAAAGCCTGTCATCACTGTATTGCCGCCATTGATGCCTGTAAGCATCCTATCCTCGGCATAACCGCCCAGCTCCAGTGCCTTTTCGATCACAGGGGTGAAGTCCTTATCCGCGCCGATATGCGTCATTTCGGGATAGGATACCACCTCTGTGGTGAATACGCGGTCGGCATAGCTTGCCTTCGGCGGCATCAGGCAGTTGGTGGTAAACAGCACCGGCGCAGGCAGCTCTGCAAATTCCTTCTGCTGATTCTGCCATGCTGTGCCGAAGTTGCCCTTGAGATGCGCATATTTTTTCAATTCGGGATAACCATGTGCAGGCAGCATTTCGCCATGGGTATAAATATTGATACCCCTGCCCTCGGTCTGCTCCAGCAGTAGCTTGAGATCATGCAGATCGTGACCGGAAATCACAATAAACGGCCCCTTTTCCACAGTCAGCGGAACGGTAACAGGTGTGGGTGTGCCATAGCTTTCGGTATTTGCCTGATCCAGAAGCGCCATGCACTTGAGGTTTTTCTCACCGACCTCCATCACGATGGGCAGCAGCTCCTCCATGCCCCAATCCTCGCCGACAGCAAAAAGCGCCTTTGCGAAGAAATCGTTCACCGCATCATCGGTATAGCCCAGCACCAGCGCATGATGCGCATAGGCCGCCATGCCGCGCACCCCGAACAGAATCAGGGATTTCAGGCTGCGGATATCCTCCTGCGCATTCCAGAGATTCGTCATATCGTAATCGGCAGCGCGACCGCACGGAGCAGCGCAGTCCGAACAGTCAGGCACAAGCCTTGCCTTTTCCGCATGTACGCGGTCAATCAGCTCGCGCAGTGTCTTTTCGTTGAAGCTTACATTTGTAACGGTGGTAAATAATCCCTCAATCATCAGCCGCCATGTGCCGTCATTCACATCGGGGGCATTGTCCGTTGCGCGCGCAAGCCCAATCAGCGCCCCTGTCAGCTCATCCTGCAGCTGTGCCACATCAGCAGTTTTGCCGCAAACGCCTGCATTTCCCATACAGCCGGTACATCCTGCCGTCTGCTCACACTGAAAACAAAACATTTTGTTGCCCATTTGAAACCCTCGCTTTCTTCTTTGTCCTCTTTTTAATCCAGAATTCTGCCGTCTGTGGAGATGGTCACAACCTGCCATGGAATAAATTTCCCACTCTGCTGTAATGCCGTTTTTGCCGCAAATTCCAGACCGCCGCAGCAGGGAACCTCCATGCGGACAATGGTGACGCTTTTGATATCATTCTCACGAATGATTTCGGTCAGCTTCTCGGAATAATCCACACTGTCCAGCTTCGGACAGCCCACAAGGGTGATATGTCCCTTGATGAATTTTTCGTGGAAGGCGGCGTAGGCATACGCAGTGCAGTCTGCGGCAATCAGCAGCTTTGCGCCGTCAAAATACGGTGCGCGTGTGGGAACCAGCTTAATCTGCACAGGCCACTGGGACAGGCGGCTGACCGCCTCTGTATTGCAAGCCGCGGCGGATTCTTCGTGTGCGATTGTTCTGGACTGACTTCCCGGACATCCGCAGGGGAGTGTCATCCCTTCTGTCTGCATTTTTTCCTGTAGCCTTCTGCGCTTATTTTCCTCCACAGCCTTTTCATCATACGCTGCCGCTTCGCGCTCCACAAAGGTAATCGCGGCAGTGGGGCAGGTAGGCAGGCAATCGCCCAGACCATCGCAGTAGTCATCGCGCATCAGCTGCGCCTTCCCGTTTACCATAGCGATTGCGCCTTCGTGACAAGCGGCGGCACAAGCACCGCAGCCATTGCATTTATTTTGATCAATTTCAATGATTCTTCTTTTCACAATAAAAACCTCCTTGCTTTTTTGTTTTCATTATAGTATGCTAAATTCAACAAGTCGGTTGAATTTTCAACGAAAAGAGGGTTTTTATGAAAGAATTTTTTCCCATCATCCGTTCCTCTCAGCTTTTTTCGGGCGTTTCCGAGGAGGAACTGACCGCAATGCTCTCCTGTCTGGAAACAAGAAAGGAAAGCTTTCCCAAGGATGCCCTGCTGCTGCGCATCGGGGATACGGCAGATGCCATCGGTCTTGTGCTGTCGGGCAGTATTCTAATCATACAGGAGGACATCTGGGGCAACCGCAACATCATTTCCAAGGCAGGGGTGGGGCAGACCTTTGCCGCCGCCTATGCCTGCGCGCCCGGCTCTGTGCTGAATGTAAGCGTTGTGGCGGAAACGGCTGTTACGGTGCTGTATTTGAACATAAAGCGTGTGCTGCATGTGTGCTCCTCCGCCTGTGCGCATCATAGCCATATCATCCGAAATCTGCTTGGCGAGCTTGCAGAGAAAAACCTCCGCTTCAGCGAAAAGCTGACCCACATGGGGCAGCGCACAACGCGCGCAAAGCTGATGTCCTATTTTTCCGCAGAGGCACAGCGGCTCGGAAAATATGAATTCGATATTCCCTTTTCCAGACAGCAGCTTGCGGATTACCTCGCGGTGGAGCGCAGCGGACTTTCTCTGGAGCTTGGGAAAATGCGGGATGAGGGTCTGCTGGATTTTCATAAAAACCATTTCGTTTTGAAGGTATAACGCCAATAAAAAAGCAGAAACTCCTTTTTCGCAGGAGCTTCTGCTTTTTGTTTGCTTATTTCATTCCGTTTTCAGCGAAGCGGTGGAACAGCGCCGCAATCTCGGCACGCGTAGCAGTGCCCTTCGGATAAAGGAGATTGCTGTCGCCCTTTACAAGGCCGGTATTCACCGCCCACGCCATAGCACCCATCGCATAATCGGAAATGCTCTCGTAATCGTCGAACTCCCGAATTGCCATGCCGCCCTGTGTGGTATCATAGCCCTTATACTGCGCGTAGCGATAGAAAATCGCCGCAAGCTGTTCACGGGTAATCGGATCATTCGGGGCAAAGCTGCTGTTGCCGTAGCCGCCCATAATGCCGTTTTGCTGTGCCCATGTCACCGCATCATAAAACCATGCCGTACCGGAGCCACGCACAACATCGGTAAAGCTGTTTTCTCCCTCGACAGCAGGGCTGCCCTCCATGCGGTAGAAAATTACCGCAATCTGCGCACGGGTGGTGTTCGCATAGGGCGCAAAGACTGCCGCATCCATGCCGGACATCAGTCCCTTTTCGTAGCTAAACAAAACATCCTGATAAAACCAATCGCCCGCATTGACATCCGCAAAGGGATTCTTCACTGCATCCGGCTCTCTCTTTTTCCAGTCTGCATAAACCGTTTTGCTGCCGCTCAGCTTGATTTCCGTAATCCTCTGCGTCAAATCCTTGTCGGCATACCAGCCGCCGAAGTCATAGCCGTCGCGCATCGGGGTATAGGCGGAAAGGTCAAGCGTTTTGCCGCGAGCGGCGCGGATTGCCTGTATGCTGTCGCCGCCGTTGGTTTCAAAGGTCAGCGTGTAGTAGGTCGTGCCGCCGCCACCGCCGCCGCCGCTGCTTGCATTCCTTTCAAAGATTGCCTTTACAGTTACATCATCCGCCGGCATGGTAAATTTGTTGTTCTCGATTTCCACCTTGTCGGGAACAACCTCCCACTTCTTAAAATGATAGCCGCTGTTTGGCATAGCAGTCAGACTTACTTCCGCGCCCATCTTTGCAGAAGCAGGGTCAGCCAATGCAGTGCCGTTCCCATCATCTTTCACCGTCACGGTGTATGTATTCGCTTTCCACTGCGCTGTAAGCCTCATGGTATATCTGGCTCTATCCGTTTCAAAATTCCATTCTGTATTTTCGCCGTTGTTATCGTAATACCAGCCTTCAAACGTATGCTCCTCTTTGGTTGGCTCGGACGGGGCGGTGAGTGTCGCTCCCCCATGACTCCAATCCACTTTCTGCGTGTCGGGCTCCTCTCCGTTGTCCGGGTCAAAGGTGATGGCAAGTTCACCGCTCAGGGTCGCTTGGCTGAAATCACCGCCTAAAATCGCCCCTAAGTTGTTCGTGACACTGCCCTTAAATGTGCCGCCCTTGATTGTACCACCGCCATCATTCATAACCTCGCCTGTAAATTGACCCTTTTCGATAATGCAATTGTTGGTAACCTTTCCCTTAAACTCAGTACTGCCGGCAGCCCCCTCGGTGCCTGCGATTACCGCACTACTCCAGTTTTTAACGGCATTTGTCACCTCACCGAAAATCTCACCGCCGTCAGCATTTAATCTGCTATCATTGTATACGTTTGTATAGATTTTTGCAGTGCCGCTTATGGTAAATACAGCCGCTGTGTCAGCAGCGTTGTACACATGACTTTCGTCATTCTCATTCTCGCCCTCTTCACCAATCGTGCCGCCTCTCATGGTGAACTCCTTAAGGTTATACACCCCACCGGTCGGTCTCTCCTTCATCTTTATGGCAGTGCAGCCTTTGATTGTACCGTTTTCCATGATAAAGCTGCCTTCGTTGTAAACGCCACCACCCCGAGAGGACAAATGTCCTGACGTATCAGCCGTACATGAAAGGATAGCACCGTTACGCAGGGTAAATACACCGTTTCCATTTTTCCTGCTGGTGTTAGTGTACACACCGCCGCCGTTTCGTGCAGTACAGCTGCGAATCTCAGAGCCATTATTCATCGTGAATGTGCATGCCGGATTAACCGCTACACCGCCACCATTATCGCTCGCCGTACAGCCGATAATTCTGCTGCTTGTCATGGTAAATTCGCTGGGTTCACCTGTTTGGTCGTTATTGTCAAGATACACGCCACCACCAAACTTTGCCTGACAGCCGACAATGCTGCCCCCGGTCATATTCAGCTTTCCGCCGGGCGCGACATACACGCCGCCGCCTTTTTGTGCATTGCCGCCGGTGATAATGCCGCCGTAGACGGTTTTACTGCTATCATCGACCAGTACCCACAAACCGCCGGTGCTCTGGACAAATTTATGCGCTTTGTCTGTGTCACTGTCCGCAATCGTCAGTTCGCCGCCTTGCTCCACCTTGATAACACTGCCTTCCTTCGTCATTCGCAGCACAAAGCCGTTCAAATCCAGCGTCACAGCGCGGTTGACCGTCAGTGTATCGCTGATAGCAATATCTTGCTTCAGTGTAATCTTGGAAATGTTGCTGTCTCCCAGCGCGGAAGTCAATGCGTCCTTCATGGAAACCTCCGCCTCTCCGCTTCTGTTTGACAGGGTAATCATTTCCCCCTGCTCCGTTTCTGCCGCCGATACCGGCAAAGAAGCCGTAGAAAACAGGAAGCAGGTGCAAAGCAGTGCCGTGTAAATCCGTTTTCTTTGTTTTTTCATTCGTTTTTCCTCCCTCCATTGCTGTCATGTCATTTCCTTTTCCGTATCCCGCTCCCTCCTTTTTTCTGTGTCATGCAGACACCGCAGAAAGAGCCTTTCACTTATATAGGTACAAAAAAACGGAAAAACTCTCACCTAAAAATCAAATTTTTTTAAAAAAAATAAAAAAAATAGAGAGCCGCACAAAATCAGCCTTCTGCCGCCTTCAGATAACGGGCAATCAGCTTGCCTGCCGCCAGAATCCCCACAGGCAAAAGATACGCGATATACTGCGCTGTGCCGCCGTAGGCAATCAGCAGGTTATAAATTGCATGAAAGGTAATCGCCGCCCCAAGCAGTCCGCAGGTTCCGGCAATTTTCAGCCACGTCCGCCGCCATACATACGCAAGCCCGCCGCCGACGATGGCTCCGCAAATGACATGCATTGCTCCCGTTCCGATGCCACGGAAGAAAATAAAGGAGAAATGCGCGGCTCCGTTTTGAATCAGATAGCAGATATTTTCAAAGGTCGCAAAGGAAAGCGCAGTAATCACTGCGGCAATCCCAATCTGCCGCGCCTGCGGCTCAAATACCAAAAGATAAAAGAGCAGTGGCAGCAGCTTCATCCCCTCCTCCACCACAGGTGCAATCTCCACAGTGGCGGCAAAGGCATCCGCCCCATACAGCGCCGCAAGAAAGGTATTGAGATATGCAGAAAGCAGGCACATGCCCATTCCCGCAAGGCAGAACAGAAAAGCCCCTGTATGCCGTTTTCCCATGCACAGGGCGGCAATCAGCAGAGGCGATGCCATGCAGATAAAAATATTTTCCATATATGTCATGCCTGCACCGCCCTTCCTGTGGCAGGCAGCAGAGCAAATACGCAGCCCGTCAGCAGAACATCAAACCCGTAATAGAGGAAGGAAGCCGAATCCCCCTGTCGGAAGCAGCCGGAAGTCCAAAGGATATATTCCGCCGCCACATAGCACAGCACCCCGATATGGAAATATCGCAGCTGCCGCGCCGCTCCCGTCTGCGTCCGCGCATAAGTAAGCCCCCGTATCGCATGATAGGAAACAGCAATCATCATGCCGCACCAAAGCAGATTCGAGAGAATATCCCCAAAGGTGCAGTAAAATATACATAAGGGAACGCCTATCAGGAAGGCAATCCGCGCCCTTCGGCACACAAAGCCTCTTTCCTCCGCGGAGGAAAGGGAGTATTGCAAAATAGAAAGAAAAATAACGCTTGCCACCCAGCCAAACTCCGACACATAAAAAACCTGCGGCGTTTTTGAGAACAAAAACAGATGCAGCGTCCAGTACAGGGAGCCGAGCGCAAAACAGCCATAAAAGCAGGTCAGCAGAAAATACGCCTGCTTTCTGCCCTTCAGATATCGCATCCCGCTCAGACAAAAGCCCAGCAGGGTAACAGAGAATTGCACAAAGTTATCGGCAAGTTCCATTCGCATTGTCCCCCTTTTGCTCCTCCGACTGTTCGTCCTTATGCAGCAGGCAGATACGGAAGCACGCGATTGTCACACACACACCAAGGACAAAGGCGAGCAGTCCGGTCACGATATATCCAAGCGCAGCACTGCCGCCCAGCATGGTTGCCGCTGTTCCAAAGCCGGAGGACATGCCCGGTTCCATTCGATTGACCATATCGGGCATAAAAAGGGAAACCCCTACGATTACCGCAAGGCACGCCGCCACGCCGAAAACGGCGG
>UMKD01048874.1_pt1 | contig 10557 bp, 12 predicted proteins | sample 1966221 | NCBI WGS metagenome assembly UMKD01 (sample SAMEA4836167, study PRJEB28245) | human gut metagenome | biome: gut microbiome; material: fecal sample | place: Denmark | collected 2008
ACTGATTATTTCTCCTCTATCCGTTAATCACGAAGAAATGGGAGTCATTTATATTATTGAAGACAGGGATAAGATGATTGATATTGATGAGGAGATGATGTCGGCATTGGGAATTCAAATCGGGACTGCAATTAAAAATGCAAGAGCCTATTATGAACTTCTGTCCAAAGAAAGAATTTCACAGGAATTGGCGGTGGCTTCTCGAATTCAAAATCGAATTTTACCCGAGGATATTCACTCCGTAGACGGCTTACAAATTGCGAAATATTTTAAACCTGCGAAGGAAATTGGGGGAGATTATTATGATTATGGAATCTTACGAGATAATATTTTTTTCATTACCATTGCAGATGTCAGTGGGAAAGGGGTTCCTGCAGCATTTTTAATGGCATTGGGGCGGTCTGTTTTGAAAACCTTAATGGATATGAAACAGGGACATCCTTCTGAAGAAATGAAAGAATTGAATCAGTTGATATATGAGGATATTACAGAGGAAATGTTCATTACCATGTTACACAGTAAATATGATTTAAAGACAAAAACTCTTACTTTCAGTAATGCCGGACACAATCCTTTGTTAGTGTACAAGGCAGCAAAGGATGTCATGGAGCTCCACACAGTCAAGGGAGTTGCTTTGGGATTTCTAGAAAATTATTCCTATCGGGAAGCGAGTTTTGTGATTGAGAAAGGAGATATTGTTGTCTTTTATACAGACGGAATTACGGAGGCGGAGAATACGAGTTCCGAATTGTTTGGGATTGAAAGGTTAAAAGATGTAGTGTATAATAATAGAGGAAGATCGGCTGAAAAAATAAAAGAGGCAATCTTAAATGAAATTACATCCTTTCGAGGAGAAAAAGAACAAGTGGATGATATTACCTTTGTTATTTTGAAAAGTAAAAAATAATAAGTTAGGGGAGAATATATGAAGGAAAAAATATCAATAGGTGGGCAAGCGGTGCTGGAAGGTGTCATGATGAGAGGGACGGAGTTTTTAGCAACAGCTGTTCGTAAAGATACTGGAGAAATTGTATATCGAAAACGAAAAATTTCCAGTCGAAAAAAAGAATTCTATAGAATGCCATTGATACGAGGGATTTTTATGTTGTTTGATTCTTTGGTGTTAGGAATACAGGAATTGACTTTTTCAGCAAATCAATCGGGAGCGGAGGAAGACGAGAGTTTAACTCAAAAGGAAGCAATCTTGACAACTTTTATTTCTTTGGCACTGGGGATTGGTTTATTCATTGTTTTACCTTCTTTTATTGGAGGTTTGGTTTTTTCAGAAAATAAATTATATGCCAATGTATTGGAAGCCCTGATTCGTTTAGGGGGCTTTGTCTTATATATTTGGCTTTTATCTTTTTCGAAAGATATTCATCGAGTTTTTGAATATCATGGAGCGGAACATAAATCTATTTATGCCTATGAGAATGATATGGAATTAACTCCTGAAAATGCCAAGAAATTTACAACTTTACATCCAAGATGTGGAACCAGTTTCCTATTTATTGTTATGATAGTGGCTATTATTATATTTTCTTGTATTGATTTTGTAGTACCGACTCCAGAAACTTTATGGGGAAAATTAGTCTTGAAATTATTTTTAAGAGTAGGATTGATGCCTGTGATTGCGAGTTTATCCTATGAACTACAACGATATAGCAGCAAACATCTAAATAATTTTTTTGTTCGTTTACTCTCTTTTCCCGGACTTTCTTTGCAAAGAATTACGACACAGGAACCGGATTTGTCACAGTTGGAAGTTGCTATTGTTGCAATTAAAGTATCTTTGGGAGAGAAAGTGGAAAATGCTACAGAAGTACTGGAATAGAGTTTACATAATAGAGGAGGATTTGGCAAAATGAGATTAAAAAATGAGGTGGAATATGTATTTCGTATATTGTTGTATTTATCGCGTTATGGAAAGGAAAGAATTATTTCTTCGACAGAAATCTCTGAAAAGGAGCAAATTCCACATCTATTCAGTTTGAGAATTTTGAAAAAAATGGAAAAAGCCGGTTTGGTGAGTATTCAAAAGGGAGCAAAAGGGGGGTATTCTTTGAAAAAAGATCCCAAAGATATTACTTTAAAAACAGCGATAGAATGCATTGAGGGAGATATTATTGTAAAAGATTGTGTGAGGGATCCAAAATCTTGTTCTCTTCGGAGCGGACGTTGTTCCGTACACAGAGCGATGGCTGTCATTGAAAAAGAATTTATAGAACATTTGGCAAAATATAACTTTCAAGATTTATCGGATGAGAATTATTGAATTTTAAGATGGATTTTCTACTTGTTTTATGTTATAGTATAGGAAAGATACAAGGGGAGGTTTCAAAATGAAGAGAATATTAAGTTGTTTGTTTGTTTCTACTGTATTGTTGACAGGATGTAGCAGTAGCAGTTTTCGAAGTGCACTAGATTCTTTAAATCCAAGTATTCCTGAAGCAATCAATCAAGCGGTAAGTTCCAGAGTGAATGCTGAGAATGAGTTATACACAGTGGGTTCTGCCAGCATAGGACAAACAGGTTCCATCATCGCTCAATCAAAAGCAAATAAAATAGCTTCAGAAGCCTTAAGAACTAAGATTAAAGCTGCAGTAGAAACGAATTTCAAAAGTTATACTTTAAATATGGATTCTTATTCTAAAAACTTAGTATTACCAGCAATTCCAGAATTGACTTCCTATACTACAGATTTGGTAATCAAGCAAGTAAAACAAAAAGGGGCTTGGGAAGACAGTAATAAAGTATATTCTTTATTATCTGTTCCAACATCGGAGGTAACTTCCACAAGTCAAAAAGTTTTGAAATCGTTTTTAATAAATACTTCTAAAAAATTGGAAGATTTGAGTCGAGGGATTTAATAAAACATGAAAACATAAAGCAGACTGTAGACTGTATAAGAGTTTACAGTCTTTTTTAACAAAATAAAAAAACGCATGTAATATAACGATTTTTTCTATCTTTCAAATTTTCTTGAAAAAACCTAGAAAATCATATACAATAAGAATAATGCAAAAATATGAGGTGAAAATAAATGGCATTTTTTAAAATTAAGAATTTAAGTCGTAGTCGTAAGAAATACGCTACTTTAACGGTGGAAACATCAGAAGTAGAAGAAAAAGAGAATAGAGAGAAGCATCACACAGAGAAGAATGAAGAGAAAATAGAGAGCTTATGGTCCCGATGTCCCAGTTGTCAAGAAATTATTTATCAGGAAGATTTACAACAGAATTTATGGACTTGTCCAAATTGTTCTCATCATTTTAGCGTTGCTGCCAGACAAAGAATAGAACTACTATTGGATGAAGGAAGTTTTGAGGAAATGGATGCAGAATACTGTTCTTCGGATCCTTTACAATTTCCCGGATATTTAGAAAAATACAAAGAAACACAGGAAAAAGAAAATTTAATAGAGGGAGTTATTTGCGGTTCCGGAAAATTATGTGGAATCGAAGTTGCTATTGCTGTTATGGATTTTAAATTTATGGGAGGAAGCATGGGATCTGTTGTGGGGGAAAAAATTGTAGATACCATGGAATTGGGACTTCAAAAAAAGATTCCTGTCATTGTGGTAGCAAGTTCCGGTGGAGCAAGAATGCAGGAAGGAATTTTGTCTTTGATGCAAATGGCAAAAACAGCAGCTGCAGCAGAAAAATTGAAGAAAGCCGGAATTCCATTTATTTCTATACCGGTAAATCCGACTACAGGAGGAGTTACTGCTTCTTTTGCAATGCTGGGGGACATTATCATGTCGGAACCGAAAGCAAGAATTGGTTTTGCTGGACCCAGAGTCATTGAACAAACAATTCGACAAAAACTGCCTGGAAATTTTCAAAAAAGTGAGTTTTTACAAGAACATGGAATGGTAGATATTGTGGTAGAACGAAAGAATATGAAAGAAACATTATATAAAATTCTGACAAATATATTGGGGGCAACAAATGGAATTTGAAAGAAAAGTAGAAGATATTGAAGAAAAAATAAAAGAATTGGAAATTTTTTCCGCAGAAAAAGGGATTGCTTTAGGAGAGGAAATCCAGAAATTAAAAGATTTTCGAGATCAGTTTTTGGAGGAAATTTACAAAGAAGTGACAGATTGGGACAAAGTTTCTATTTCCAGACATCCTATGAGGCCGCATACTGTAGACTATATAGAATATTTAGTGGAGGATTTCGTAGAACTCCATGGAGATCGATTGTTTCGAGATGATCCTGCCATTGTAGGAGGACTTGGGAAAATTGACGGGAAAGCGATGATGATTATCGGTCATGAGAAAGGACGAGGAACCGAAGATAAGATTAAAAGAAATTTTGGAATGGCAAATCCGGAGGGATATCGAAAAGCTCTTCGTTTGTTTCATATGGCAGAAAGATTTCATCTTCCCGTATTAGTTTTGATTGATACCGCAGGGGCTTATCCGGGACTAGAGGCAGAACAAAATGGGCAAGGAGAGGCTATTGCAAGAAATTTAATGGAAATGAGTGATTTGAAAACCCCTATTATTTCCGTTGTCATCGGAGAAGGAGGCTCCGGAGGAGCTATTGGATTAGGAGTTGCCGACAAGGTATATATGTTGGAACATTCTATTTATTCTGTGATCTCTCCGGAAGGCTGTGCCGCTATTTTATTTAAAGATTCTTCTAAGGCTCCGGAAGCAGCTCAAAATTTAAAAATATCCGCTCAAAATTTATTGAGATTGGGAGTGATCGACGGGATTATTCCTGAATCTTTGGGAGGAGCCCATAGAGATCCAAAACGAACGGCAATTAACCTGAAAAATATAATTTTATCATCATTTCAAGAATTAGAACAAATTCCATTAGAAGATTTATTGGAAAATCGTTATAATAAATTTAGAAAAATGGGAAAATTTAAAACCAAAGTAGAAGGGGAGTAATGTGATGATAGAAAGAAAGATAGCCATTATGACAAGTGGAGGAGATTCTCCTGGAATGAATGCCGCCATTCGGGCAGCTGCTAAAACAGCGATGTCAAAAGGTATGATTGTTTATGGGGTTCGAAGAGGATATTTAGGAATGTTGAATGATGAAATTTTTCTTATGACGGGACAATTTGTTTCAGGAATTGTTGACAAAGGCGGAACAGTATTGTTGACAGCTCGTTGTGATGAGTTTCGGGAAGAAAAATTTAGAGCGATTGCTGCAAATAACTTGAAAAAGAGAGGAATTGAAGGATTGGTTGTTATCGGAGGGGATGGATCCTATCATGGAGCGGACTTATTATATCGAGAACATGGAATCAAAGTTATAGGAATCCCCGGAACTATTGATAATGACATCAAAGGAACTCAATTTACTTTAGGATTTGATACCTGCTTAAATACAATTTTAGATGCAATTTCTAAAATTCGGGATACCGCTACTTCTCACGAAAGAACTATTTTAGTGGAAGTTATGGGAAGATCTGCCGGAGATTTAGCCTTACAAGCTTGCATTGCCGGAGGGGGAGACGGAATTATGATTCCGGAAATGGATAATCCGATAGAATTGTTGGCCTTACAGTTAAAAGAAAGAAGAAAATCCGGAAAGTTACATGACATTGTACTGGTAGCAGAAGGGGTTGGAAGAGTTTATGAAATTGAGAAAGAATTGACAGGAAGAATTTCTTCCGAAATCCGAAGTGTTGTATTGGGACATGTGCAAAGAGGAGGGACTCCTTCCGGTTTTGATAGAATGTTGGCAAGTCGTATGGGGTATAAGGCTATAGAGTTATTGGAGCAAGATCAAGGTGGACTGATGATTGGTTTGGAAGGAATTGAGTTAGTAACTCATCCTATTGATTATGCTTGGAATGGAGAAAGAAGAACAAATCTGGATACGGATTATGAGTTGGCATTGTTGCTTGCAAAATAGGAAGAGGGAGGCTGAAATATGGTTGATAATGTCTTGGAATTGGTGAGAAAAGAAAGAAGAAAAAATCAAATTCGAAGAGAAATAGAAGATAATGACAGAAAGATTCGAGATAACAGAAAAAGAGTGGAATTACTGTCAAATTTAAAAGAATACTTATCTGCCAATATGAGCTATGAAGATATTTTGGATATTATAGACAATATGAGTTCAGACTATGAAGATAGAGTGGATGACTACATTATTCGAAATGCAGAACTTGGAAAAGAACGACGAGAAATTAATAAAACTGTGAAAGATTTGAAAAAAAGTATGGTAGAATAAAATGGCGATAAAAAGTTTAGAACGTTTGATTGATCAATTTCATAAATTACCCGGAATTGGAAGGAAGTCGGCGACAAGATTAGGATTTCATATTTTGGATTATTCCGAACAAGAAATCGAGGATTTTATTCAGGCATTGGAAGATGTAAAAGGAAAAATTAAACGTTGTCCGGTTTGTGGTGATTATTGTGAAGACAGTTTGTGTCCTATCTGTGCTGATGAGGCAAGAGATCGCAGAAGCATTTGCATCGTGGAGGATAGCAGAGATGTCATTTCTTTGGAGAAAACAGGTAAATATCGGGGTTTATATCATATCTTAGGAGGAAAATTGGCGCCTTTACAAGGGGTTACTCCAGATAAATTAAATCTGAAACCCTTATTGGAAAGAATTACAAAGGAGGAAATACAAGAAATTATATTGGCTTTGAATCCTGATTTAGAGGGAGAAACTACGGCGATGTATCTGGTGAAATTACTAAAACCTTTCGATATTCGCATCACAAAGATTGCAAGTGGAATTCCTATGGGAGGAAATTTAGAATTTGCAGATAGTGCAACGATAGCAAGAGCTTTGGATGCAAGGCAAGAAGTCTAAATTCTCCTACAAAAAAAGAAAATAAGAAAAACAAAAAACCTAGCATTTTCTAGGTTTTTTTCATTTGAGGACGAACAAGAATAAAAATGGATTGTTATCTACCTCATTTTTTTTCTTTATGATACCATAAGGACATAGAAAAAAGAGGGGGAGATAGCAATGAAAAAAATGATACTATGGATTACTTTGTTATTGGGAATTTCTGTCACATGCATGGCGGAAAAAGAGATTCAAATCGGAATTACACAAATTATCGAGCATCCATCTCTGGATGCGGCTCGAAAAGGATTGGAGAAGGCTTTACAGAAGAATTTGGGAAAGAAAGTAAAAATAGAATATCAAAGTGCTCAGGGAGATTTCGGAACGGCTCAATTGATCGCAAAATCCTACGTAAATTCGAAAAAAGATGTGATTGTTGCAATTTCCACTCCAAGTGCTCAGGCAGCTTTGAATGCGACAAAACAAATTCCCATTGTCTATACAGCGGTGACGGATCCTAAAATAGCTGGACTTTCCGGGAAAAATATTACAGGAACGACAGACATGTCTCCTTTAGAAGAGCAATTGAACTTATTGAAAAATTTATTGCCAAAGGCAAAGAAAGTAGGTTTTTTATATAATCCGAGCGAGCAAAATTCTGTTTCTTTACTGAAGCAATTTACAATCTTGGCTAAGGAAAGGCAGTTGCAAGTCATCGAGAAAGGGGTAAATACAGTTAACGATATGAACTTGGCTCTCAATTCTCTTCTAGGACAGGTGGATGTCTTGTATATTCCAACAGATAACTTGGTAACTTCGTCAGAATCTTTGTTAATTCAACAAGCAAACCGAAAAAATGTTCCGGTTATTGCTTCTGTAGAATCAAGTGTCAAAAAAGGCGCTTTGGCCACTGTCAGTATCGATTACGAAAAATTGGGCTATCAAACGGGAGAAAGAATTTTAGAAATTTTGAAAGGAAAATCTCCAAATCAGATTCAAGTAGAGGGATTGCGAGAGACAACCTTGGTAATCAATGAAAGGATCGCAAAAAAATATGGAATTTCTGTCAAACAAGAAGTGTTCAAAGGGGCTGTTCTTTATGAATAAAAAAGAAAAGAGGGGATTATTATGTTAGTGGCGACTTTAGAGCAGAGCCTTATTTTCGCAATCATGGTCTTGGGGGTCTATTTATCTTTTAAAATATTAAATTTTCCAGATATGACTGTCGACGGAAGTTTTCCTTTGGGAGCTGCCGTTTCGGCGAGACTCTTAATGGAGGGGGTCAATCCCTATATAACTTTGTTATTCGCTCTATTCAGTGGGGCTTTTGCAGGAGCGATTACAGGGATTCTTCACAGTAAGCTAAAAATTCAGGACTTATTGACAGGAATTTTGGTTATGACAGCACTATATAGTGTCAATTTGAGAATTATGGGAAAATCCAATATTCCTTTGTTCGAAGTGGATACGATTTTTCAGGAGGAATACCCTATTTTATGTGTTACTTTACTTTTATTGTGTTTTGCTAAAATAGCACTGGATTACATTTTAAAAACGAAATTTGGTTTTATGTTACGAGCTCTGGGAAATAATGCGAATTTAGTACTTTCTTTGGGAGTGAATGAAAAGAGATACAAAATATACGGACTTATGATAGCCAACGCTTTGGTTGCTTTCGCGGGAGCAGTATTGGCACAATATCAGGGATTTGCAGATATTGGTATGGGAACGGGGACTATTGTCATCGGTTTGGCTTCCATTATTATTGGAGAAACCTTGTTTCGTGGAAAAATAAGAATTACGGGGACGATGATGGTCATTATCGGTTCTTTGATTTATCGAGGAATTATTGCTCTAAGCTTAATGGTTGGTTTGAATGCGAGCGATTTGAAATTGATGACTTCCGTGATTGTAATTTTAGTTCTTTGTTTGCAACATTATAAAAAAAGGAGGAGATGATGAGAGTATGATATGTTTGGAAAATATAAGTAAGACATTTTATTCCGCTTTTGGAGAGCCTAAAAAAGTATTTCAGGGACTAAATTTGGAAATTCAGGATGAAGATTTCATTTCTGTTATAGGAAGTAATGGGGCTGGAAAATCAACTCTTTTAGATAGCATTACAGGAAATGTTAGCCTTGATGAGGGAGAAATTAAAATTGATGGAAAAAATATTTGTCATTTAGAAAGATATAAGAGAGGGAGATTTATTTCAAAAGTGTACCAAGATCCAAGTTTAAGTACAGCACCTTCCATGACTATTTTTGAAAATTTGTCTATGGCGGACAACAAAGGAAAATGCTTTGGCTTGTCTTTCGGAGCCAATCATAGGAGGAAAGAATACTATCAATTTCTTTTAAAAAAACTAGATTTGGGCTTAGAGAATGTTATGGATACGGAAGTACAATATTTATCGGGAGGACAAAGGCAATGTTTAGCTTTGGTAATGGCAACTTTACATCGTCCGAAAATATTGTTACTAGATGAACATACCGCTGCTTTGGATCCCAAAACTTCCAAATTGATTATGGAAAGAACCGAAAACCTTGTGAAGGAGAAGAAAATTGCCACCTTAATGATCACTCATAATTTACAAGATGCAATACGATACGGAAATCGTCTGATTATGCTTCATGACGGAAAAATTATTTTAGATATTCGAGGGAAAGAAAAGGAAGTACTAAGTGTAGAACACTTGATGAAATTATTTCAGGAAAAAGCGACGTACAGTGATGTCATATAAAAAAGCTTATGATACTCTTTTATAGTGATATGATACAAAAAGAAAGAGTTGAAAAAGAATTGTTTTTATACTATAATGATGAAAATATCCAATCAAAAATATAGGAGGAAGCTTAGATGAAAAAAATTCGAGTCACTGTCCCGGAGGATATTTGGGATATTATGAAATATGATGAAGAAGAGTTTGGGATCAACAACAATAAGCTTTGTAACTATATTTTGGAAAAACTTAAATTCAATAAGAAAATAGAAACAGAAAAATTATTGGAGATGCAAGGGAGAACTTATAAAAAAATTATTCAATTTGATTTAAATGTGGCAAATAAAGAAATTTATTATGAGATTTTGAGAAGTAACGGGGTAGAAGTAGAAGCGGAGTATTTTCGAGAATTGTTTGAAGTATATTGCTCAAAATTTAAATACCAGCGAGAGTTATTTATCTATGAAGATAAGCTTCGGATGATTTTGGAAGCAATTCGATTGGAGAATAAAATAAAAATGAAATATTTTTCGGATATTTTAGAAGTTGAACCTATTTTTATCCGAAGAGAAGAAAGAGGAGATGAAAATTTCCTTTTTTGTTATCATGAAAAAAGCAGCTCTTATCAAAATTATAAACTGAAGGAGATTGAGATTCTTTCGATACTTCCGGATAAGGTGAAAAAAAGAGATAAGAAACTGATTGAAAATATACGGAAAAGATACGATCCATTTCTAGGGAATGGAAATATTGTAAAAGTAAGATTGACAAAATTGGGAGAAAGCCTATTAAAAGGATTGACGAATTATAGACCGAAATTTTTGAAAAGAGAGGGAGATATTTTCTATTTTGAAGCAGCAAATGAGAGAGCAAAACTATATTTTAAAAGTTTTGGAAAAGAAGTAGAAATTCTGGAGCCCAAAGAACTACGAGAAGAAATTGTAGAGGAATTGGAAGAGATTTTGGAATTGTACCGATAATTTTTATTATTTTTTAAAAAAAGAGTTGACGGGAAGTAAGAAGTGTGGTAAGATACTAGATGTCCGCAAGAGCGGAA
>UMKD01012908.1_pt1 | contig 10529 bp, 10 predicted proteins | sample 1966221 | NCBI WGS metagenome assembly UMKD01 (sample SAMEA4836167, study PRJEB28245) | human gut metagenome | biome: gut microbiome; material: fecal sample | place: Denmark | collected 2008
CTCTGATAATAGGCTGGTTTTCGCAGTTTCAGGTACGCCTTGTGCAGCATCCCCCAGCGGCCAACCGGACGAGTCCGTGGCACTTTCAAGGCTGGCAGGTAATAATCGCCAATCAAAATATATTCCATCCCTGTCCGGGCATCGTAGATTTTCTCTTTCATTTCTTTCATTGCTTTGTTCTCCTTTTTCATCACAATAAAAATTCTGTATAAGTGATTTTTCCGCGATCCACTTCGATTTTCTTTACATACTGCTGCAGATTATCTGCCGTCAAAAGGACTTCGGTGTTTCCTGCGATCTGCTTTTTCCGTTGCAATTCTTCTTGAACAACGGCCAGTTCTTTCTCTTTTTCAGCTTTCGTCTGTTTCAGTGTTGTGATTTCATTTTCCAAACCCTGCTTCAGTTCCAGAAATTTTTCTTTTGAAAGTTTTCCGAGAACATACTGCTCATAGCCGCTGCGCTTCTGTGATTCCAGTCGAACGACATTGCCCATTACCTGTTCAATTTTACGTTTTATAGTTATTTCTTTTGATTGGAGTTTGCTTTTTCCAGAGCTTTTCCGTACCAGCTTCTGCAAATCACGGTGTTCTTCCATCCGTTGGTGTAACTCCTTGTTAATGCCGTTCCAGAGGTCTTTCTCTGAGATGGAAACATGGCAAGATGCACAGTAAAAATACAGCGTACCATCACTTTGCCAATGACAAACCAATTTTTCTCCGCACTTTTTGCAAAAGATTCTGCCTTTGAAGATGTTCGGATTGTTCTTTCTGCGCTGTCTGCACCACTTTTTCCGCTCATCCCTGATTGCTTGCTCGGCTTCCCGTAATGCGGAAACTTCATAAAACAGTTCCCAGCTGATAATCGCCGGATGGCTGTCCGGCACCATCCGCCAGCTTTCCCGTGGATTCTGCCCGATTTTCCGATACGTTTCATCGTAGGCAATACGGTTGTAGACCATTGCTCCTGTGTAGATTGGATTTTCCAGCACCTTTGTCACGAAAACAGTCTTCCATGCTGGGTCCTTTACCCGCAAGGTGTTTTTCAAGTATCCCAGCTGACAGCGGCGTGTAAAAGGTGTCTGGGTTCCCTGCGCAGACAGCTTCTTTGCAATCTCGCGCTCTTTCATGCCGGATTTCTTCCAGAGGAAAATCCGAACTACCACATCGCTGACTTCCTCATCCAGAACCAAATGATTCTTTTGATCCTTTTTGTAGCCGAATGGAACCGGGGTATAGATTTCTCCCCGCGCTTCCTTAGAGCGAAAGCACGACTGAATCTTCTGGGACAGGTCTTTCGAGTACATCTCATTGATCATGCTCTTGATCGGCACCAGCATCCCATCCCGGCTCTGGCTGTTCAGGCTGTCATAATTATCATTGATGGCGATAAATCTTACGCCGAACAATGGAAACACCTGTTCCAGATACTGACCAGTTTCCACGAAATTGCGCCCCAGTCGGGAGAAGTCCTTTACAACGATGCAGTCGATTTTCCGCTCCTGCAGTGCTTTCAGCAGCCGTTCAAATTCCGGGCGGTCAAAGTTCATCCCTGTACACCGCTTGTCCGCAAACACGTCCAGCAGCATCAGATCATCCCGGTGGTTGATATACTCTTTGATGTAAGAAATCTGCACTTCCAGCGATTCCGTATCCCGAAGCTCATCATCGAAATCAGACAATCGCGCGTAAATTGCAGTTTTCCAGATACGGTGCGGTGCGTTCTCCGCTTCCCGCTGCGCCGCACTTACCTTTTTGCTTACTCTTGCCATAGGTCAGCTTCTCCTTTCATGCAGGTACTTCATGCTGCTCCATCTGCTTTTGGTGCAGTTCTTCCAGCAGGTCCGCGATTTCATCGTGGAATCGGAATGTGATTTCCACCCGATTGCCCTCATACACTTCAATTTTCTCAATCAGTTCAACGACCATCGAACGGGTGATGTCTTCCAGTTTCCGATACTTGCGGTACACGTCCAGAAACGGATAAGCATTCGGGGCAGTCTGCAGATTTTGCTGTTCTGCTTCCAGTTCTGTGATTTTACGGTCATACTCTTCGATCCGCTTGCTGTACAGTTCGTTGTAGTTCAAAAAATCCTCCCGTGTGAGGATTTCGTCTGCATAATCCCCGTACAGTTTTTCCTTAATGCCCTGTGTATGGGCCTTTTCTGCAGTCAGCTGCCGAATCTGCCGTTCGATGCGCCGCACACGGTAGGGTTCCTGCTGGGCCTGCCGGATGCTTTCTACAAACTCGGCTTCCTCCATCACGATCTGGATCTGCATCTGGAGCGCATTCCGCACAATGTTATAGAGCTTTTCATCCCGTAGGTTATGGCTTGTGCAGCTGCCCTTGTTCTGCTTGCTGCCGGAGCACTGATAATAGATATACCGCTTTCCCTTATAGCTGGCCGACCTGCGCACCAGCCGGCTGCCGCAGTCCCCACAGTAAAGAAATCCTGCAAACAGGGCCACCGTTTCGGCATCGTTCGGCCTGCGTGTTTCGGTTTCCAGAATCCGCCGCACCAGCTCAAACTGCTCTGCCGGAATGATTGCTTCATGGGTGTTGTCCACGATTACCCAGTCCCGCATCGGCACGTTCATTTTCTTTTTGGAGCGATAATCCAGTCTCCTTGTCTTCCCCTGCACCAGTTTTCCGATATAGACCTCGTTGTGCAGAATGCGGTCCACCGCCTTGGCAGACCACGGCGGCTCATCGCTCTTACGGAAGTGCAGGCTCAGCTTTGCACCACTCTGTAGCTTTCGCGCAGCCGGGGACGGCACCTTTTTCGCATTCAATCGGTCTGCGATGCTCTGATTATTCATGCCACTGATCTTCCAGCGGAAAATATCTTGCACTGTTTCCGCTGCCAGTTCGTCCACGATCAGCTTGCTATGATTTGTAGGGTCTTTCCGGTAGCCGTAGGTTGCAAAACTTCCCACAAAATCGCCGCGCTTCCGCTTTACCGCAAGCTGACTCTTGATTTTGACGGAAATATCCCGACAGTAAGCATCATTGAGCAGATTCCTCATCGGGACCATGATGGAATCACTGGTTTTCCACGAGGATTGGCTGTCATAATTATCTGTCACAGCAATCAGCCGGACTCGCATGACCGGGAAAATCCGTTCCAGATAGCGTCCCACTTCAATATAGTTTCGCCCGAATCGGGATAAGTCTTTGACCAGAATGCAGTTGACAGTCCCTTGTTCCAGTTCCTTGAACAGGTTTTGGAACGCGGGCCGTTCAAAATTCGAGCCGGAATAGCCATCGTCCACAAATTCGTCCACGATACACAGTTCCGGGTGATCTGCGGCATAGGCTTCCAGCAGGGTGCGCTGGTTTGCAATGCTGTCGCTCTCTGTCTTATCGCCATCCTCACGGGATAAACGCAAATACAGGGCTGTACGATAACGAGTTAATTTTTGCTGTGTTTTCTTCTGTGAATTGATATCAGGGTATAACAAAAGCCTTCCACCTCCTTAACGAATCGGCAATACTGTTCGTCAGAGAAGCGAAAGGCTCCACATTTTTCTATGTAGAACAAGCCTGCCGAGCAAACTTTACTCAGCTGGCACATTCCTATTTTCTTACCCACAAACAGCTTACCAGAATCATCATCCTTTGTCCAGTGCTTTATCGCATTAAAGTGTGAAATTTTCTGTGTGATTTTTCAGCAGCTTGCCGAAAGATTCTCTGCCTTTTCAGCTTGCTGACCGAAAACATCTGCCAATGCGCTCAGACAGTGTACTGCTCCCTCTCGGTGCGAAATTCAGCTTCACAATAATTCCGTTGTCCAGATAGCAGTAAGGATTTCCGACTTTATCCAGCAGATTTTTCAGCCTTTCCTCCTGCGGCAATCCGTGTTCCACTGCATCCCGCGGCAGTTCCTGCAGTTCATGCTGTTCTATCGTGCGGATATCCCGGTTCCTCATCTGGTGGATCTGTTCCAACCAATTCATTGTGCCGTTTTCTTTCAATCGCGTACCTCCCATTCAAGCCAGAAGTGTTTTCAGCAAGTTCAATTTTGCCTGTCCTATGTTCTTTCTCATACTGGGACCTGTGCAGGCAATCGGCGTACACAGTTCCAGCAGACGGTCATAGATACGGGCGTGTGCGGTATCCTGCGGGTTCTTCAACTCCGTCAGGGTCAGATTCGTGGTAACGATCAGCGGTTTCCGACTGCGGTAACGGCTGTCGATGATGTTATAAATCTGCTCCAATGCATATTCTGTGCCGCGCTCCATGCCAAAATCATCAATGACAAGCAGCGGATAACTGCAAAGCTTGTCCACGACTTCATTTCGTCCGGCAAAGGTGCTGTTCAGTTCATTCATGATCCGGGCAAAATTCGTCATGCAGACTGCCACCTCCTGTTCCATCAGGGCATTGGCAATACAGCCCGCCGTATAGCTTTTCCCTGTTCCAACACCGCCCCAGAGCAGCAGCCCCACATTCTTTTCCCGCATTTCCGGCCAATGATTCACATACCGCCGTGCCAGCTGCATCTGTGGGTTCTGCCCATGATCGTTTTCAAACGTCCAATTCTGCATCGCCCAGTCGGTAAAGCCCTGCAGCTTCAGCCGCCGCACTTTCTCGTGATGCAGCCTTGTACGTTCTTCTTCCTCCTGCTTTTCCCTTGCTTCTTGTCGGCACAGGCATTCAGCCGGATGGCGGTCACGCCCAAACAGCTTTCTTCCGTTCGGGAAGAACGCTTCCTTGGGGGTATTGCAGCTGCCGCAGTACAGCAGCCCATCTTCTGCAACATAGTCCTGCGGTTCTACAGCGGTCGTCATAAGCCTGTCCATCGCTGTCCGAATCGTTTCTGTCATAAACTTTCCTCCTCGTTGTAGGTGTAGTCCGGGATGCCTGTTCCCGGTTTCTGTTGTTTTTTCTTCCGTGCTGACCAGCTGCGCAGGGTCGCCGCGTGGTCTGCGTACTTTTTGCCTGTAGACTGCATATAAGCCGAAAGGTCTTCAATCAGTGCATCCAACTCTGCAATTTCGATTTTCAGTTCCGAATAATTTTCCAGAAAAACATTCTGATAACGCCCATATGCCTCTTTGGTTCTATTTATTTTGTTTAATCTTAGGTTGTTCTTATTTATTTGGTTAGGTGTGCAGTTTTGCGCAATCGTATTGCTCACTTTTGAGCAATCAGGCTGCTCATTTTTGACCATCTCGATTGCGCATTTCTGCACAGTCTGAGGAACACCAAGAAATATCTGGTTCGGCTTGGAAAAGCCATTGGACCGCCGTTCAATCAGCCGTGCGGCTTCCAGTTCCCGCAGAGCACGGGTGACACTGGAAATACTGCTCTGCAGATCTGCCGCCAGTCCTGCCAGCGGATAAAGCACATATGCCCGGCCCTGCGCATCCACCCAGCTGTTCTTCTGGGAAAGGGTCATGCGGTCCAGCAGCAGAACATAGGTCAGCCGCGCTGTATGGGACAAGCTCATCTGCAGCAGAAATTTTGGATAAGGGAAATACGCGGGCAGTGGGGTTTGTGCTTTGATGTACTCTTTACTCAAACTTCCTCCTAGTCGTTTTCAAAAGTCCCTGCCGGATGAGAAAGCCCTGCATAGGCTTACGCATCCGATAGGGTTCCGGGGTGCGGGGTGGAAGACCCTGCTGATTTACAAGCTCATATCGTAGCTGCGCTTCTTGCGTTTCGGTTGACGCTCTCGCTGTTCCTGTCGAGCCTGCTCCTGCCTTGCCTTTTCGCGGACATTGGCCTCCCACTCGCGTTTCCACGCAAGGTCGGATTTCATCTCATTGGTTTTTCGGAAGATGCTGTACACATTATCCGATGCAATTTCCAGACGCCGGGATTCTTCTTTCAAGGGAGCATATGCCTTTTTCCTCTCCGCGATTTCGTTCGTCAGTTCTTCTTTCCGTTTTTTCAAGGATTTCAGCGATGGCAGCTTTCCATCGTTTTCTTCCCGGAAATATTTCACGGATTCTGCATAGGCATCCAATTCCTTGGAATGCTCTGCACGGAATTTCTTCTTGAAAATTGCTTTCGTAAATTGCTGCTGGACATCTTTTGTAGAAAGATACTGCCCCGCATAATGAATCTGTTCATTGGTTTTGTACAGTTCATCCTCTGCCTGTGACAGCCGTTCATATGCTGCTTGTGCGCTGGCCTGCGCTGTCTTACACAGATCGTTCAGTTCCGTCAGGTCATTGATGTTGTTTTCCTGTACCCATACCAGCGTTTCAGCCATTTTCTGCAAATTGCTGATTTTGACCTTTAGTGCATAGGCCAGATTTTCCTGTGCCTTGACATTCTCCTGCAGGTCCACAACGAGCCGCAGCCTGGTTCTGGTCGTAAAGATCAGTATGGGGTCTTCCTTGTACCGCAGATTCTTCTCGGCATTCTGAACAAAGAATCCTTCCAGACATTCTCTTTTGCAGCTTTCTCCCAGAGAGCGTTCCGACATGAACTTATTCCGTTCCGGCGGCAGATAGCTATAACGCCCACGTTGTGTTTTGACGAAAATATTATATTCATCCTGCAGGATGTTTTGAAAATCTTCATACGAGATTGCTTTTTCACGAGCAGCGGCAACGGCATCCCGGATAAGCTGTTTCTGCGTTTGAAACTTTGTCGGGTTTGGCGTAAATCCTTCCTTTTCGATTTCCTGTTTTTTCTCATCCAGCCGCCGCTGCGCCCAGTACTCCGCTTCGGTCACACCCGTTTTGGATGGTGACAGTAAATCGACCTGATACAGAAATTCGCGGTTGCACAAATCCATGAGGGATTTCTGCAGGTGTTTCAGATAGTCATTCGTCACATGGTGCTTGTACCCTGCCTTGCAGTCGATGGGCCGCTCCATGAAGGGCTGCTGAGGCACATCCAGTTTTCGCAGACTGTTGATTACGATATGCACATGAATGTTGCCGCTGCCATTGTGCCCGTCCATGTGCGTACAGACCAATGCCTGATGCCCCGGAAAATTTGCTTTTGCATATTCCAGTCCAAGCTCCTGTGCCCGTTTTCCCGTCAAGCAATTTTCTGCGCTGTCCCGTGGATCAAAGCTGATGATGTAATGGTGGCTTTTGATCTCATCCTTGTTTTTGTTCTTCTGATATTCGCGGTTCAGCTGCTGGCAGGCTGCATCGAAAGAATAGGGTTCACAGTTCAGACCATCCAGATAAAACTCATTCCGCATGATACGATTTCCGTTTTGGTCAAGGATTGGAGTTTTCCGAAGTTCGTCATGCTTGAAAATCAGGTACTCCAGCGCAGCACCATAGTTTGAACTCTTACTTGCGATGTGCTTTAAGATTGCCATAGTTCTTTCCTGCCATTTCTGCGACCTGCTCCCGCATTTCAAAAATACAGGAAATCGCATGGTTGATGTTTTCGAGCATAGCGCGCGACTGGATACCGCCGCTGTTGAAGAACGCCGCGATCTGGTTCAGGTTGTTCCCGATGGCGGCAAACTCCCGTGTGATGGCTTCAATCTCGTCCGGGTGGACATAGAATACATACGAGGTATTCACGCGGCCTTTCATCAGCATCTGTGCAGCAAATTCAGAGAGGGTCATTCCGGCATCTTCGGCCTGCTGGTGTAAAAGTTCATGTACCACTTCAGTAACTCGTGCGGAGATTACTTTTGTCTTTACGATAGATTTCACTTTTTTCTTCGTTCGTGGCATGGGGTCTCCTTTCCAAAATCAAGAATTTGATTTTCCCGGAAGTGCATCTGCACTCCGGCTGTGACCTGCTGCAGCAGGCCACCAATGGGCAAAATCATGTGATTTTGCACGATGTGAGGGTATGGGGAGCACAATTCCCATCAAGATGCCGCCGTGGAGAAACCGCCCGCAGGAGCGATTTCGTATACGAAGGCGAATCTTGCTCTTAACTAGCGTCCACTCTGTCCCGGCTCGTTCCTGCCCGATTTTCTCCGGCGTATTTTCTGGTAAGACGCGCAGAATGCACATTCAGTACCAGAGGTATCCTGCTGGGGTGGCTCATGAAATTTTCAAGGTGCGATGTGACTTTGTAAGGAATCAGGAATTTTCAGAAGTAAAGCCAAAAGTGAATAGGTCTGTTTGAGAAAATAGTCCTTACACCCTATACAAACTTAAAGGGGGATTTTTAAACCGGGTCTTTTGAAAATTCAAAGAAAATTCACTTTTTTCAATGTTCCCCTCTACCTATAACATTCTAAAATGGGTGTTTGGCAACCAGTTTTTCAAATTTTGTTGAACTGACTAATTTTAGAATATAGATTTTGTTTATTTTCCACTCATAAAACCAGAGGAAAGCCGTTTCACAAAAGGTTTTGAAAGCCCCTACACTAATAGGAATCCGCAGAGCTGTTTTGGAATACAGTTTTGAAAATTTCACAAATTTGGACAAAAAGAAAAACGGCAAAGTTCAAAATCGAACCTTACCGTCATTCATAGAGATGTCTTATAAAGTAAAAATGCTGCGGTAGACAGGTGTCGTGCCTGCTCATCGTGGACATATTGCTATTTTAACGTTGTGTAACTGTTATCGATCCTTCCCAACTGAGATTCACTTCCTCAGTTACGGCACATATTACCGTAGACTTTTGCACATAGCAACCTATTTTTTACCCTCTCCACTCAACCACCTCTTCTACTTTTTTCCTCGGTCGTGCCGCCGGTGCTTCATCCGCATAACCAACTGCCAGAACCGCATACAGCTCACCGCCAGCCCAGGCACTCAGCTCTTTCTGTGCGAAAAACGAATCACAAATCCACAAACTTCCAAGTCCCTGCGCAGTAGCTTCCAGTGTCATATTTTCAATGGCCGCACCGATTGACTGCGCATTGCAAATTTCAGATACCCGCTCATCCATCGAGAGTTCTTTATTGAAAGGTGTCGCCAGTGTGTTCACAATAAAAATCAGTACCGGAGCCTGCTGCATGATTCGAAGCGTATGCTCTGCTCCATTGATATACGGGCTGCTATCCGGAATAAAAGGTTCTTTCTTCTCTCGCCTGATTCCCTCTTCCATTGCTTGACAGGCTTCCGCTTTTGCACTTTCCGTTGCCACAACAAACTTCCACGGCTGGCGATTCTTTGAAGATGGTGCAAGCATTCCTGCTTGAAGAATCTGTACGATTGCTTCTTTGTCCACCGCTTCGTTCTTATATTTTCTGATGCTTCTTCTGTTTTTTATTGCCTCGATCATTTTTCTTCTCCTTCACTTCTTCCGGCACATCGATCAGTCCAAACCGATAGAATATTCCGTATATATAGGTCACTCCCCGGATATCGCCCAGAGCTTTCGGTCGTTCAACTACTTCTCCTACCTCTTTAATATTGCCCAGAGCCAGCAACACAGTACTCCACGCCAGACTTTTACTCTTTTCACGTCTGTCGATCCACAGTTCCTTTGTGTATTGCCCATTCCGGCCTTTTCGTATTTCATAGGTAAAGGGTAAACCCGAGTACGTTTTGAAACGCACACCAGCATAGAGAAGAACCACCTCCCACAGATGCTCTTCTGTCGGCTCGGTTCTCAGTTTTCTTACCGCTCTGTATCTCCGCTGCCGCTCTGCTCCTACGCTGATTTTCTCTTTATCTGCTGTACTTGGGTAATACACGCCTTTCTGATATGGTAGATACGAGGTAACGGAGGCTTTGGAGAGTTGAAGAGTATTTGCGGTTGAGAGTATAGCTTCTTTATAGCGCTGTGTTTCTCGGTACTCTTCAAAAGTGTTTTTCACTTTCTCCGCCACTTCTGATTCATACACACCGGCTGTGATGAGCAGCTTTCTCACCTTGATAGGATTCAGATTCAGAGCATCGGCGATTAATTGGAGGGAGCAGTCCTCCTCATAAAGCGCCACAGCCGCATCCATCTGCTCTTTCAGATTCTTCCCGGCATCGAACTCCGGCTTCAGCTTCTTCCTGCCGCCGCCTGGCTTCCGGGGTTTATACGCTCTTTTCTCTCCCATAGCTCACAGCACCAGTTCATACAATTTGAACGTCATCTCCCCGACCACATCATAATAAAGTGTCTTGGCCTGGATATATCGAAAGCCCAGTTTCTGATACAGCTTTTCAGCCGTTGTGTTATTCTCGATCACATCAAGTCGCAATGCTTTCTTGCCAGCTTTTCTTTCCTGTTCAATTACATTCTCTACTAATTTCCGTGCAAGTCCTTTTCCACGATGATTCGGATGAACCGCCAGAACATGAAGAACTATCACCTCGTCCGAATCAATTTGCCACGGAGCATCTGAATAGCCATCAACCTTTACATCGCTTGACAAGGGCACACAGCCCTTTGTCGTGTGCGATGGATAAGTAAAAGTCAAATTTTCCACTCAATCGAAACGTGTTCGTCGGTTGCGCGGATCTGTGAGATCAGGCCGTCGGCAACCTGCCGCCTGTCCTCAAAGTCAATTTCTTCCCATTGGTTGAGGTAGACCGACAGCCGCTCGATCTGCTCCGGGGACATGATTTCCGCCGACAGCGCCGCGATCTCTTTTGTCAAGGCTTGGCGGTGTGTGTCCAGCTCCTCGATTTTGCTGTTGGCATAGGACAGC
>UMKD01012371.1_pt1 | contig 10482 bp, 9 predicted proteins | sample 1966221 | NCBI WGS metagenome assembly UMKD01 (sample SAMEA4836167, study PRJEB28245) | human gut metagenome | biome: gut microbiome; material: fecal sample | place: Denmark | collected 2008
CGGTCTCCGAACACGAACACCTCCGACGAATAAGTAACGAACCTACATTATCTCAGGCCTTTAAGTCGTCAGTACTCCAGCCTCCGGATCACCTCCTCCACCTTTTCGCGACTACTTACCTCACGTCCGTACTCATCCACTTGCACCGTACCTCCCATTGAAACGGCCGGATTGCGATAAACCATATCGCTCCCTAGGCGGATTCGGGCAGAAAGATGGAATTCGAAGGCACCGGTGCTTTCGGCAATCTTCCGCACATTAGCCGCATTGACCCCGCACCCGGGCATAATAATTACGTTCCGGGCCCGGGCCACCAATTCTTTCAGTAAAGGCAGGCCGGTTTCAGCAGAATTACTTTGTCCGGAAGTCAGAATTCGTGCACACCCGAGCTTTTCGATCGTCTGCAAAGCCTGAAAAGGATCACGGCACATATCGAAAGCCCGGTGAAAAGTCACCGACATTTCTCCGCAAGCAGCCATTAATTTTCTCATAACGCCTTCGTCCACTTCTCCTTCACGGGTCAAACAACCGAAAACGACTCCATCGACCCCCAGTTTTCGTGCCATTTCTATATCCCTGTACATCACTTCAAGTTCATCCTCCCGGTATAGGAAATCACCCCCTCGTGGACGCACGATCACATGCATCCCTGCGGGCATCAACTCTCTTACTAAACAAATCTCACCATACGAAGGAGTCGTTCCTCCCTCCGGCATTCCGGCACAAAGCTCTATCCGGTCCGCCCCACCTGCAAGAGCAGCCCTCACACTCTCCACAGAATTAGTACAAACCTCTATTTTAAAATCCTGACGTCGCATACAACTATCTGTCTATTATTTTATGGTCAATTCGATCACGTAATCCAGCTCGGCAGGCACTTCAGCCAACTCCAAAACTACCCCATTCTTATCTTGTGAGAACTTCACCGGTTTCCGGTCTTTAAATACGACAGCACTTTTCACTTTCCCCGTCGTCAAAGGCAAAAACAATCCTTTATCAGGCAAATTCAGAATATGTACATACAGCTTATCTCCTTTGCGGGTCGTTACCCCCCAATCTCTGGGACTGATATCTCCCCCCCGTGTTCCATAAATCGTCTCTCCATATTGCTTCGTCCACTCTCCGATTGCTTTCAGTCTTTCGAGTGCAGCAGCAGGCAATTCCCCGTTAGGCTGCGGTCCGATATTCATCAGGAGGTTTGCATTTCTACCGGCAGCTTTCACCAGATAATGGATCAAGGTTTTCACCGATTTATAATTCTGGTCTACAATTTTATACCCCCACATGCCATTCATCGTCTCGCAAGTCTCTAACGGCAAACGGCTGATGTCCTGTCCGGACAATCCGGCATTATTCTCTCCGGGCAAATCCCGTTCAAAAATCTGAATATCTTCACCGGCAAAAGGTACCTGATGATGGTTATTACCGATCAGACAAGCCGGTTGTAACCGATGGATCATGGCATATTGTTCAGGCAACTGCCAATCGAATCCGGGATCCTGATCATGATCCCACCAACCGTCGAACCAGATGGCACCGATCGGTCCGTAATTGGTCAGCAACTCAGTAATCTGATCGTTCATAAACTGATAATACGTTTTCCATTCTCCATGGGTCGTACGTCCCGTACCACGTCCGGTCCGCCCCAACGGATAATAATCGTCCCGGTCCCAATCCAGATGAGAATAATAGAGATGCAATTTTATCCCTTGTTTATGACATTCTTCTGCCAATTCCTTCAAAACATCCCTGCCGAAAGGTGTCGCCTTGACGATGTTATAATCCGTAAACCGGGAATCGAACATAGAAAACCCCTCATGATGCCGGGTAGTAAAACAAATATATTTCGCTCCGGCCGCTTTTATTGCAGCCACCCATTCAGCCGCATCGAAACGGGAAGGATAAAAAGCAGAAGCCAACTTGCGGTATTCCATGTGGTCCAGGTTCTGGTTCGTCATCACCCATTCTCCCTGAGCCAACATACTATACAACCCCCAATGTAAAAAAATACCGAATTTACTATCCTGAAATTCTTTCCGGGCTTCCAGATTTTCAGGAGACGGTACATAAGCATCCTGAGCCTTTCCACCCAAACAGAGCAGAAGTAATCCTAATACAACAAATCTTTTTTTCATAATTATGGTTATTTATTTAATTCTAAAATCCAGCATCGTCTTTCCATCCAATGTCATTTGCACTTTATCGCCCGGTCTGAGTCCCCGGAAACGGAAGGGGTGTCCGCAAAACAGATAATCACCGATTTTCAATGTATGAAACTCAGACGCAAAAGCAATCAATTTTTCAATACCCACCGGTAAATGCTGTCTATTCCCGGAAGTAACGGCTTCACCGTTCACCTTCATTTCATAGTTTGCCTCCCTGGCTTCCTCTATACCCATCAAAGCACTGATAGCACAAGAGCTGTCAAAAGAGGCTGCCATGATCCCGGATAATTTTTTTGCAATCAGCTGTTCCTCCAGCGAATCGGCATAAAACCGGACTCCGACTCCGATCTCTTCAAAATAACGGCCGGCAAACCGTTCTCCCACACTTTTTCCCAACTTACAAATTCTGACAACCAACTGAGGCACACCGCTCACCTGTTGTGTATAATCCGGTATATAAAAATCCCCGTTATTCCTCAACAGCACATCATCCCCCACCGGTACGACAGCCACCTCTCCGGCGTCGTTATATTCCGCACACAGTATTTTCATACTTCAATCTTATAAATCAAACTACCGGCTTCCCGTTTAGGTACATGATGGACACCATCAGCATCCCTCCAATACCGATAATCCTCCCCTTTCATTTGTTCCAGCACCACCTTTTCTTTCGGTTTTCCCAAAGCAATCACGTAGTTGATTTTCAGCTCTTCGGGTAAGTGAAACAGACGACGTAAATCTTCATTCCGGAAAGCCTTGATTATACATCCTCCCCACCCCTTTTCTACCGCTCCCAATAAAATCGTCTGGGCCTGAATGCCGTCATCGCACAAACAATTTTCAACAATCCGGGTATCTAACAACTGGATCAGGTAAGCAGCCGGACGTTCTCCTTCTTCAGGTCCGTCCCAATCTTTCAGATATCCCGCCCAAGCCAGCTGAGGAAAAACCTCCGCACACTTTTCCTCCTCATGAACAATTACATATTTCAAGGCTTGTGCATTCCGGGCGGAAGCACACAAACAAGTCAAACCGACCAATTCTGTCAATTCTTCCTCTGAAATCCGTACCTCTTGCTCAAACCGCCGATAGCTACGATTTCTCAATAATAAATCTTTCAACATATCTGTTTACTTTCAGGTTTATCCTATTTTTGCTGTTTTAATCATTATAAATTGTAAATTTGCCGATATCAGTAGTCCCTACCGACTATTCGACAAAAATAACAACAAAATACAATAAGCCCAAATAACCTTTTAACTTTTAATTCGATATATGGCTTCTTTTCTTCAGTTACTGGCAAAGGATATTATCCGGAAATACGGTACGGATTTCGCCGATCTGACTATTATTTTTCCTAATAAAAGAGCCGGTCTCTTTTTGGCCGAAGAACTCTCCCGCCAAATCGACCGTCCGGTGTGGATGCCGGAGATCCTGACTTTGACAGAATACATCGAAAAGCATTCGGGTCTGAAAAAAGCTGAAACACTTTCTTTAATTATCAAACTCTACAAATCTTATACGGCCGTATCGGGCTCTTCCGAGAAATTCGAAGATTTCTATTTTTGGGGAAATATGCTACTGGCTGATTTCGACGATATCGACAAATACCTGGTAGATGCCAAAGATCTTTTTTCTAATCTGATAGCACTCAAAAAATTGGATTTGAACTTTCCGTATCTGACCGAAGAACAAATCAAGGCCATACACCGATTCTGGAAGAGCTTCAATCCGGAAAAATTCAGCCAGGAACAACAAGAATTCCTAAAAGTGTGGGATAAATTATATGCCACCTATACTCATTTCAAAACTCACCTGGCTGAAACCGGAATCTGCTATGAAGGAATGAACGAACGGTATTTTTGCGAACACATAGAAACCTATGCCCATCCTGCACATATATTAATCGCGGGTTTCAACGCTTTGAACTTATGCGAAAAAAAGATCTTTTCGTTTTGGCAAGATTCGGGAATAGCCCGCTTCTACTGGGATTACGATATTTATTATACTGCTGATGAACATCAGGAAGCAGGCCATTATATCCGGGAGAATCTAAAGCTGTTTCCAAACGAATTGGATATCGAACATTTCAATAACTTCAGATACAACGGCAAAACCATCGAATACCTGGCTGTCCCCTCGACGATCGGTCAGGCCAAGCTTCTTCCTGCCCTGACCGAAAGTCTCCGGGAAGAGAATCCGCGACAGACAGCCATCGTGTTATGTGAAGAACAGATGCTGATTCCCGTGATGCATTCGATTCCGGAGTATTTCTCAAAAATCAATGTTACGATGGGGTATCCGGCACGCAACACTTCGGTGGCGGCCCTCATTTCTATGTTATGCGATTTAAAAAATTATGCCAGGCAGGAAGGCGACACCACCTACTACTATTACAAACCGGTCATCGCTCTGCTGAATCACAAATTAATCAAAGACCTATGTCCTGAAGAGATTCAGCAGATCACCAACTATATCAATCAAAAGAACATCGTCTATGTTATAGAAAAAAGTTTACACTTTCATGAGCTCACCCGAGCTATTTTTTCCTCCGACCAGCACGAAAAGATACCTGTATATCTACTGAAAATCCTGAATTTGCTGACCCGGTCGGTATTGAAAGAAGAAGCCGATCCTATCGAAAAAGAATTTGTCTTCACGGTATATACCCAAATCCAAAACCTGCAAAATACATTCGAAGAAGAGGGCATCGAGCCGGAGAACAAACTTTATATGCAAATCATCAATAAAGTGATCGGTAATCTCAGTATTCCTTTTTCGGGAGAACCTCTGGAAGGCTTACAACTGATGGGATTAATGGAAACCCGTATGCTGGATTTCAATCATCTGATCATCCTTTCGGCCAACGAAGGTATTTTACCCAAAACCACACTTCCCGCTTCGTTTATTCCTTATAACCTCCGATTCGGTTTCCGTTTGCCCACCCCCGAACACCAGGACGCTGTTTTCGCCTATTACTTTTACCGGCTTTTACAACGTTCCAGAGACATTCATATTTTATATACTTCAGGCGTAAAAGGGATGAACGGAGGGGAAATGAGTCGTTTTCTCTATCAAATCAAATATGAATCGGGACTTACCGTAGCGGAAAGGAATTTCCAAAACCCGATTTCTACCCAAAATCCCAAAGAAATCAGAATCGGTAAAACCCCGCCGATACTCCATATTCTGGAGCGGTATACCCGATCGGAGGATCAGACGATCTCTCCTTCGGCCCTAAACACTTATATGGAATGTTCCCTGAAATTTTATTTCAAATACATAGCACAAATAAAAGAGAAAGAAGAACTGGCCGAAGAACTGGACCACCGTCTTTTGGGAAATATCTTTCACGAATGCTCCGAATCACTGTATGCCACGATACCTGGAGGCGAAATCACGAAAGCGGCCATCGATACCATTCTGGCCAACGGATCTCTGATCGAAGAACACATCCGCCGTTCTTATCTAAAAGTATACGACCCGAAAATTTCCAGGCTGATCGATAGCGGCAGCAACGAACTGATCCTGGGAGTAATCAAAAAATACCTCCGGGAGATGTTTTCTTACGATAAAAAGATATGTCCTTTCCGGTTGCTGGCTATGGAGAACCGTTTTCACGTGCCTGTAAAAATCGGTATCGAAGGCCAGGAAAAGACAGTTTTCGTCGGAGGTTTCATCGATCGCATAGACCGTACCGATCAAGGCATCCGGGTAATAGACTACAAAACAGGAGCCGATACGACGGCTTTCAAAACTATCGCTTCGGTTTTCGATCCGGCAAATCCTACCCGGAATAAAGCAGCTTTTCAGACCATGGTGTATTGCCTGATGTACGATCATGTGCATCCCAGCGAACAGCCTCTGATCCCTGGAATTTACAGTACCAAACTGTTATTCGGGAAAGATTATGATTTCCGGTTAAAATGTGATAAAGAGCTGATACAAAATTTCCGGTATTATCAGCAGGAATTTTCGGATCATCTCCGGCAGTTACTGGAAGAATTATTCTCCCCGGAACATCCTTTTTGCCAAACCGATAACGAAAAGAAATGCCGGACTTGCAGTTATGCCGGAATATGCCGCAGATAAAAACGAGAAAGGCCACCGTTTAGCAGTGGTCTTTCATTTCGTAATTCATTGTTTCAGCTCATTTTAGCGTCTTTTGTATCAATACTCGTCCTCGTTGAAGAAATTTATCTATATTGATTATCAATATATTATGCAGAAAACAATGAAATTTGCACAAACAAACCGCACCGTCTGAGACGGTCTGAGGCGATGGGAGGAAATGGTGGACAAACAAATACTTTTGTATTCGATTGAGCAATCATAGTGGATATTAGAAGGCTCTTATATTATACTTAAATACAATATCACTCTTTCTTTCCTCTGTGGATTCCTCCTCCAAGCCACTTGGCTGTAACAAGCCAGTTTTCATAATAGTAAAACCATTCTGAAATCCAAGGAATAATTTCTGTTATTTTGTGCGAAGCATTCCACTCTTCTGATGGACGATGGTAGATACAGAGATGCTGCTTATCCGTATTATAAACATGTGGCAATCCTTTTTCTCCTTCACACAGAGATAACTTATCTAGAGCGAACACATCCACATGTTTTCCTTCTTTGTAGCAAATCTTGAATTGATAGGTTCCGCTTAAAGAGGATGGTTGCACGGAATACTTCCAGCAGAAACTCGTTGGAGTTTCTGCATAGAAGTGTCCATTGGGATACGCTTGTTGCAAAAAAGCCTTCTGATGTGTTTTTGTAAATTTCTTTTCTCTTTGCATTTATTCGTCTCCATGGAATGTATGAGCTTTTACAACTGTACCAACAATTCCTAAAGTACCTGTTATCGTAGCTCTTAATGTGTTATTATCTCTGTTCTTACGCTGATTGTCGGCAATCGCACTAAAAGTCCTCTGCACTACATCTCTACCGAAAGGTTTATTCATCGACTCAGCAATTAATTGCAAACCGCCTCTTTTTTCAATGATTTGCTCCACATCTTGCTTTACTTGTTTTAACCATGCAAAGAAGTTTAACTGTTTCTGCGGTGTTTCTACCCATTTGTCGGCAAAGTTCTCATCAGGATTTACGGGATTACGCACAATACACAGATCGGTATTTGGTTCATGTTCGATATATCTCTCCATGCTGTTGACTACGTTTACCAACGCATCAAGTACATCTGTTTCCTTGTTGTAAGCACGTGCTGCTAGTGTTGTGATAATAATAGAGATTGGCTTGCTTTCATCGCCGTTAAACATTAAGTCACGGTGACGTTTAAGTATTTGAACAACACGTTGCAAAGGACTTTTCTTCTCTTTATATGCTGGCACATTGCCAACTTTAGCTTCGGAAAACAACAGTAGGAATATCCTTAATGAGTTTTATGAGGTCTTTTAGTGCGCGAGTTTGCGAAGCTGGATTCTCTCCAAGTTTACTAAGACCGGCTTGCAAAGTCAAAAAGATCTTTTCATAGACAGAGCGATAGTTCGCACTTACCAAACGGTCGAAATTGTTAAGTGCAGCACTCAGGTCTGCCACATTAAACATAGAATCAGGCTTCAACCATGTACTGAACAGATACTTATACTCGATAAAGTATCCGATATTGTTCTTACAGTACTCAATAGTATCCTTTGCATTAGCATCTTCATAGTCTTCAACAAGAAAAGGCATATCCTCGTCAGTCCATCCATCCTTACGAAGATATTGCTCCTCGTTGTCACAGAGGAACTTGTAGAAAATAAGACCAAGGATATAATCTTTGTATTCGTTGGCATCGATCTTCGAACGCATCTTGTTCGCCGACGCCCATATTTTATTTGCAAGTTTCTGCTTATTCATATATTTACTTTCTAATTATTCTATGCTAGTAGTGTTTTATACATATTTTGACAATTAATTTGACCTTCAGCCAATTTGGTCATTAAGTCACTATGCCATTTTACAACATCCATTACCTAATTAAGGCAAGACCTAAACATGAAATTTAAATCAACCTTCTTGTGTGAACCATCTTGTATAATTATCGATCAGATTCCCTATGATGTAAGATATTGCTTTAGGCATGATGGAACATTCGGCTTACCTATAACCGCTTTTACCCACAATCAATCTTTCAAACATCCAACAGGAACAACATAGATTCCATCAGTCCGTCTATAGGCAAAGTCTCCTACACCAGTTAGTACCATACAAAATGCAGGTGCCTTCATTCGGGAGGTGTCAATAATATTGGTAAGTGCAGTTAATGTTTTAGCACCATCCTCAATAAGTTTTTCTCCGCCTAATTTTATCTCAATTAAACCATATGCACCATTACGCAAATGCACCACAGCATCACATTCCAAACCATTTTTATCCCTATAATGGTAAACCGAACCATCTAAAGCATCCGCATAAACACGAAGATCACGGATACACATCGTCTCAAAAAACAATCCGAATGTATTCAAATCATTAATCAGGTCATTAGGCCCAAGTCCCAAAGCAGCAACTCCCAATGAAGGATCTACATAATATCTTGTGTCAGATGTGCGCACTGCTGTTTTGCTTCTCAGATTTGGATTCCATGCCGGCATATCTTCTATCACAAATATTTTTCGTAAAGCAGTAAGGTATGCTCCTACTGTCTCATCGCTGATGTTTCCTGTCTCATTTGTTGATATATCAGCAAGAATCGTTGCTATGCTTGCTTGAGAGCCCTGATGTCTGGCATATGAACGCATTATTCTCTTTGCTCGCTCCTCGTCTCTTTTTACGTTATCTACTCGCGATATATCACTATTTGTAATGGCTTTATAATACTCCGTTACTTGCGATAATGCTGCCTTTTCAGTTTTCTTTTGCAGAGACTTAGGCCATCCGCCACGACAAACGGCAAATGCAAGCATTGGTAAGGTCAGTTTATTTAATGCTCCTATTCTGTCAGGAGTAAGAAACAAATCCGACAAACTAACCTCTCCTGTAGATTCTCCTGACTCCCAAAGACTCATAGGACGCATAGTAAGCCATCCGTATCTTCCGGTTCCAGTATGATGAATTTCTTTCATATCAACTGGAACTGCAGATCCTGTAAGCATAAACTGACCATCGTCATCTCTATGGTCAACTTCAAACCGAATGGCATCCCAAAACTGAGGAACATGTTGCCATTCATCAATCAAACGTGGAGTTTCTCCTTCAAGCAAAAAACGGATATTTGTTTGTGCCATCTGTTTATACTGTTCTTGCTTTACCGGGTCGTCCATATAGATGATGCTTTTAGCTTGTTGTTCAGCCGTAGTCGTCTTACCACAAGCTTTTGGACCTTCAATTAAAACAGCACCCATTGCCTCTAACTTATCACGCAATAATTTATCTGCTATTCGATTTTTATATTCCATAGATACATAGTTTTTGCAAAGATAGGGAAATAGTTTATGAATCATATAAATTGCAATACAAATTTGGAAGTTTGGACGAAATCCATTTGGTAATTTGGCCTATTTTTGCTTGGTAATTTGGCGAATTATAATTATTTCCTTCGATAACTTTTCGTTTGCTGCTTACATACTGTTACTACCGCAAACATCAGACACCTTCTCCGATACGCCTCTTCCTCCTCATCCGGCCTTCTTCCGTCCCAGCGAAGGTCTGAGTCGGAGTTGCCACCACCGCCGGATGAAACAGCGACAGGCTGTCCGCAAATCAAAGCATCTGCGATGGTGAAGATTCTTTCCCGTACAGACGGCTCAGCCAACTGGTCAAGAAATGTCTGCATTTGTTCAGTCTGATTATCGTTGAGATCCGTCAGTCGTACATACTCCTGTTGCAACCATTTAAGCTCCCGATAGTCCAGCAACGCATTATTCTGCACCGCCTGTATCTGCTGTTCGGCATCTTTCCGATACAGTTCTTCAATCTGACGGACAATCTTCACGAATCGGCTGGCGATAGACCTGTTCTGCACCTCAATCCATTTGTCAACACCGAATATCGGAGGTTTACCTGTGATCCGTGGCGGCTCAAAATCTATCTTGTGATTACGGAAAGGTTGCGCCACTCTACCGACACGGTCTATATTCTTTGTCATCTTCTCCAGTTCCTGCTCCTTTTCTTGAAGCTTACATGCCTTGTCTTCAAGCTTTGACTGGTATTCGGAAATCTGTTTTTGTATCCTGGTCTTTTGAATTTCATATTCCTGAAGAGCGATTTTGCCGGAAACCAGAGACTTCTCAATTTCTTCAAGTTGGGATTGAGACCTGAATATCTGTGCTTCCAACCTCCGTATCATAGTTTGCAGCCCCTTGACTGCTTTCTCCGC
>UMKD01051806.1_pt1 | contig 10463 bp, 10 predicted proteins | sample 1966221 | NCBI WGS metagenome assembly UMKD01 (sample SAMEA4836167, study PRJEB28245) | human gut metagenome | biome: gut microbiome; material: fecal sample | place: Denmark | collected 2008
GTTTTGGGAACCCCAAAACGCCTCGCTCCACCATGAGGGCGAAGAAATTTTGCTCCCAACGGTTGCAGAAAGTGAGTGTACCAACTGTAGGCAGTGCATAGAAATATGTAAATAGATTTGTCAGGTGTAGTTTATTCTTCCTTTATTTGCACAAAAGTATGTTTTGAGTGTTATAAAAAATAAAAAAATGCACTATTACGTTGATACTTTTGTATTTTTGCACTCAGTTATCTTGGACAGCAGAATTTGAAACACTGAAAATCCGTAATCTGTCTATATGTAAAATCTTTAAATTTGGATTATTATGACTAAGAAGTTTTGGTTAATAGCACTCATCGTAGCTTGCACTGTTGTATTTGGCAGTTGCGATAAGTCTGAGGAATTGAGTGTTGAGCAATGTAAGTTGGATATGAATCTATTCAACCAAACCTATACTGTTAATGATGAGGGGTGCTGTGTGCTAAAAGGGAGAAAGCCAATAGCAGCAGAAGAAATACAGAGTAAGGTCAAGGGCTATGGTTGGGAGAGTATTGCCACTTATGAGGTACAGGAAAACGGAAAGTTGAGCAAGGAGGAATTTTGGAAAGACAGATTTGGTGGCAGCCCTACACACTTTTGGTTTGAGACATCACAGCAAGCTTTTAGTTATTTTTATAGTGATGCCTTGCCAGCCTTTTGTTTCAGTCGTGTATCATGGACTTATGACATGGACAAAGGCTTCATACTGTTTGGCAGCAACAAGCAGACAACAGACAGCAGATACATGCAGATTCTTAAGCTTGACGAGTCGAATGGCAAGACCTTAATGTACACCATACAAAAATTGGGAGCGACGAGTGATGGCAGCAATGGTTACAAGTCTATATATGGCATGATTGTATATAAACGCATGACCGAAACCGATTTGGAAATGATGAAGAAAAGTTACACGTATGATACGGATATTGACCGTTCTGTTCCCGACAACTGCAAGTTTAAGATTAAGGCATACTATGCAGAAGACGACAAAGACAACACAGACCCTGTGTTTCAGACCTTCTGCCTTGTAACATTTGAGCTTACCGATGAATATGGTTTCAACTCTTCAGATAATGCCTATTACAACTACTACGATTCAATTACTTGGACGAGTGATTGTCGTGATATGCCAGATAGCTTTGGAATCATGGAACGTAAGACAAACTGTTTGAATACTTCCTATTGGTGGAGCACATACTTCTTCACGCCTCATGACAATACTATTGTCTATGCCAATGGCTATAAAGATGGCCGTATTGTCTATCAAGCCCGAAAGAGGCTCTATTTGGTGAATGATGGATTCTTTGGTTACGATTGGGATAACGTAAGGTATAATTCCAAGAACCCCGAACTAACAGAATATTGCTTGCTGGACAAGAGCCGTGAGTTTATCCTAACTCCACCTACTGCCTACAAAGAAGACATTACAAAACCGTATGCAGAGTTACGTATTGTACTGAAAGGAGCAAAAGACAAAAACGACAAGGAATATATGTTAGGCGTGCTTGAACGTGAAAGAGAAGGTCTGTTGAAGATTATGGACCAGTACTATGAAGCACATAGTACTATAAAAGAAACAGAAAAGGCTTCGCTGTGTAAAACGTTTAAGGCACTACCCGAAGATGCTGATATTAAAGCATATTGGCGTACAAAACATTCTCGCATGGTACTGATACTTAAAACTGACGGGGAAGACCCTATAAACAGTGAATACTATGTGCATGCGGAACCAATTAAATGATAAATAAGTTTAATGTGGACAACAATAGTCATAAGGCGAAGTTAATCTTTGTTTTATGACTATTGTTTTTTTGCACCAACATAGTGTGGTTTCATTTTTATTTTGTATTTTTGCAACTGTAAAGAGTTGTTAGGCAAAGCAAACATATGCATATTGCAGAAGTTGTGACTATTGCCAAATCATTACCTCTATTGAGGTTGAACACTTATAAATCGCTCATTTTAAGCTATTCAGCAGATTATAGAAGAATTTTGCTGAAAAAAGAAAGCCAGGCCGAAGAGGTGAACCCGGAACGGCTGAAAGAGGAATTGGCGGACGTACTGACTTATTCATTACTGCTGGCCGAGAAGCACCATCTGGACATCTTCGACATTGTGCTGGAAAAAATCCGGAAGAACGGGGAGAAATATCCGGTAGAAAAAGCAAAAGGGACAGCTAAAAAATATACGGAACTATGATTGTATACCAATCGACCAAACAAGGTTTCCGGGATGATGTTTTCAGCAATGAGATCGATAAAAAAATTCTGGAAGCATATAAAATCCATCTGGGCCGGAGTACTTCTGCCAATGAAACCTTATCGTGGAAAAACTCAATGTCGTATATGGACAGGATCATGGAAGATCCTGACATCCCAGCAGACGCCGGTATTTCCATTGAATTTCAGATTCCCCTGACTTCCAAACGGATTGATTTCATCATTACCGGGCTAAATGAAGTACAACAGGAACAAGTCGTTATCATTGAACTAAAGCAATGGTCATCGGCTGAATTAACGGATAAAGATGCATTGGTAAAAACCCGTTTCCAGCATGGTATCTCAGAGACGGCACACCCTTCCTATCAGGCATGGTCATATGCCACGCTGATCAAGGATTATAACCAGACCGTCCGGGACGAGCAAATCACGCTGACCCCCTGCGCTTATCTCCATAATTACCCGAAGGACCAAATCATCACGAATCCCCGCTACGAACCTTATATTACCGAAGCCCCTCCTTTTTTCCAATCTGACGCAGGAAAATTAAGGGAATTTATTAAAAAGTACGTCAAATACGGTGACTCAAAGGATATCCTGTACAAAATAGAAAATGGACGCCTCCGTCCTTCCAAGCAACTTGCAGACAACCTGGTTTCCATGCTCAAGGGGAACCAGGAATTTATCATGCTGGATGACCAGAAAGTGGTGTATGAGACAGCCCTGAGCATGATCCGGAAAGCAAGTGCCGACAAAAAACAGGTACTGATTGTCAAAGGCGGACCGGGAACCGGAAAAAGCGTAGTGGCAATCAACCTGCTGGTGGAGACCACCCGAAACAGGCTGGTCTCCCGCTACGTATCCAAAAACGCAGCACCCCGGGCTGTGTATGCGGCAAAGTTGGCCGGAACGTTACGAAAAAACCAGATTTACAATATGTTCGGGGGATCCGGCACTTTCTACAACACGCCAGCCAACACTTTCGACGTGCTTATCGTCGACGAAGCCCACCGCCTCAACCAAAAGAGCGGATTGTTTCAAAATCAGGGAGAAGACCAGGTCCGCGAAATTATCGGGGCAGCCAAATGTGTTATTTTCTTTGTCGATGACCATCAAAGGGTACACATCAAGGACATCGGAGACTCTGCCTATATTGAAAAAACAGCACGCTCCTGCCATGCATCCATAAAGAAACTCGAACTATCTTCCCAATTCCGTTGCAACGGTTCGGACGGTTATCTTGCCTGGCTGGACAATACCCTGCAAATCAACGATACGGCCAACATCCGCTTATCGCAGGATGATTTCGATTTCCGGATATTCAGTGACCCGAATGAACTGAGAAAAACCATCGAAGACAAAAACAAAACAAACAACAAATCGCGGATGGTGGCAGGTTATTGCTGGGACTGGAAAAGTAAAAGAAACCCGGAAGCCACTGATGTGAACATTCCTGACTTCGGGTTCGCCATGAAATGGAATCTCGAAAAAGACGGGAGTACCTGGATTATCGGGGAAAACTCTATTCATGAAATCGGCTGCATACATACCTGCCAGGGCCTCGAACTGGATTATGCCGGCGTGATTATCGGCAATGACCTGCGCTATGAAAACGGTAAAGTGGTCACAGACGTAACGAAACGCTCCCGGATGGACAGTTCCGTGAAAGGGATCAAGGTGGGGCGTACCCCGGCACAAGCCGCACAGCTTGCAGAAGAATTGATAAAAAATACCTACCGAACCCTACTTACCCGGGGAATGAAGGGCTGTTACGTCTATTTCTGTGACAAACCACTGGAAAATTACTTCAGGCAACAACTTGAACTTCCTCAAGAAAAAGCGAAGGTAGTTTCATTGCCGGAACCCCAGGGCCCCCGCATTGAACGTGAAGTCAATGACGACGTCAAATACATCGATTACCTGCCGCTCTACACCCTGAAAGCCGCCTGCGGTAAATTCGGTGAATGGCAGCAGGCAGAAGAAGAAGGCTGGATCAAAACAGAGGGCATGGGCAAATTGACTTCAGGCATGTTTATCGTCCAGGCAAACGGCCACTCTATGGAGCCACGAATCATGGACGGGGATTTTTGCGTATTCCGTGCAAATATTGTGGGTTCCCGGATCGGTAAAATTGTCCTGGTCCAACATCGGGAACATTACGATTTTGAAAATGGTGGCAGCTATTCGATCAAAAAATACAGCAGTGAGAAAAAACAGGATCCGGAAACCGGTGAATGGATGCATGAAAGAATAATCCTTTACCCTCTGAATCCGGATTATCAGCCTATTGAAATCAGGGATGAAGAAGGATTTATCGTCGTCGGGGAATTTATCGGGATTGTAAAATAAAAAAGGGATTCCGGGACGGACCTTTCGTCCGGTTTGAGTTTTTTAAGTTTCTATTCCAACATCAGTAATTGAGATCAGTTCGATTATTAAACTTCAACCTTCCGGCTTAATAAAGGCCAATCCCCGGACATTTTATTTCTTCCTGCAGCTTATATTTTACCTGCAATTCCGTCAAAGCCTGATCAACTAATTCAATTTGCATCCGGGTATCCTCATCGATATTATTCTGGTCCGTAAAAGCCGTCCATCAATCCTATGTTATTTTCGATGTAACCGAAGGGATTCGGAAAGGAATGATAACCGATACAGAATACAGCTATAAAAGAACTTACAACTGAATCCTGTCGCCATTTACACAAAATTATGAACAGGGCCAATATTATAAAGCCAGGATCACAATTCGATCCTATTTTTTAAATACCCAATACCTCTTATAATCTTTCAAAACCTTTATGCCATCTTCTGAAAATAGAGATGTCGTCTCTTTAATCCAAGCAGCGGACTTTTGTCTCAAATCCACCATTTCCTTAGCTACTTCAGGACTTAATTTTATTAACCGCATTAATTTCCTATTCGAATAGAAATAATTTTCCAATACATGTTTACAACAGAGTAAAATAAGCACTACATTATAACTCAATTCAATATCTATTTCATTAAACTGACCGTCCAAGCTTATCTGCTGTGAAGAAGGAGTAGCATGAGCCAGACTACATAATACTTTCCAGAAATCGCACAGATGCTTTTTGTCAGGTATTTTCAAAAGCCGCAAAATTTTATCATACACCTCATATTTCCTGTCTTCCAACCATTTTTCTGCCCATATTTCATTCTGTTGCTTATAGAAATATTTACCGATAACCAGATATTCAAAGACCTGACGCAACAAAATATTCGCAACACCATATTCTCCTCTTAAAAGAAGCTGATGAGCGTTGTACAACAAATAAGAAATCTTTACACAAGCCTGCATCAGTACCTTATCAAAATTTCGTTCGTTATATTCCCACATGCCTAAAGCATTGAGATAATAAAATGTCATTTGTTCCTGGCAATTAAAGCCCTGTATGAATAAATTAACCTGTATTTCTAATTTTTTCCCTAGAAATACCTGATTTTCCTGTTCTTGTTGTTGGTATTTTCCGATAAAATTTTTCATACTTCAATTTATAAAAATGGCCCCACAGTTCCAAACATCTTTATTTTAACGATATCTCTCCATATCATCTTCTGTTTCTCCGTTACAAACCATTAACAACCACAACCTCATTCTGAAAGGAAAAAAACATGAAACCGATTCCCCTGAAAAAAGAACGGCTTCAATATGAGCGATCGATGTATCCTACCCGCATCTAAGGAAAAATTTGCCGACATGCCGTTATTTGCAAGATCCCGTCGGTCATTCGGTGGAGACTGATGTATTTTTCTTTATTCCGTAACTTCAATATGACCAGCTTTTCAGAATAGCCGAGGATATCGATCAGAGAAGAGAAAGATTTGCCCTCTTTACGGGCTTTATCCACCAATTGATCATTATAACGCATAAGTTCATCGTAATCTTTAATCTTCGGTTCCAATTCAAAGGCGATATCTATATCCCCCAAATCCATTTGTTCCGGATTCAGATAACTACCGAACAATACCAGTTTGCTCACCCGATATGGATAAAAATCATCCCGGTTTACTTCTTCTACCCGTTTCAGAAATTCTTGCATGATCCGATCTGCTTTTTCACGGTTAATGGGAGCCATACAACGGGCTATGCTTAAAGCATTTCCTTTCAATGTCAAACGATACATGCCGTTGTCTGCTGGTTCAATATATCCCTTAGACAGCAATTCACCAACTAAACCTTCCGTCTCTTTTTCATTCAAATTGAAACGTTCTGCCAAGCCATCCCTTGTCATCAAACCGGAATATAAAAGCCGAAAATAATCCCTGATTTTCAAAACCGGAATTCCTGCTAACAGTTCATTTTTCGCAATTCTCATAACCCCTTGAATTTATAAAAAATTACATTTATTGAAATCTCTCTCCCAATAACCCTCCTTAATCACCATTTATAAACTAAAATTTATTAAGTCGACACCCCACAGTCGTTTTTTTATGATCACCGATGGATCGGTAGTACCCGGAGATTTTTCTAAAAGGTCATGGCGTTTATATACCATTGTACCCGGAAACCTACGGTTTCTGATTAGTACTTCGCTGATCGGCACATCTCCGATGCTACTTGGCGGAACTTCGTTCCTGATAAAAATGCCACTCCAGCACCAAAGGTTCGCCAATCAGAAATCCGAAGGATTTCACCTATCCGGAGTCTGCAAGGTGACACTGATCAGGAGCGAAATAACGCTAATCCAGATAAATCTACATTTTGATTATAAGACTATTTGTTTAATGAAATCAGCCAATAATCCTTTATATTTGAAGTACTAAGATAACAAAAATAAACGAGATTACCAATTTTCTATTTCTCTCTTCAGAATGCTATAAACGTTCAAATCCACATATTGCCCGTCAGCCATCAATTCCCCTTCGCGCTCAACGCCTTCAAGGGTAAAACCCAGGCGGCGGGGGATGGCATTGCTAGGTGCATTTCCGGCTGCACAACGGATACGAATACTGTTCATTCCCCGTTCGCTGACCGCCCATTCACAGAGATGGCGGACACAACGGGTCATTATACCACGGCCCTGATATTCGGGGATCAACCAATAACCGATCTCGGTGCGATGATTAATATTATCGGTGATGACAAACCCCACCAGTCCGCACAATTCGTGGCCCTGGCCGATAACAAAGACGATGTTCCGATCAGCATAGGGAAGAGCCAGCTGTTCATTTAAAAACGCTTCTTCGTCAGCCACCTCCTTCAATCCATCGACAAAAGGAAGCCACGTACGCAAATATACCCGATTATCGTATATCGTCTGCCAGATGATAGCGGCATCGGCCAAAGTAGCTTCACGGATAAAAAAATCCGGTCCTATCTGTGCAGAATAGCCTGTTTCTTCCCTATTCAAGGCTGACGGACATGAAGATTGTTTTTTCATATAAATTCAATAGTCAGGATTAACCCAACAAAGATATAGATTAATTTCAGATTCAGCCTAACCGGTTTCCCGAGTATTTAATCCCCTCTCATCTTGCCTCTGTTGATTTCACGTATCATCCGGCAGGAACAAGACTATTGGCCTGAATATTTTCGGCAACGACACTTCCGGCCCCGATAACACCACCTTCACCGATAGTGACTCCCGGCAGGATAATTGCACCTCCTCCGATCCAGCCACCATCCTCTATCGTCACCGGCAAGGCAAAAGTATGACGGATATATTCGCTACCTTCCGGTATCCCGACAGGAGTCAGGCGTTCGTCCAAGCCGACAGGATACCTAGCCGTATAAATCCGTACGTCGGAAGCGATGAGCCCCCGCTTCCCGAGTGCGATCCGGTTAAAACCGACAAAGGTACAACCAGTGTTTACCACCACCCGATCACCTATATGAATATTACAACCATAACCTCAACTAAAAGCATGCCCGACCGCTCCCCCCTGTACCGATACTTCCGAACATCCCGCACAACAAAACTTGTTTTTCATCTTTCCCTTCATAAGGTAAGAAATTATACTTCATCAATAAACAATGTGTTTTTCTTTTCAGCTCAGGAAAAACGGGAACATGACAATCATACCACTCACCGGCCAGACATTTTTCCAGTTCTGTTTTCATAAGCCAAACTATCCGGTTTACAGTACAGTCACTATCTCATTCACCGGTTTCCTGATAGAAACACATGCCGGGAAGCGTTTACATACCCCAGGGAGATGATCACGACAGGCTCCTGCCATCCGGTAACTACAATCGAGATTTCACCCGTCCGGATCGAAATTATAACCCCATCAACTCCCTAATCCCTGTACCGCTACAGCCAAACAAATATGTTCGGCCGCTATCGCCGCACCGATATCTGCATGGTTCTTCTTATCCGGGTTCCGTACCCAGCCAACCACTTTATCGATACAAAATGACAATATACACCGGAGCGCCGGCAAACCATTACCGATCGTAGCATTGCCGTACTTGCTGTTTTCGTGCTTCACTTTTATAACATGCCAATCATCAACCCGGCTGTATTTTACGCCATAAAACGGATAAATCGCTGGTAGAAACGATCATCCGGAAGTACGTAAACCGGAATCTCTACAGTAAAAAGATTATCGCCCAGGTAATCAATACCACCATCATTGTTGTCGCCCGCAATATCGCCCTGTTTCTTCCCCGGCAAATGAATAAATGTCCGGAAGAAAGAGCTTTGAATATCCTGCAATATATTCAATCCAATATTCATCGTTCCGAGAAGATCAATACCCCGGCGACAAACTGACATTTCGGAATCTCACCCTTATCCGGGACGGTTAATAAAAACATGCCAGGTTGAGTCCAGTTTCAATTCTACCCTAGTTCAATTAAAAGTGACCGACCTGCTTTTCGATGAAAACGACAAAGTCGGTTTCAATTCTACCTTAGTTCAATTAAAAGCTATGGCGGTTACGGGTCCAGGGTATATAATCCATTGTTTCAATTCTACCTTAGTTCAATTAAAAGAAGGAGCGGACACAAACGGGGATGTGTATAACAACCGTTTCAATTCTACCTTAGTTCAATTAAAAGTTCCTCCGAAATGCCTTTTAGCTCTGCTATCTCCGCGTTTCAATTCTACCTTAGTTCAATTAAAAGCACATAAAGAGCTAAATGCTGCTCGTCCGGAATACTGTTTCAATTCTACCTTAGTTCAATTAAAAGTGAATATATAAGTCTCGTATTTCCCCGTACCTGCCATGTTTCAATTCTACCTTAGTTCAATTAAAAGTAAAGTCCTCAATATTAAAGTAATAGAAATCCTCAAGTTTCAATTCTACCTTAGTTCAATTAAAAGTACTAAACAAAATTCTGCCTTATTGCGGGCATAGATGTTTCAATTCTACCTTAGTTCAATTAAAAGCCAGCTTTTGACTACCGACATAGGAGAGCCTAATTTGTTTCAATTCTACCTTAGTTCAATTAAAAGTTGCCTTTACCTGCTGTATCAGAAACTCAAACACACGTTTCAATTCTACCTTAGTTCAATTAAAAGATATCCCACTCCATTTTGGCATTCTCGCATACCGTTGTTTCAATTCTACCTTAGTTCAATTAAAAGGTATGGGTCCGATTCCCGTAGGCCAACAATTTAGAAGTTTCAATTCTACCTTAGTTCAATTAAAAGTATGCCAAGAACTTGATTAAACTTGTTTTTACTATAGTTTCAATTCTACCTTAGTTCAATTAAAAGATCAAAACAACTGGGTATTGATTTCAGTGAATGCGTGTTTCAATTCTACCTTAGTTCAATTAAAAGACTCATTCTTTAAAAGAAAAAACATGGAAAAGACATGTTTCAATTCTACCTTAGTTCAATTAAAAGTGATCGGAAGCAAAGTATAAATTAAACTCTGTATCGTTTCAATTCTACCTTAGTTCAATTAAAAGGTGCTGGGCCTCCGTATGTACCGAGGTCCGGGGCATGTTTCAATTCTACCTTAGTTCAATTAAAAGATCCAAGCTACAAGAGGAATGCAGACACGAACGAAAGTTTCAATTCTACCTTAGTTCAATTAAAAGCCTATTGTATCGCTAGATCGGTTTGCCAATATTCCTGTTTCAATTCTACCTTAGTTCAATTAAAAGAAGCACGCTTGGCATTAGGCACAGCATCAAAATTGCGTTTCAATTCTACCTTAGTTCAATTAAAAGCATGAAGATAAGCGCATGGCACAAATCTATAGGAGAGTTTCAATTCTACCTTAGTTCAATTAAAAGTTATTATCAAC
>UMKD01026290.1_pt1 | contig 10390 bp, 8 predicted proteins | sample 1966221 | NCBI WGS metagenome assembly UMKD01 (sample SAMEA4836167, study PRJEB28245) | human gut metagenome | biome: gut microbiome; material: fecal sample | place: Denmark | collected 2008
AGCCGGTCAACGACTTCCTGCATCGTGTAGCCGGAACGCACGATGTATGACTTGATTTCATTTCTCAAATTGGATTTCATAGAAAATACCTCATTCTTTCATGAAATGGTTTTACCGTGGAGCATACACGCTGCACAGTACAATAAATCTTGATTGCGTCTTAAAAGTCACTCAGGATTGCGCCTGTGAAGAACTGTCCGCAACAGTACCCCGTTGACTTTGCCATTAGGTGGGCTTGCAAGCGAAACCGTGAAAATAGCCACCTTCCCGCATACCACCATCATCGTTCTGTAAATCACCAAATAATGATTTGTGTTCTACTTATAGTAGTGTTTTTCACCGTTTGCACAACCATTGATTGGGCATAGCCAATTTTAATGCCCAGCCGAGCTATCAAATATAAAAATGAGCTTCGATTTTTTGCGTTCGTGCGTTCCTTCGTTCCAAAGGCTGCACCCGATTAGGAACGCATGAACGCACGAACAGAAAGTTTTGATGTTCCGTTACAACTCCATAGGCGAGAGCAGAACATAAATGCCCATATATCCCCGGCACCGTTTTCCACCGCCGATGTGTAGATTGTTGACCGGCTCCAAATGGTAGCGTTCAGCATTCTGGCTGAGCTGGTTTGCGAAGCTCTTTGGTGACAGTGGGTTTTCGGCGTTGTCCTCACACCACCGCTTATAGGCTGCATACAGATTTTTGGTGCTGGCTTCATAATCGGCCTTGAATGCCACATAACCCTCAGAATCGAGAAAGTCCAGAATGTTGTTGGCATCCCGAACTGCGGAAGCGATATTGTCCTTGGCTCTCTGGCTGATGGTAAAGTGATAGTGATTGGCGATCAGCCGCCGCAATCCCTCCAGCATCCAGAGGAAGATTCCCTCTTTTTCGGCAATCAATTTCTCAGCAAGAAACGGGTCATCGAACCGATCCACAGGCTTATCTTTGGTGGTCAGAATGATCTGACGGCGAAAGAAACCATCGCTGCGGTCATGAAGTGCAGTCAATGCCCCGTTGCCAAAGCAGAGGAAACGCACATAAAGCAGCCCCTGATAGCTCTGTTCTCTCTTCCGTTCCAAATCCATCCGCAGTTCTGCTGTCACGATGGATTTTACATAGTTGGTCTTGGTCAAGGCATTCATGTCCAAATCATCGTCCAGCATGAGCAGCTTGCCCTCCAGGTCGGCTCTGGCAAAACGACTGTTCTCTACTTTCTGGATGGAAGTGGTATTCATGTTGAGCCCGAAAATGGCGTTCATCATCACACCGATGCGGCTTTTGCCCTCGCCGCCCTTGCCGATCAGCATAAGCATTTTCTGTCCTTTGGTGGAGGGAATCAGGCAGTAGCCCAGATACTCCTGCAAGGCGGGAATATCTTCCGGCTCCAGCAGTTCCGAAAGGAAGCACAGCCAGTGTTCCGGTGCCGGAGCATCCGCCCGGTAGGATACCGACAGACGGTTGCTGCAATACTCTTTTTTCTCTGTAAACGTGCCATCCAGAAAACAAGTGCCGTTCGCCACATGGATGCGGTCACATTGCAGGGGCAAAGGGTCTGCGTATGCCGCCAGCTTTAACGTCTTGAGCACCTGCTCCACCGTCTGTGCGACCTTGTCATGCAGCCAGGGCGAGATTTCCTCATAAATCGTTCTCTTCAATTTGCTTTCATCCGGCAACGGGCCATCCACAGTATAAAAGTGGTCATTGATACAGCGCATTGGATGCCGGGACAGGAAATCCAGGCAGTATTCCGGCTCGACGATTTTCCCCTTATCATCGATCCAAACAGGGTTGTTCATGGTATCGCTCCTCTCTAAGGCGGGCCTGTAATTTGCGGATGTATCCGTCTGCCGTTAGATTACTCACGGTTTCGCCTCGTTCATAGGAATCGCCTTGCAGCAGGATGTCCAGCTGATACTCTGCCCATGGCAGACGGTGGCAGGCTTCCATAAACCGCTCGTCCAGCACATCTTCCGGCGTTTGTGGTGCATACCGTTTTTCCCAATCCAGGAGCAACCGCCGATACTCGTTCAAAACAGAAAAGCACAGCTGCTCGTTTTCACGAAGCTGCTGTGCTTTGGTTTTGTGTTCCTTTTTCCAACGAATGGCTTCCGGCAAGGGCTTGTCCGGCGCAAGGTGAAAGTCCGACGCCAGTTTTCGGGCCGCATCATACAGCCGAAGGTCAAACAGTTTGGCGGTCAGGTCGATCACATCCCCATGCTCCCCACAGGCGAAACAGTGGTAGTGGTCATCCGATACATACAGGCTCGGATGACGGTCATTATGGAACGGACACAGTGCCATGCCATGGTGGTTGGCATCGATTCCATACATCTGCGCTGCTTCCTGTGTGTTGATACTGGCTTTCACCACTTCAAACAAATTCATACAGATTCCCTCCATTTCCTTTTTGATGGGGCAGTTTTCTCCCCCCTCTGTATAGGTTATGGGGAAAATCGAAAAAAACAGGCTAATAACATGACAAGCCGTTTTCAAAAAACATGACAAGATTTTTGTTGTGTGCTATTATAAAAATAGAAAAACATGACAGGAGGGAGAAGATGGATCAGATTATCAACCATGCGGTTTTGTCGTTGGATTTCTGGCAGGACACCGTGACCTATGAGGGGAGTACCATGCCCGCAGGAACCATTGGCTGCGAGGTGTTGAACATCCCGGACAGCACCATTGAAAATCTGGATACTCCCTGCAATGTGCTGAACCAGCTGCTTCAGGGTATGAACACCGGTTCTTTGGATATGGAGCTGCTGCCGCAGGTGCAGCAGGCCGCTGGCGAGATCATCTCCTTTTTGCAGGTTACACCACCCTTCTCCCGATTGAATCGAAGCTATTTTGAGCAAAAACTTGCAGCCATCTTTTCCGAAGAATATATGGAGGACGCAAAAGCTTATTTACAGTTTACCCAGCAGGAGCAGCTGATCTGTGCCTTGACTGGTCAGCATAGCAAGGCAACCATGCTCGTCCGAATAGCGCAGGTACTGGGGCATTTGAGTTATTCTCTGGGGCAATACAAGGAGGCCCTGACGAAATTTGCAGAGCAGTTGAATGAACCCGGCTATGACCGTACCCCGGACGGTTATGCGGCAATGTTCGGGCAGTTCTTCAAAGGTGAGCCAACTCTGTCGGTGGATAACCCGGCCTGGATGACTCTGACCAATGCTTCGGTGCAGTATGTAGCCGCCACTCGGCCCGGAAAGACAGAGCCGCAACTGGTCAAGCGAATGCACTATGTTTCTTTTGTAGGAATGTTCCGTTCTGACTTATTTGAGGGGCTTTGTGTGGGCCATGCGCCCAAGAAATGTCCCATCTGCGGCAGGTGGTTTCTCACCATTGACGCACGGCACACCAAATACTGCGGCGGGCTGGCCCCCGGTGACCAGCGGGGACGGACGTGCCGACAAATCGGCAATCTGAGAGGACGGGAGCAGCGGGAGCTTGCAGATGATCACCCCATTAAGGCCATTTATACCCGCCGCATGAACACCATTTTGCAAAGCACCCGCCGTGGAAGGCTGGATGAAGAAACGGCAGCAGCTATGAAAAAGCTGGCAAAAGATAAGATGCTTCGTGCGCTTTCAGATCAGCGCTATGCCAGCACTGTCTATGAGCAGGAAATGACCCAAGATGCACTTTTGAAAGCCGTACAAAAGAAATAAGCAACGAAACATCCGAAAGGTGGTGAGGGAAAATGGATACAGCGTGGACATGGGAGCTGCCCGGCTACTGTGTCAAATACAGCTTTCTGACGGAACCCAAGGGCTTGACCATGTGGGAAGTGGAACGCATCTTCCAGCTCGACCCGGAACCGCCTGTTCGGGAAAACCTAAATGATTATATCTTTAAGGCCGTGCAGAGCCGAGAACTGCGCTGGTTTTCCTTTTTTCTACATCACTATGAGAACCGGCTCAATGGCCGTATTCGCCGTTTCCTGCTGCGGGAGGGGCTGGATCGCTATGACCCGGAACGCTTTTTGGACTACAAAATGGGCTGTGTGCTTGCCATGCTGGACTGTCTGCGGGAATACGATCCCGCACAAGGGGCGGATTTTCTGACCTATGCCCATCATTTTATCGGGAACGCCCTTTTGACCTGCCGGATGCAAGAGGAGGCTGGTTCCTTTGAAAATGTGGATGAGTACAAAGCTGTGCGTGGGATTGCTTGGCTCTATAATCAATCCGGTCAGTCTGAACAGGCGACAATCCAGAAATATGCCCAGAAAAACGGTTGTACCGAGGAAACCGCAGCAAAGTTTTTGGCATTGGCCAAGCAAAATCGAAGCCGTGTTCCGTTTTATCAGACCATTCAGGATGAGGACAGCGAAGAAACCGGAGAGGATGTCAGCCGGGATGACCATTGGGACTATGCGGAGATTCTATGGAACGGTATCCGGGCTGAAGCTGTCCGGGAGGCATTTGAAAAGCTGAATTACCGGGAACAGACCCTTTTGGAAAAGAGAAACGCCATCTGTATGACCTGTGGACGGGTCAGTCCCATCAGCACCCGGTTGACCTTTGAAGAACTGGCAGTCCTCTTTGAGGGCAGCACGGCCAGTGGTGCAGAACGGGCCTACCGTAAAGCCGTGGATCATTTGGCCTGTCTGCTGACAGAAGCCGGAGTGCTTCACATGATTCGGCTGAAACGCAAATCCCAGACCAAACGCAAAAAGAAAATCGCCGCCGCTGTCTACCTGTATCAGGTGGACAACGACGGCGAATGGGGTGAGATTTCGTTTGATTTTGAGGCTGGAACAGCGGAGATCATCCGGTTGGCAGAGTGGGATACGACGGTAAGTAAGAAATTTGCAAAACAGGCAATCTATCATCTGCAAACTTCTCCAAATCATAATCTGCCCAAAGATGGGATAATGATATTTGAAATATGATTCCCATATTTTAAGGCTGAATATCTTCCACCTTGTTTGTCGTCGTGCAGTTCTTTATACAGACGATCCGCCAAAGCTCTCATCACAGCCTGATACTTATCTGCATCCAAGAAGATCTGCTCATATGCTGCGGTGTTCTCCATATAAGCTTTCTGTGCAGTTGTACCAAAAATCCCCGGGAAAAGACTTCTCTCATATACTTGGCGATCCTCGGTCTTTGCGGCTTTTTTGCTTTAGAATCCTTGCGCTTTTTTTGATACAGCGTATCAACCATTACACGGTCTGCATCTGTGAATTCACCATAGAATTCTTCATTGATGCGCTGAATGATCTCGTCCAATGGACTGGTACGATCTTTTTGACCACCAGCTCGTTTTGGCTGAGTCGGTTTCCAAGATCCAGGCTTGCTTTCAAGTTCGATTGCACCTTCGTATGTCTTTTCCAGACGATAATATTCCAGCTTGACTCTATTATCAAGGTCAAATGGCTGTACGGGATCGGAGGGAAGCAACTTTGCCAAGTAAGAGCAGAAAACATACTCTTTGTGCAGTTCCTTATCGAACATACGGGTAATTTGAGAAATGTAATTATATGCCTCCCTTTTTTCATCCATTACCACCGGCTCTTGACCTTGCGGACGTCGATGTGCGTAAAGCTTTTGTAGATACCGATGCCGCCGGTGCCAGGCAACAGCGTCCCCGCATAGGCGGCCACCTGCGCGGTGTTACGCCCTGGATGGTGACATCCGCTGCCAGGCCGTACTTATCTGGATGAATACTGCTTCCGTTTCAACCGCCGTATGACTGGCAATCAGATATTCCACCGCTTAGCCAGAGCTGTTGCTACTTCTTTTGGTATACTGAGTCAAGCCGATAAGCATTAAAAAATATAACAATTCTTTTTCAAGCAAGCGCTTGATTTGTTTCGAAAAATATGATAGCCTACTATAGAAACACTGGTCAGTGTACAGAAAGGGAGGGTGCGTCTTGAGGGAAGAAAAGAAAACCGTAAAGAGACAGGAGGTTGTTGGCGTCTGCCTCGACTGCTTTGTTGAAAAGGGGCTGACTGTTGCCACTACAAAAGACCTCTGTACAGCAGCAAAGCTGCAAAACGGCGGCATCTATTATTACTTCTCCACCAAAGAGGAAATCGTTCTTGCCTGTGCCGAGGAAGCAATCAGCCGAATTGAAAGAAGTGCGTTCGACATCGTGCTGGAGGACATCAGCGACGTCAAGGGCATGATGGAGCGTTTAGGCGTGCTGGCGGACAAAATGTCGCCCACCATGCGCTTTCTGGTCAGCGTGTGCGTGTCACAGGAATACGGGGAAAAGGTAAAGCCCGCCCTCAGTCGGCTCGCGGCAAGATACCCCTATTACACGGAAAAAATCGCGGAGATCCTGGGCTGTACGCAGGACGAGGTGGAGCCGTTCGTCCACCTGTCGATCCTCGCCCTCAACAACTATATGATCTTTGCCGAGCGAGCGCTGTTTGACCCGCAGATCAAAGCGGCAAAAAAAGAGCTGCTGCGGCTTGCCGCAAGGAAGAAAAAGGAGGTCGATCCGTAAGCGCCGCGCAAAAAAACACAACGTCCCGGAAAATAATCTGAATTTGAAAAGAATAAATGAGGAGAAAAACATGAAAAAACCGCTTGCGATCCTTCTATCGCTGCTGACGCTGCTTTCCTGCGGGCTTCTTTCTGCCTGCTCTGCCGAAAAAACACAGCCGGATACAGACGCCGTGTGGGAAACGGTCAGCGAGGCATACATCTATGCGTTCCCGCTGGTGCTTACCGACGCGACCAAAACACTATCGACCAACACAGACGGAACCATGACCGGCCGTGCGCCCGTCAATCAGTTCAACCACGCGAAAAAACTGGCGGATGCTTCTTTCCGTACCGTTGTAACGCCGAATGTCGATACGGTCTACTCTCAGGCGTGGCTCAACATCAGCACGGAGCCTATAATCTACGTCCTGCCGGAAGCGGACCGCTTCTGCAATGTGCAGCTTCTGGACGCCTGGACGAACACCGCCGCCGTACTGGGCAAGGCGGGTGCTTATGCCATCACGCTTCCCGGCTGGGAGGGCGAGCTGCCCGACGGAGTGACGCGCGTGGACGTGCCGACCGCAACGGTGTGGTCGATTGCCCGCACCGTGCTGTCCGGAAACGAGGATCTGCCCAACGTCTATGCCATTCAGGAGCAAATGCAGCTTCTGCCGCTTTCGGCTTACGTGCAGGGAGGCGAGTATGCTGCACCAAAGGGAACGTATACGGTGGAAAATGACTTCGTTCCCGTGAACAAGGTTCTTTCCATGACGCCGACAGAGTTTTTCAATACGGCGAATGCTTTGATGCAGGCCAACCCGCCCGCTGACGCTGACGGGGAGCTGTTGAAGAAGCTCTCTGCCATCAATGTGGGCGCGGGTATGACCTTCGATGCTTCCCTCTTGGGCGAGGGCGCTGCTGAACGCTGGACACAGATGCTTCAGCAGCTTCGCTCCACGCTTGCCGCCGACGGTGCAAAGTACGCCCAGCAGCTTGGTCAGTGGATTTACTACGGCAGACCCATCGGGGATTTTGGGACAGAATATACCTACCGTGCCATGGTCGCGCTGGTGGGATTGGGGGCCAACACAGTGGATGTCGCAATTTATCCCAAAACCACCGTGGATCAGAACGGCGAAGCGTTGACCGGTGAAAAGGCCTATACGCTCCACTTTGATACCCTTCCTCCAACCCTGGAGGGCGGCTTCTGGTCTGTTACCGCCTACGGCGAGGATGATTTCCTTATCGACAACTCGATCGACCGCTACTGCATCAACGACCGCTCTGCATTTAAGCTGAACGAGGACGGCACGCTGGATATTGTCCTGTCAAAGGAAGCGCCGGAGGATACTTCGAACTGGCTGCCTGTTTCCGACGGAGACTTCCACCTGTTCATGCGGATTTATCTGCCAGATATGACCGCGCTGGATACCTGGCAGCCCCCGGTCATCCGTGAACAATAAAAAGTAAAAGAGGAGGAACAATTTATGAAACGTATTACAGCTTTGCTCCTTACAGCGGCGCTGTTGCTGACCTGTACCGCCTGTACACAGGCGGGAAAAGCAAATCTCGGCTTGACCGCAGAGGTCAAGCCCGCAACGGACTTCACGGCCAAGTCAAATGCCGCAGTTTACGATAAGCTCGACTTTAACGACAAACAGGAATACGAATTTGCCACGCGCGGCCTGATCGACGCGCCGGAAACGCTGGAGCTGAAGGACAAGGAGGGGAACATCCTCTGGAGCCAGGAGGCCTACGCCTTCCTCGACGAATACGAAAAGGCTCCCGACAGCGTAAACCCCAGTCTGTGGGAGAATACCAAAAACAACCATGTCTATGGGCTTTTCGAGGTGTCCGACGGCATCTATCAGGTGCGCGGCTATGATATGGCAAACCTCACCGTTGTCAAGGGCGATACTGGCTGGATCGTCTTCGACACTCTGATGAGCGTCGAGTGTAGCCAGGCGGCGATGCAGCTCATCGAGAAAAATCTGGGCAAGTTCCCGGTGAAGGCCGTCATTATCTCCCACTCCCACGCTGACCACTTCGGCGGCATTGCCGGCGTGATGGAGGAGGCGGACAAGGCGGACCCCTCGCTGTCCATTGAGGAGCAGCTTGCCAGCGGCAAGATTCCGGTCATCACCCCCGAGGGCTTTACCGAGCATTCCGTCAAGGAAAACGTCTACGCGGGCAAAGGCATGGGCCGTCGCTCCAATTACCAGTACGGCGTGCTCCTGACCCCCGGCGTGACGGGGAAGCTTGCCCAGGGCATCGGTATGGGCCAGTCCACCGGCACGGTCTCCTTCTTTACCCCCAGCTATGAAATCCGGCAAACCGGTGAAACCGTGACCATTGACGGCGTGGAACTGGAGTTCCAGCTCACCCCCGGCACCGAAGCCCCCGCGGAAATGAACACCTGGCTGCCCCAGTACAAGGCCCTCTGGCTGGCTGAGAACTGCAACGGAACGCTCCACAACCTCTACACGCTGCGGGGCGCCGAGGTGCGGGACGGCGCGGCCTGGGCATGCTACCTGACCGAGGCAATCTCCCGCTACGGCAAGGACGTGGCCGTCAGCTTCCAGTCCCACAACTGGCCCCACTGGGGCAACGCCGTCGTAAACGACTACCTGGTCAATACCGCGGCGGTTTACAAGTACATCAACGACCAGACCCTGACCTATATCAATCAGGGCTACACCAGCGATGAGATCTCCAACATGATCGAGCTGCCAGAGGCGCTGAACAAAATCTGGTACACCCGCCAGTATTACGGCACGGTGGCCCACAATGCCAAGGCGGTCTATCAGAAGTTCATGGGCTGGTATGACAGCAACCCCGTCAATCTGAACCCCCTCACGCCCAGCGACAGCGCGAAGAAATGGGTGGAGTATCTGGGCGATACCGACAAGGTGCTGCAAATGGCAAAGGAAGACTTTGACAAGGGTGAGTACCAGTGGGTCGCGGAGGTCACGAACACCCTCGTCTTCGCCGATCCTTCCAACACCGACGCGCGGCTGCTCTGCGCCGATGCCCTGGAGCAGCTTGGCTATCAGGCAGAATCCGGCCCGTGGCGCAACGAATACCTGACCGCAGCTCAGGAGCTGCGCCATGGCAATGCCAATTTCACCGCTTCCACCAAGAGCACCGGCTCCATGATCAAGGCCCTTTCCGCCCCCATGCTCTTTGACTACATGGCCATTGTCATGGACAAGGCGGCCCTGGCAGACTACGACTTCATCATGAATGTGTCGCTGCCCGACGTGGGTGAGCAGCATATGCTCCGGGTGAAAAATGGGGTGATTCTGGTGTACGCGAATACCCTGTCTGAGGAAGCGGATGTCTCCATCACCTGCCCGAAGGACGCCCTCTTTGCCATCCTGACCAACAACCGGGAGACGGTGGCGCAAGCCGTCCGGGTCGAAGGCAGGGCCGAGCTGCTGGCCCTGATGATGGAGCATATGAACCAGTTCCCCATCAACGGAACCAACCCCTTCAATATCATCGAGCCGTAACGGCTTCGCAGGGCAGCCTGACGGAAGTCGCAGGTGATCTGTGGGCGATCACGGAGGAAATATGAGGTTCGCGTAATCATCGCAGACGGCGGTGCGTTCGATCTGAGCGATACTGAAAAGGAGGTCAAAATCTCCGTTGTGCTCGTAAAGTGAGCCGTGCCCGCCGGTACCCTCAAGGGAACTGACGACTGGCGGATGCCGAAGTCTCGCCGCCTCCATGCGTAGCTCGTCACGATGCTGTACCGGCCGTTGAATAAGCATGTTACACGAAACATATGAAAATGCCGCCCGTTTTCACCGGAAAACGGGCGGCATTACATATCTGCACACACAAAATCCATCAGCCGACAAAGTGAAATTTTAATTACTTCCTTATCACTGTTAAGCTAAGGCTTGCAAGTTTTTTAGGTATTCATTCTCCGCACGCAG
>UMKD01011324.1_pt1 | contig 10365 bp, 8 predicted proteins | sample 1966221 | NCBI WGS metagenome assembly UMKD01 (sample SAMEA4836167, study PRJEB28245) | human gut metagenome | biome: gut microbiome; material: fecal sample | place: Denmark | collected 2008
TACTGCACGGCGATCTTTTCGACCGTCTCGACCGACGGATTCGGCTCGACCGAGGAGAAGATGGAGAGCAGGATGTCCTGCTCGTCAAGTTTTTCCTGCAAGGCGCGGAAGTGCTCGTCCGCGTACTGGCGGCGGCTCGCGATGACGAACGGGCGGCGCAGGCCGTTTTCGCGCAGAATGTCTGCGGCGCGCAGTAAACTCCCCTCGCCTGAAAAGACCTCCGGCGTGCGCCAGGGGAGAAAGCGCGCGCCGACGGCAAAGCAGCACTGAAACGCGCGGCAGAAAAACGTGCTTAGCATGTGTCCGTCCTCATTTCTTTCAGGAATGCACTCAGTATACCACGGAAAAACGCGCAAAAAAAGGACCGCGCATTCGCGCAGCCCTTCTATATGCTTTCTGAACGGCTTACTCCTCGTCGTCCTCGGTCTCGATGATGCCGTAGCCGCCGTTGTTGCGGCGATAAACAACGCAGATCGCATCGCCGAAATCGGTGTTGCGGAAGACGAAGAAGCTGTGGCCCAGCAGGTTCATCTGCAAAATGGCTTCCTCCACGCTCATGGGCTTGACGGTGAAGCGCTTGGTGCGCACGATGTCGAACGTGCCCTCCTCGTGGGCCTCGAACTCCTCGGGCAGCTCCGGCAGCACGGCCTCGGCGCGCAGGTTCTTGGCAAGGCGGGTCTTGTTCTTGCGGATCTTGCGCTCGATCTGGGCCGTGGCCTCGTCGATCGCGCCGCGCATGTCGCCGTCCGGGTCCTCACATACCGCGCGGAACAGCGTGCCGTTGGCGCCGCGGAGCATGATCTCGGCGACACAGCGGTTCTTCTTCTCGACGGAGAAGGTGACAGAAGCCTCGGGCTCCTCCTTGAAAAACTTCTCGAGCTTGCCGACCTTTTTCTCGGCATAGGCCTTGACGGAATCGTTCAGGGAGACTTTTTTGCAGGTGTAGGTGAATTTCATAGTGTTGGCTCCTTTCGTTGGTGAGGAAGGAAAGAGGGGGCGAAGGGCTCTTCTGTTTCCTTTTTTATATCATAGCACAAATGAACGAAAATTTCAAATGAACGATATATGAATTGAGCATTCTTGTACATATTGACAAAATATAAGGCACACGACGCGAATTGACAAAAGGCGGCAGAATGCGGCAAAAGCTCCCATTGACGTTTTGGCGGACGGGCGGTATCATAAGCCTCGGAAGCTTTCCAATATCCCACCCATTTGAGCCGCGGGCCATCTTGGCCGGCGGCTCCTTTTTATTTCACGCAAGAAAAAAGCGCCCTCAACGGGCGCTTCAATAATGTTCTCTTTTTAGTTGCTGACGTCATAGAATGTCTTTTCTCCCGGCGTCACATAGCCGAGCTGATCGCGGGCAAGCTCCTGCAAAAACTCAGGGTCGTCGGCCTTTTCGAGTGCCGACGAGAGCGCGTCGTTCTCCTGCTTGGCAGCGTCGAGATCGCTCTGCAGCGCGGTGAGCTGGCTGCGCGCGTCGTCGATCTGGCTCCGCAGATGAATGAGCTGCACCCCTACCAGTGCGATCAGAATTGCGATGACGAGCATCGTGAGAAAGCTGGTGCGCTTTTTGCTTTTGTTGGCCTGCTCTGTCATGCCGATGAGCCTCCTTTTTCCTTGCGCGGCGCAGCGAATAACGGGCGCGGCGCTCATACGACTTTATTATAAGCCGGTTTCTGGAAAAAAGAAAGTATCTTTTGCAAAGTTTGGCAAGTTTACCATAAACTTTTTGGAGCCACCGCAGCGGCGCCGCCGCTAATCGCGCAAAGGAGAACAGCACCTCCGCCCAGAAGGCCCATAGCGGACGGAAAAGCCGTGCGCAGAGCGTGAAGTAGCTCACCGCGCCAAAAAACGCCGAGCAAAGCATATAGAGCCGCAGCTCGCCCCCGCCGATGCGCAGCGCGAAGAGAAACGTCAGCAGCGCGAACGCCGCGCAGTAGAGGAGATCGAGTGCGCTCGTAAAGCGCCGCTTCGTCGCCCGCCGCAGCCGCACGGCGCGCAGCAGGTCATAGAGGAGAGAAAGGATGAAGCCGAGCAGGAGCGAGGCGAGAAAGCACCGCGCCTGCTCGGAGAGCGACACGCCCACGGTGCCTCAACCCCCGAACAGGCGCGAGAGCAGGCCGCCGCGGCTTGACGGCGCATCCTCAAAGGCGATGGCGTCAATGCGCCCGTCGACATGCAGCTCGCCGCCGTCGAGGCTCAGCTTGCCGATGTGCAGGCTGTCGCCCGTGACAACGAGCACGCCGAGCGACGTGTTCATCACGATTTCGGTCTCATCGAAGCGGTCGACATCCTCTACGCCGGAGACCGTCAGGCTCTCGCGGCCGGATAATTCGATGCGCTGGGGAGAAGCGGGGGAAGTGTCGTAAGTCATAGTCAGAACCCGTCCTTTCGCTTTGGGCGCAAAGAAAGCGCCCTCCATACGATAACGTATGAAGGGCGCACCCCAAATAGTACGGTTTACTGTGCGTTCACTTCGCGGTAGAGGAGCGAGGCCTCGCTCTTGCCGGCGGTCTCGGATACATCGAGCACCTCGACCGCGAGCACGCGCTCGCCGAAGTGCAGCGCGATCACGTCGCCGACCTTCACGTCGTACGACGCGCGGGCGACCTTGCCGTTGACGGTCACGCGGCCGCCGTCGCAGGCTTCGTTGGCCACGGTGCGGCGCTTGATAAGGCGCGAGACCTTGAGATATTTGTCAAGACGCATGAAATTCGTCTCCTTTTCGGAAAAGTGCGGGATCAAAGGGACTCCACCAACTCAAACGGCGGCGCATCGCGCCGCCGTTTTGATGATGAAAGAGCTTGACTGGGGAATTACTCCGCAACAGCGTCCTTGAACGCCTTACCGGCCTTGAAGGTCGGGACCTTGGAAGCGGCGATGGTGATGCTCTCCTTGGTCTTGGGGTTGCGGCCGGTGCGCTCAGCGCGGTGCTTGGTCTCGAAAGAGCCGAAGCCGACGAGCTGGACCTTCTCGTCGTTCTTCAGGGAGTCGATAATGGTGTCGAGGGCAGCGTTGATCACAACCTCGGACTCCTTCTTGGAAATGCTGGCTTTTTCCGCCACGGCAGCAATGAGTTCAGTCTTGTTCATCGTTTGATCCTCCTGAATAGTGTCCGGAGACGGGGCCTCCGGGGTGTATATGAGCAAAAAGCGTTGCCGCTTTTGGTCATCTGAGTTGTTCCTTGGCGTTGTTCCACAGCGCCATCAGCTCATCGAGCGGGAGAGCGGACATATCCTCGCCGCGCGCATTCACCGTCTCTTCCACCTTGCGGAAGCGCGCGATGAATTTTTCGCAGGTCTTTGAAAGCGCCGCCTCGGGGTCGACGCCGCAGAAGCGGCCGACCTTGACGGCAGCAAACAGCACGTCGCCGAGCTCTTCTTCAAAATTCGTGCCGTTTTCAACGGCGGAGCGCAGCTCCTGTGTCTCCTCGTCGAGCTTGTCGAGCGCGCCGGAGACATCAGGGAATTCAAAGCCCGCCTTCGCGGCCTTGCTCTGCAGCTTGTCCGCCCGCCAGAGGGCGGGGAGTGAACGGGCGACGGAATCCATCGCGTCGGCCGTGGTGCGCTGGCCCTTTTCCTGCCGCTTGAGCTTGTCCCAGTTGACGAGCACCTGCTCGCTGTCGTCCGCCCGCGTGTTCGAAAACACGTGCGGGTGGCGGAAGATGAGCTTTCGCACCACGTGGTCGGTCACATCGTCGGTCGTGAAGCGGCCGGCTTCCTCTTCCATGTGGATGTTGAAGAGCACCTGCATCAGCACATCGCCGAGCTCTTCTTTCATCAGCTCGGGATCGTCGAGGTCAAAGGCCTCGGCGGCCTCATAGGCTTCTTCAAGGAGGTTGCGGCGGTTCGACTCGTGCGTCTGCTCGCGGTCCCACGGGCATCCGCCCGGCGCGCGCAGAATGCGCAGGATGTCAACAAGGTCGTCATATGTGTAGACAGCTTTCTCAGGATAATTTATCATATATTCCCTCTCATTGCAAGGTGTTTTGCGCAATTTCCCTGATTTTTCAGGGGTTTTCAGCGCACGTGCAGGATGCGGGCGAGCTTTTCGCCCTTGGGCAGCAGCGCGAGGTCGTCGCGCGTGACGATCCGCAGTGCGAGGACAAGCGCGACGTACACGATGACCGCCAGCACGACCGCAAGGCCGACGTTCACGATCTGCGTCGTGGTCGCGCCGCCAAGCGCGATGTGGGCGGCGAAGAAGCGATAGGAGAATCTGGCGCACACGGCCATCACGAGCGATGCGATCAGCGGCTTGGCAAAGACCTTGAAGTAATTCGGCTTATCCTCCATCGTGCGGTAGACGAAAAAGAGGTTGAGCGACGATACGATCACAAAGCACACGAGCGTGCCGAAGGGAGCGGCGTGGATGTTGATGGACGGCACGGCGGTGAGGTTGTAGTTGAAGATGATCTTGACCACGCCGCCGATGAGCATCGTGAAAACGGGCACATGCACGCGGCCATAGGACTGCAGGATGGAGTTTGAAATGAGCATCAGGCAGACGAACATGCTCGCGATGCCGAGCACGGCTAAAAGCGAGCCGCCGAGCTCGCTGTCATAGCGCGGGTAGCAGAGCTTCATAATGGGCTCAGCCAGCGCCCAGAGGCCAAGACCCATCGGGAAGGCCATCAGACCCGTGACGCGCAGCGACGAGTTGATGACGCGGGACGTGTGCACGCGGTCATTGCGCGCAAGGGAAGCTGATACCGTCGGGATGACGGAGATCGTCAGCGCCGTCATCATCGACGACGGCAGGTTGTAGAGGTTCATGCCCGAGGAATACGTGCCGTAGAGGTGGCGCGTCTCCTTGAGCGTGTAGCCCAGCGCGTTCTGGAGCTGGCCCTGCACGAGCGACGTGTCGATCAGCGTGATGATCGACACCATCGAGGCCGACAGCGTGATGGGGATGGCAATCGAGAGCAGGCGCTTCAAGATCGCGCCGGAGGCATCCGGCGTGTCTGTGCCGGGGGTGCGCGGGCGGTGGCGCAAGTAGTCGATGAGCATGTAGACGAGCGCGAGCACCGAGCCGACCGTCACGCCGACGATGGCCGCGGCCGCGGCGATGTAATCCTCGTACCCAAGGCTCACGACGTACATCGAAAGGCCAAGGCCGATGAAGAGCTTGCTGACCGCCTCGATGATCTGCGAGACGGCGGTCGGCGTCATGCGAAAGCTCCCCTGCGCAAAGCCGCGGAACGCGGCAAGGCAGCCGACGCACACAACGCCCGGGGCAAGCGCCTTGATGCCGTAGGCGGCGTTCGGGTTATTGAGAAGCGCCGCGCACTTCTCGTTGCCAAACCACATGATGACAAACGAGAGGACGCCGAGCGTCAAAAACGCGGCAAACGACACCTTGAGTACGCGCCGCGCCTGACGCTCGCGCCCGAGCGTCTTCGCCTCCGAGATCATCTTTGAGAGCGCCACGGGAAGCCCCGCGGTCGAGATGGTCAGAAGCACGGCATAGATGTTGTAGGCGTTGTTGAAGTCGGCGTTGCCCGTCTCGCTCAGGATGTTCGCGAGCGGAATTTTGAAGAGTGCGCCGATGATCTTCACGATGACGACGCCGGCGGCCAACACTGCCGCGCCGCCGAAAAAGGACTGTTTCTTTTCCGTAGCCATTAAAATTTCGACCTTTTCCTTCTTAGCTGAAATAAACTGTGTTACAGCCGCTCAAGGCAGCCGAGGATGAGCGAGGAGAAATGCGGGGCCGACTGCTCCGCCATCTCGTTGACCTCCTCGCCGGAGAGCGGCTGGGGCAGCACGCCCGCGGCCATGTTGGCGCACAGCGTCACGCCGAGGATCTCATACCCGCAGTGCGCGGCGGCGATGGCCTCCGGCACGGTGGACATGCCCACGGCGTCCGCGCCGAGCACGCGCGCAGCGCGCACCTCGGCGGGGGTTTCAAACTGCGGGCCGGGGAAGTACATGTAGACGCCCTCGCGCAGCGTGAGGTCCTGCTCCCTGGCGACCTCCTTGGCAAGCTCGCGCAGGCGGGGAGAGTAGACGTTGGACATATCGGGGAAGCGTGTGCCGAACTCGTCGATATTCGGCCCCCAGAGCGGGCCAAAGTCGAAAAGCTTGATGTGATCGGAAATGAGCATCAGATCGCCCGCGGAATACTCGGTGTTCACCGCGCCCGCGGCGTTCGTCACGATCATCGTCTTTGCGCCGAGTAAGCGGATGACGCGGCAGGCGTAGGCGGCGTCCTCCATCGTGTAGCCCTCGTAGCAGTGCATGCGGCCCTGCATGACCGCCACGCGCTTGCCGCGCAGCTCGCCGAAAACAAAGCGGCCCTCGTGTCCCGGCGCGGTGGACGCGCGGAAGTGCGGGATGTCCGCATAGCTCACGCAGGTGCGCGCCTCGACGCGGTCGCCGAGAAAGCCCAGGCCGCTGCCGAGCACCAGCAGTACCTCGGGACGGAAATCGCCGAGGTGAGACGAGATCATATCCGCGCTCTCGCAGTAATCATCATAGGTGAAGTGCGGCTTGACCGCGTCGGCGGTAAAGAAATCACTCTTATTCATCGTTATTCTCCTTGTTCGGCGTAGAAGCGGGCGAAGTCCATCAGGTTCGCGCGTCGCTTTTCGGGCCGGTCGATGTATTCGCGCGGGTATTTGGCGTTGAACGCGCGGCGGATCTGCCCGCCGCCGACCATCTTGGTCGAGCCGCCCGCGCCGAGCGAGAGGATGGAGTGCAGCTCTTCCATGATGTAGATGTTGTAGAGCCCCGTGCCGCCGGGCTTCGTCCAGCCGACATTTTCAAAGCTGCCGGACATGTACTTCTGGCGGTAGAGGTAATAGGGGGCAAAACCATGTTTACGCAGCGTGGGGTCGGCATAGTCCAGCATTTGCGCGACCTCGTCCGCGCCGGGGATGCGGCTGCCTTCGAGCATGATGCGGCTGCCCTTTTTGAGAGACAGCGTGTGCACCATGATGTTGTCCGCGCCCATCGAGATGACCTCGTCGAGACTCCTTGCAAAGCCCTCGGGCGTGTCCTCGGGCAGACCTGCGATGAGGTCCATGTTGACGTGCGGAAAGCCCGCGGCGCGCACCTGCTCCATCGCGCGGCGGATGTCGTCCGCTGTGTGGCGGCGCCCGATGGCCGCGAGAACGTTGTCCTCCATCGTCTGGGGGTTGATGGAAACGCGCGTGGTGTTGTGCGCGCGCAGCACGCGCAGCTTTTCTTCGTCGATCGTGTCAGGGCGGCCCGCCTCGATCGTGAGCTCGGCGAGACTTCCAAAATCAAAATTCTGTTCCAATTTCGTGAGCAGGCGGTCCATCTGGCCGGCGGTCAGCGTGGTCGGCGTGCCGCCGCCCATGTAGAACGACTTGACGTTCAGCCCCAACTCGCGCACGAGCTGCCCCGCCGCGGTGATCTCGTCGAAAAGCGCCTCTAAATACGGCTCGACGAGCGAGAACGACTTTTCGACGCTCTGCGCCACAAAGCTGCAATACGCGCACCGCGTCGGGCAGAACGGGATGCCGACATAGAGCGAGATATCGTTCGGCTCCAGCTCCGCCGCGGCGCGGATGCCAGCGTCTGCCGCCTCAATGGCGAGGCGGGCGCGCGCGGGCGTGACGCAGTAGAGCTCCTGCAATTCCTTTTCCGCACGTTTTTTGCCGCCCTCGCGGATGAGCGAGAGCGCGACCTTGCTGGGCCGCACGCCGGTCAGGCTCCCCCACGCGGGGGAGATGCCGAGCAGGTCCTTCGCCGCGCCGAAAAAGCTGATGCCGACGGCGTGACGGCGCTGACCTTCTTTTTCATACTCCGTGCCGGAGAGGGGATAGTCGTAGCTGTGGGCGGTGGACTTGCCGTCCATGCCCAGCTCCGTCGTCACCTGCACGCGCTCGTCCTCTTCGGTGAGCGTCACGCGCGCCCAGCGCGTGTCGCCGGTTTTGTCGACCGTGCCGTAAACGGGCTTTTCGCCGGGGAAGAGCGTGAGTAAGCTCTGCTCCAGCGCGTATTTTTCATCATGCCCAATGAGCTCAAGTTTCATGTGGTTTCTTGTCCTTTATCGCAGCGCATGGCGCAGATACGGGTTCATCGCCTTTTCGCGCGCGAGCGTTGTGGAATTCATGTGCCCGGGGTAAACAGTGTAGTCGCCTTCGATCTGGGCGAGACGGCGCAGCGAGGCGAGCATCTGCGCGTCGTTGCCGCCGGGGAGGTCGGTGCGGCCCATCGAGCCTGCAAACAGCGTGTCGCCGGGGAACATCGTGTCGCCGACCAGCAGCGTCACGCCGCCGAGCGTATGGCCCGGCGTGGCGAGCACCTTGATCGTCAGCGAGCCGAGCGGCAGCGTATCGCCCTCGCCATAGTATTTGAGATCGGGGACGAGGTCGGCCATCGGGTAGTGGTAGATGCCGGTGGAGTGAGCGTCGGCCTCGCCGATGTAGACGGGCACGTTCGGCAGCGCCTTTTTGAGCGCAGGCACGGCGAGCGTGTGGTCGCGGTGTCCGTGGGTCAGCAGAATGTATTTGAGCGTGACGCCCTCGCTTTTGACGAGCGCGAGCAGTCTTTCCGCCTCGTCGCCCGGGTCGATGAGCGCGGCAAGCTTCGTTTCCTCGTCGATGAGCAGGTAGCAATTCGTCTGCAGGGAGCCGACGACAGTGGTGATGACTTTCATGAAGAAATAACCCCTTTCTTTACTGCTTTTTCGGTGCGTCTAAGTCGGCGGAGTCCACGATCAGCGTGAACGGCCCGTCGTTGAGCGATTCGACCTCCATGTAGGCGCCGAATTCGCCGGTTTCGACATGGTAGCCCTTTTCGCGGCAGATGGCCACGAACTTTTCATACATCGGGATGGCGATCTCAGGCCGCGCGGCGCTTAAAAATTCAGGACGGCGGCCCTTGCGGCAGTTGCCGTAGAGCGTGAACTGCGAGACGATAAGAAGCTCACCGCCAACATCGTCGAGGGAGAGGTTGATCTTGTCGTTCTCGTCGTCAAAAATGCGCAGCGAGCAGAGCTTGTCCGCCATCTTGCGGCATTTTTCTTCCGTGTCGTCAGGCGCAACGCCCAGCAGGATCAAAAAGCCCCTGCCGATCTTGCCCTTGAGCTCTCCGTCGATCGTAACGGAGGCGTGTTTAACCTTAGTCAATACTGCTCGCATGATAGATTCCTTTCTATGCCCCAAAGGGGCGGCGTTTTGGTCCCCACTGCCGTGGGGAGCGCGGGTCAAAGGGGGTATTCTCTTCTCGAAGAGAATACCCCCTTTGTATCCCCCAGAGAAGGACGGGGGGAGTCCCCCTCGACCCCCGACATTGTGAGTTTGTAGCTTGAAGAGCTGCACGCGATGCGCAATCAGGTGCGGTGTACATGGCTTCGCCATGAATCCCTGCGATACGTCACCATTTTGCAACCGCGCCTTACTGTCGTGAGGCGCGAGTGACGTTTGCTTGGCGGCAGACTGCCTGCGGAATGCGGCATTGCTGCACTCGCCGCATTGAGTAGTGCAGCGATAGACGAAAATTAGACTGTACTTCTATAAGATCAGCAGAGCGGCAGCGGATGATAGAAGCAGAGGCAAATCATATAGCAGTTCTAAACGCGGCTTCGCCGCGCGAAAGCATCTGCATTCCGGAGGCATAAAGGTTGTTCGAGCTTGGGGCTGCCAATCAAACGCCTTTCTTTTGGACGGTCACACCGCCCGTTTTCTTTCTTGGGAAAGAAAATGGGGGGTGTGGTCCTGCCGCCCGCAGGCGGCATTTCTCTCCGCGCGATGCGCGGAATTTAGCCCGCTGGGCGGTCCACCTTCATCACTCCGCTGATCTGATGCAGCCGGCGCATGACCGCCGCGAGATGCTGCGCGTCGGAAATAAAAATACTGAGGTGAATGACCGCAAAGCCATCGGCGGTCGTCGTCGCGTTGATGGACGCCACGCGCGTCTGCGAGGACGAGAGCGCGGCGGAGACGTCGAGCACGAGGTCGAGGCGGTCCTTGGCGTAAATGTCGAGCGCGGTCTGATACGACTCCTTGACGTCCGTGCCCCAGCTCACTTTGATCCAGCGGCCGCGCTCCTCGGGCTTTCTGCGCTCAATGGCGGCGTTGGGGCAGTCGCAGCGGTGGACGGACACACCGTAGCCGCGCGTGATGAAGCCGACGATCTCGTCGCCGGGGACAGGCGTGCAGCACTTGGAGAATTTGACAAGGCAGTTCGACAGCCCCTCGACCACGATGCCCTGCTCGCTCTTCGTGCGCTTGGGGACGGCGGGACGCGTCGCGCCGGAGTTGTCCACCGGCACGGTGGCGGCGCGCTCCTCCTTGCGCTGCTTTTCGAGCTTGACGATCTCGTCGTGGATGCGGTTGACGGCCTTCTGCGCGGAGAATCCGCCGTAGCCGATGGCGGCGGACATCTC
>UMKD01016527.1_pt1 | contig 10364 bp, 9 predicted proteins | sample 1966221 | NCBI WGS metagenome assembly UMKD01 (sample SAMEA4836167, study PRJEB28245) | human gut metagenome | biome: gut microbiome; material: fecal sample | place: Denmark | collected 2008
AGCACAAAAGCCATTGTTACACAGTGATCAAGGTTGGCAATACCGAAATCCTAGTTATCAGAAACTGAAGTGACCCCCAATAATTGGTAGTCCAACTATTGGGGGTCACTTCAAAGGTGCGGGTTTTCTTTTTTATAAAAAAGTGAAATTAGATATCTCATTTCACCTGAATATCAACTTGTATTTTGAAATAGATGATAAGCCACACCATAACGGTAGCTTTTTGCTGTTAGATAGCGTTACTATTTGATAGTATAAATCCTCTATTTTTTCTCGATGGTGTAAATAGCTTACTACTTTTTACATACTGACATACTGATAAAAAAGCTAAAAAATTAGGCATGTAACTTGAGAGTAATTGTCATTATCGGTTCAGTGATTGCCATTTGTGTGTAAGTGCCATATTCTCGGCGCTATAATACATCATTAAATCAACCCTACTTAGGTATTCAAGTGATTGTTTTTATTATCAACCTAAAAGAAAGTTCTGAGCGTCGAATGAAAATGCAAGCTCAACTCGATAAAACTAAACTAAAATATGAATTCATCAATGCGGTAAACGGAAAAAATCTATCAGACACTGAACTTAAAAAGGCTACTCATGACTACCCAAATTGCATGCTAACAAAAGGTGAAATTGGGTGCGCACTAAGCCATTTATCGATTTATAAAAAAATGGCAAATGAGAATATCGAACAGGCATTAGTGCTAGAAGACGATGCTATATTACCTCATAACATCGAAGATATAATTTCACAAATAAAAATTTTTGATAAAATCAGAAAGCCTAACATATTTTTATTATCTAAAATAGATAGTTACATAAGAAATCAAAACCTAAATGATAATATTTTTAAAGTCTATCAAGCTATTGGCTCCCATGCATATGTTATAAACCTAAAAGCAGCAAAAAACATCATTAAAATTCAAAGCCCCATCAAATATGAGTCTGATATGTGGAGGTATTTTAGATATTTTAATTGCGCGAATATTTATGGGCATATCCCTACTCTGGTTATCTCTGATGATGAATCAAAACTAAATTCATCCTTGGAGGAAGGTAGAGCTCCTTTATTAAAAGCTAGAGAGCGTTATAGAAGCAATCTAAAAAAAATGTTCAAAAATTATCAATACTATCGAATACGAGATATGCTATTAAAGAAATTCTACTTTACCATTAAAGAGAATATTGAATGATAGGAATGCGTTAAGTTAACTTTGCGCTTTTCATCTTAATTAAGACCCAATCATTCCTTATACTGGCGTAAACTAGAATTTTTCATCTGTTAACTATACCACTACATACTAGAGTTTTTCCAATGTAGTACTATATCCATTAATTAAATGTCATTTAAAAACATGAAAAACCTTGACAACCTATGCTAAATCAATATTTAAACACATAATAAGGGCTATGACACATCTCATTTCAGAGCTATAATCATGATAAACTAAACATAAATTGGATACATAAATGATTTTTTTTGAAAATGCAATACAGGGAAAAACGTCATTCACCAACAAAGATGTAAATAAAGATTTATCAAAGAAAAAATTTAATGTTGCATATGGTGCCGATAAAAATTTCTTGTTCGGCACAGGAGTATCCATTGTCTCTGTTCTGCTAAATAATAAAGATATAAATTTCCACTTTCATGTTTTTACTGACTTTTTAAGCGATAAAGATATTCAACTATTTAGTCAAATTAGTAAGCAGTACAAAACTAGCGTCACACTCCATACGTTAAATATGGATATATTAAAAAAACTACCAACAAACCAGGTATGGTCCCATGCTATTTATTTCAGGCTTATTATTGCCGACTATTTTTATAAGAAATGTGACAAAGTTTTGTATTTAGATTCTGATGTGGTTTGCACCGGAAGTATTCAAATTCTTAAATCACTAAATTTATCCTCTATGCCTATCGCTGCTGTTATGGATATCAGTGAGCCTCATTCGGTAGAAATGGCTAACTTATTTAACGTTGAAGGGATTAAAAAAGGATATTTTAACTCGGGCGTTATGCTGATAAACCCTGATGAGTGGAATTATAGGCAGCTAACTGAAAAATCAATGTCAGTATTTACTGATAAAAAATTACAACCAGTTATCAAATATTATGACCAAGATGCTATTAACATCGCTGTTCATGGTGATTGGTTAAAATTAGATAATATTTTTAATCATAGAATAAACTTAAATGATAGATATAAGCATAAGAAAAACAACGATATTTCTAATGCTGTTTTTGTACACTTCATTGGTTCGACTAAACCTTGGCATAATTGGTCTAAGTATTATCATGAAGTTCGTTGCTTCCTAAACGCCAAAGAAAAATCTCCATGGAAAGATATAGATTTAATGACACCTCAAAATATCACACACCACAAGTATGCGTCTAAGCACTTTAGATACAAAGAAAAATATTTATCATCATTTTATCATTATGTTCTATACACGATTTTAAAAATAAAAGGGAAAAAGAGGTAATAATATTTGGCTTTCACAATTAAAAAATAGAAAGCCAAACAATAATGTATCTCTGTAGTTATTAGTTTTAACTAACTCGATACCACCCCATCAGCATGATATAGGCGTTTGTTACTACCAAAGCTGTTCCTAAACCTAAGTTTCCGTATTCCCTGAATAGGTATAAGTGTGCACATTATTGCTCGAAGTTGAACCAGTCCAAGTTTTAGATACATCAAAAACATATTTATGTGAGCTTCTTATTAGAGAAAAAATAGATTTCTACTTTTCAGATATAATGAGAGATAAACGTTTATCTATGCATAAGAATAGTAAAAATAATGAAATTGATTATAGAGAAATAGCTATTCAGCTAAAAAAAGAATTTATGAATATTTTCTCTATAAATCAAGCCGTATAAACTGAATGTAAAATACCTCCAAAGTACTTACACAATGACCTCCATGTGCACGCCAAGTGCACATGATTGAAGCTTAGTAAAGATACCCTTTAATAATCAATCAATTAAAAAATTACGGACACGGGTTCAACCCCGCCAGCAAAAAAGAACGGCAAGTTTTATATCTTTTAAGGATAAAAATCTTAGCAATATGAAGCATTAATTAGAAGATAAAATGCTAATTTCATGCTGAATGCGATAATCCAAGTAACATCTATATTATCTTGTTGAAATAAATTGAACATTTCAATCAAATAACCCTCCTTTACTAATAACCATGACCTGCAATAATCCCACCTCGATATAGTAAACAAAGGAAACTATAACATGACTAAATTACACTTATTATTAGTAATTGCTGTATTTGCAAGTGCAGGTGGAAATGCCTTAGCCTCTATGAATAATGAAGGCTATTATGCTGCTGCACGGCTCTCTAAGGTATGGCAAAAAGCAGATAATATGGACACCAGTAGTAGACTAGGCATTGGTCAATTTGTCTCTGGTGATGATAAAGATGATTTTTATAATGGCTCTTTAGCTGCTGGCTATCAATTTGGTAATGGTTGGCGTACAGAAGCGGAATATACTTTTAATAAAAAAGCAGAGTATACTAGTGGATCAACAACTTTCCCGACCAGCTTGAATCACCATAAAACAGAGTCCCAACGATTAATGCTAAATGCTTATCGTGATTATGAAATTTATCAGGGAGTTTCTATTTATGGAACCGCTGGTGTTGGTATCGCAAAAGTTAAATCGTCTGGATGGCAAGGAAATGTTTCACGTCAATACGCAAGTAACACTGATGCAAACTTGGTATATTCTCTCGGTGCTGGCGTCAGCTATGAACCTATTAATAAACTCAATCTTGACTTAGGCTACCGTTATGTGGATCTAGGTAAAATTGAAAGTGGCATGAACCGATTTGCTAATGCTCGAGGCTTACAAGACGAGCAAATGAAAGCACACCTTAAATCTCAAGAAGTTATATTTGGTGTCAGATACTTATTTTAGTATTTTTATAGTGTTATCTCATTGGTAATGTCTCAAAAATAGCTAACTCTTGTTAGCTATTTTTAATTGTGGTGAATACGTTCAATTTTTGCCATTATTGCTCGAGTATTGCTTTATATGACGTTGGGTATCTTTCACGAATAGCTGTCTATGAAAACAACAAGCCATGTTTTATATTTTAAAAAATTCAGATTTGGGGTGCTATTGGCTTTGACTGGGAGCGTAATGTTCATTGAAGTACCTACAGAGCCGAACTCATACTAAAATAAGAAATAAAAAGTGCCTAAAAATACAGGAGAAAATATAATAATAGCTATACCTCAAGATATCATTTTGATATTTTTTGAAAAGAGAAATGATGTAGACCTTTTTGCGTTAAGATAAGGCCAAACATAACTTTATGATGTATAACCTGAAATAAACTATGAAAACATCCTTGCTATCAAATAAGACCACACTAATCGTAATAATAGGATGGCTATTACTTTATTACGTAACAGGTGAAATCTCCGAAATACTTACACCAGAGAATTCAGATATTTCTGTTGTCTGGTTTCCTGCGGGTGTCGCAACAACCGCTTTTTTATGTATGCACAAGCGCCAATGGTTACCATTACTGATTGGCTTCGTTGTATTAAACTTGATTCTGAATGGCTTCGATAATGAGCAAATCACCCTTTCACTTATATACGCCGCTCTAGCTGTACTTTCTTGTATTGCTATTGCTTGGATTGTCCGTAGGTATGCTCATAGAGGAGATGATCTGCAACTAATATTGTTATGGCTATCGGCAGTAATAATTGTCAGTTTTGCAGATGCAGTTTTATTTTCTATCAGTTTGTATTGGTTTGATAATACATCACTTAATGATATTTTCTGGGATGGTTTTATTGCTGATATTACTGGCAACATATTTGCGACAACAGTGATTATGGGGCTAATTAATACCCATTTCAAAAGGGTGGTGCCTTCTTTCAAAATTAATATAATTTGGGGAAGTATTGTTTTTATTCTTCTTATTATTAGCACAATATTAATATTCAATGATACTGCGATAGAGATGTACTATTCCTATTTTCATCAGCATCGTAATACTGCTAAATTATCACTACTCTGCATCCCTATTTTGCTTGCTGTTACCCTGTCTATGCTATGGGGAAACAGAGGAGGATCAATCGCACTATTAATACTTGCCACTATTACAATCTATTACACTCGTAATCAGCAAGGACCTTTTTACCTTCATGGCCTATTTCGCCATGAATCACTGTGGTTAATACAGGGATATTTGACCGTAATATCATTATTAATGGTTTTTTTACGGGTTGTCGCTCGAAGTACTCATAGAATTGATGACACACAAGGGGCTTATAAACCGCAGCACCTAGTATATCAACTTAATCTAGATAATGGTGCTATAGAATGGGGAAATACAGATTGTTCATATCCGAAGGCTGATTTAATAACCCTTTCCGATCTAAGGCAAATTATGGAATCTATTCACCCTGACGACCGAGAAAAACTCGCTCGACATTGGGAACAAGAGCAAGCTCAGACCACTCTTCCAATAATAACCTTTTGTTTGAAAGATAAAGAAGGTCGTTGGTGGAATATAGAAGATCGTGGAAGTGTTATTTTTAGTCATAACAAGCCAGTAATGATTGTTGGGAATTGGTTTATTTTGGGTGAAGTATCCTAAAATTGATGTAATAACAAAGGATAAGTGATGCTACAAATTGCATTATTACTTTTCGGTGCCGAATTTATCAGAGGAAAAGCACATTACCTCTGGGGGATTGGGCTCCTTTGGTGTTTTATTGGTATCTTTATTTTTATTGATGGTATTGATGGTATTCTTTTTTTTCCAATACATTTGTTTGGTTTTCTATTGTTACTTGAAAGTCTGATCACATTAAGTGTCGCTTCAAGTGGAATTGGGACACAAAAAACGATACTCTTCTTTAAAGGTGGTTTGTTTTTATTCTGTGCATTGGTTATCTTAATTAATCAAACATATAGCAATGTATTATTGTCAGCAATGTTCGGTTTTGTTTTTTTTATTACCGGATTGTTTGTTGTTGCATCAGCTTGGATCGTACGTTTTCCTGGATGGCAATTAATCCTATTATGGGGCGTAATTGAAATGCTGTTTGCCTTTTTTCTGTTTACCCATCACCAAGCAACAATTTCTTTTTTCATCGGCTTTTTGATGATAGGAAGTGGATTTGGATGCCTGAAGTTAGCATTTCGAGCCCGTCATATTCAACGAGGAACATCCATATTTGAACTAATGCGTCCTTTACCTGTGTCGTTTAAGAAAAAAGGAGCAATGCGACCAATAACAGAGAACCCACAATCTTCCCCTTTAAATAGAGAAACTGAACAAGATACTATTTTGACTGTTCATATCTGGACCCCCGAAGGCTCCGCAAACCAACGCCCTGTACCACGGCCAATTATTAATCGTTATATTGCGGCTGTTGATTCTGAGGGGGTAATCTCTACGGGGCATGCATCTCTAGAACTCTATCCGCACCTCTATATCAGCTTATACCCTGAAGAAGATATTGATCGCTCTCCTTCAGAATTTTTCAGGCTACTAAAAGCAACCGCTGATAATAACGTTCCGGGGCGTTTCTTGCCTAATTATCAAGCTGAAGCATCCGAATGGTGTGAATCTGACAGACAGATTGTTTTCAATGTTTATAACTATGCTTCTTTATTGAGTTTTTGGGAAAAATATCGCCAGTATCCTATTTATAACCTAACATATCAAAACTGTTCCAGCAGTGTTGCATATGGTTTGGAAGCTGCGTTGGATGGTGTTTTGTCTATGCAAAAGAGAAGTGATTTTATCGGGATTTTAAATGTACTTTGTATGCCAGAGTTATGGATTGCGGCTCAAATTCGTCGGCGTGCGCTGATGATGGCATGGACCCCAGGATTAATTATGGATTATGCACGTGCTTTGCGGGCTATTGTACACCCTGTTCCTGTCCCTTGGTATAAACGCTTACTTAGGCGTTGAGTTTCATAGCTATGATGTCATTTTTATCTCAAACATAGTTTAGAATTGTCATTTTGGAATGTTTGCTAAATAAGTTAAAGAGGTTTTTATGCTGAAAGTGTACGCAATCTTAATGGTGTCTATCATAGCTGAAACAACCGCGACAACCATGATGAAGGCGTCTGATGGGTTTACCAAGTTGGTGCCCAGTATTATTGTCGTTATTGGTTATGCCATTTCTTTTTATGGCTTATCCCAAGTTGTAAAAAGTATGAATATTGGTATCGCCTATGCGATATGGGCTGGAGCAGGAATATTTCTTGTTTCAGCATTATCATTTTTTGTTTATAAACAGAAACTTGATTTTCCAGCATTAATTGGTCTGGCATGTATTGCGCTGGGAATTGTTATTATCCAGCTGTTCTCTAAATCAATTACTCATTGAGTTAATAAATTTAATACTCTTTTTCTTTTTAACCGGTCGAAATTATTCAACAAGAGTGGATATAGGAAACTTCGCTACCGGTTAACCGCTTACTCACCACTGACGCTTGAGGTAAAAACCCTAATTCAACTAATATATTGGTGGCAATTTTCTGATCGAGCCCAGAAAAATAGCGTTTCGAAAAGTAAGATTAACACAGCGTTCCACATAAACTCTTCTTATTGGTATGCTGCATCAATAAGTATATTCAGGTATACTAAATTACTTATTCTCTTCTCAATACGAATGATTGAAATGATTAAGTTATTTACTAAATACTTTTCGGTTGGAATTTTAAACACTCTTATACATTGGTCTATTTTTGGACTACTGACAGTATTTCTTTCAACCTCTCAAGCTATAGCTAACTTAATAGGCTTTATCGCCGCGGTCAGTTTTTCCTTTTTTGCTAATGCAAAATTCACTTTTAAAGCCAAAGCTACAGCAACACGGTACATATCATTTACCTTATTTATGGGGCTTCTAAGCTACCTAACAGGCTATGCCGCTGACCAACTACGATTACCACCTATCGCAACCTTAATAATTTTTTCTTCCATTAGCCTCGTATTAGGTTTCCTTTACTCCAAAATCTTTGTTTTCAGAGATACTCCACAATGAAAATATCATTAGTAGTACCAGTTTATAACGAAGAAGAAGCTATCCCTATATTTTATAAGTCAGTAAGAGAACACCCGATTCTTAATCAATATGATATCGAAATAGTCTTCATAAATGATGGAAGTAAAGACAGCACTGAAAATATTATCAATGCATTAGCTATTGCCGATCCTTTAGTGCTCCCTTTAAACTTCACGCGAAATTTTGGTAAGGAACCCGCTTTATTTGCGGGCCTTGAGCATGCAACTGGAGAAGCTGTAATTCCCATTGATGTAGATCTTCAAGATCCTATCGATGTGATTCCATTACTTATAGAAAAATGGCAACAAGGCGCAGATATTGTTCTCGCAAAAAGAGCTGATCGTTCTAGCGATACATGGTTAAAACGCAAAACAGCCGAGTGGTTTTACAAGCTACATAATAAGATTAGCTCACCTGAGATTGAAGAAAATGTCGGCGATTTTAGATTAATATCTCGCCAGAGCGTCGAACATATAAAATTATTACCTGAGCGTAATTTATTTATGAAAGGGATTCTTTCTTGGGTAGGTGGAAAAATTGATGTTGTTGAATATAACAGAGCTGAGAGATCTGCTGGCGAAAGTAAATTTAATGGCTGGAAATTATGGAATTTAGCGTTAGAAGGTGTCACTAGCTTTTCTACTTTTCCATTACGCGTTTGGACTTATATTGGTTTATTTGTCGCTCTTGTATCTTTTATCTATGGTGGTTGGATGATGGTAGATAAATTAATTTGGGGCAACCCTGTTCCTGGGTATCCTTCTTTACTTGTTTCTATTCTATTTTTAGGTGGTGTACAGCTTATTGGTATTGGTGTATTAGGTGAATACATCGGGCGTATCTATATTGAAAGTAAACAACGACCTAAATATATATTGAAAAACATAAAAAAAATGGAAAATTCTGATGAATAATCGTATTTTTAACTTAAGTAATTTAATTATACTAATACCTTTTATATTTATTTTTATAATTGAATACCTAACTCCAATGCAGTCAGATGACTTTGTTTATTATATCAAAGGGAATTCAATCGCCGTTCATTTAAACCATTACTTTTCATGGAGTGGCCGTTTTGTCTCTGATTATTTTAGTACCTTACTACTTAGTACGGATTCTAAAATACTAAAATCAACAACCATTGCAATTATTGTAACTATTCTTTTATTTTTAATTACAAAAATTGGCAATAGCCTCAATAAGTCAAATCGATATTTCAACCTCCAGTTTTTAACTTTATTCTTTATTTACTGGATTACAATTCCAAATATTGGACAAATTGTTTTCTGGATTGTTGGCGCTGCTAACTATCTTTTAACCAATCTATTTGTTGTTACTTTCATTTATGCATTAATAAGATACTTTAAAGAAAGAAAAGGCATTACTTTACTTCTTCTCGTCTCATTCTTTGCAGGCTGTAGCAATGAAAATACTACTTGGATTGTACTACTTACATCCTTAATAACCTCTTCATTTCTTTATTATAAAGAAAAAAATAAAATATTATTTTTATCTACATTACTTGTTTTTATAGGGTTCTCAGTGCTAATTTTTAGTCCTGGTAATCTCAATAGAGCTGCTTTATCTACTGAATTTTATGAATTAAGCTTGGTGAGTAAAATATGGTTATTTTTATCTGATAAATTGCCATATGCATTAAGTAAAACATGGATACCTATACTAGTTTCCTTAGTACTATTAACCTCATATATTAAAAACAAAAAATGCAATAACTTTTATCTTTCTTTACTTTTCATTATATTAGGATTGTTAAGTACGTTATCGATGGTGGTGTCGCCAACATTTCCGACTAGAGCACTTAGTGGCTCACATCTTTTTTATATTATTTCTTGCTCTTTCTCTATTAGCCATATCCTAAATACAAAAAATAAAAGTATAATATCTCTATCAACCCTATCAGTAATAAGTACATTATCTTTAGTTAGCTTTATTTATTCATATTCACAAATTGTCTTTTCGTACAACTCAGTTAATGCTCAACAAAAAATAAGAAAATATCAAATATCTAAAAGTATAATTGAAAATCAAAAAATAGATAAAATACCTAATTTCTATTATCCTAAGTCTTTAAGAGCAGGTGACTCAATAGACCTTTATAATGACCCCAATGCAACAGGAAAATATTATAACTTATCAAATTCAGTTAACGTATACCCTATTAATTACAATTACTCTGTAATTATTAATGGTAAAAAAATCCCATTACCTGATAGTGAAAATACCGGTATTAGTAATATTTACATAGGAAAAGACACCTTATTAA
>UMKD01010689.1_pt1 | contig 10254 bp, 7 predicted proteins | sample 1966221 | NCBI WGS metagenome assembly UMKD01 (sample SAMEA4836167, study PRJEB28245) | human gut metagenome | biome: gut microbiome; material: fecal sample | place: Denmark | collected 2008
CTAAACGTATTGATATACAAAATGATGCAGAACGATGAAACGTAATGCCACAAAGAAAAATCAGACTCTGTCATCGGGTAATGATTTGAAAACTGTCCGCCTTCATTCCCTTGCTTTATTGCCATTGTTCCTATTTCCGAGCTTCTCTGTTTAATGCGTTATGAATCAGTTCTTAACGCATATATTCACTTTTTTGTTCCGAGAGGGGCAGCCGGATGTAATTGTGCGATAGTGAACTGCCTTTGTGCGTGTCCGCACAATAACAAGAGAGCGTTCGAGAATATATTGTATTATATAATAGCTATTTAGCGACATGGCATGATTCTTGCAAGCATAAAGAAAAAACAGTAATAGAACATGATTAAGCATTACTTGAAAGTAGCATTACGCAATCTAATGAACTTTAAAGTTCATAGTCTTATTTCGGCTGTTTGTTTGGCGATAGGCATCACCTGCTTCTGTATGATGAATCATTTTATTGATGCCGTATCCGGTAAGATTGAACTGTCCGATGATAATGAATACAGCATCCGGTTGCTCGGAGCATCTTCCCAGACAGCCGCCGATATCTATTTGTTTAAGGAGGATTTTGATTATCTGAAAGGGTTGCCTATAGCGGGCATAGATCCCCTTGTGGCCTCTTCTTATAGCAATGAAAGAGAAATTACGGCCATTGACAAAAAACAACGGGAACTGCCGTTTCTGGTGTCGTTCAAAGATGTATCATCTAATTATTTCACCTATAATTCGCTCCAATTGAAGTATGGCAATCAAGAGATAACAGCTCCCAACGAGGTGATCGTCTCCGAATCGTTTGCCCGGAAAGCATTTGGACAAGAAGATCCGATAGGTCAGGTCATCCGTCAGGAGACAGAGGCTAACGACTCGTCTGATCTTGTGGTGTATAAAATTGTCAATGTTGCTTTGACAGAAGAAAAGGATCATCGTGGAAAAACAATCGATTGTTATTTTCCGCTGTCCGCAAAGTCCCGTACTCCACTCTGCATCAGATCACGTCTCACCGGACAAACCACGACGGAAAGCCTGAATAAACAGTTAAAGAACCTGACCTGGAAGCATGGAGAACAGGATATCTATTTATATGCTTTCCTGGAGTCGGAACAGAATGACAGTGTCCAAAGAACGATAAGTATTCTGCTCGCCCGGTTTATAGCTTCGCTGATTTTATTGTCGGGGTTGATCAATTTTCTGAAGTTCATTATCCAGATGTTCTATAACCGGCAACGAGAACTGGTGCTTCGCAAATGTATCGGTTCGGACATCAAAGGATTGTTTGCCTTGCTTTTCGCCGAAATCTTCTGGATGCTATCTGTCGCTTTCTTTCTGTCATTGGCCGTGACGGAAATCACCCTCTCTCTGGCATATACATACATCCGTCCGGAAGACATGATCTCATTCTCTTTGGTAGATCTATATGGTTCACAATTAGGATTGTATCTCGTTTTGCTGTTGATCTGCATGCTCGCCATTCTTTATCCTATCTATCGGTTACGCCGGTTGAGTGTCCTCCATTCGGTCGTGCAGAGACAGAAGCGGCACGTGTTCCGCAATTTCATGATTGCTTTACAATTGGCGATTTCCATCCTTTTCACAGGCGGTGTATTTGGCATAACGCTTTTGTTCGATGAGATGTTTGAAGGAATGTACCATCCTTTGAGCACGGAAGAAGAGAACCGGGTGATTTCAATATCGGTCAATACCATACGCATGCAGAAAAACATGGATGCCATTCTTTCGGATATCCAGTCCTTGTCCGAGATAACCGATCGGACATCCGCTTTCAATACTTTCGATTCCGATGTTTATACCTACATGACCTACATGAAAAACGGAAAGCCGAGAGGAAGTGTGCTGATGAACGAAGCAGAACCCCATTATTTTGAGTTCTTCAAGATCCCGTTCTCCGGAAAATTGGTGGATAAGGATGCTCAAGGCTTTGTTTATATAAGCGAACGGTTTAAAGAACAATTGCAGAAGGATAGTATAGAAAGTAGTGTCACGTTGGATGGTAAAGAATACCGGATTGCCGGGACTTACCGTGCACTGAACAAGGAAAATGCTCAGAACAGTTCAGTCGGTTCTGTCTTTTTAGTTAACCCGCAAGCCTACACCTATTACTTTAAAACCCTCCATTCGGATATTACTCCGGTCGCCCTGAAAAAAATAACGGAGATCTGCCGGCGTTATGTACCTGAGACATTGCCTCTTGATATTCGTAATATGGGTGATTCCAAACAGTCCGTTATGGGAACTGTAGCACTCTTGCAGACAGCATCCCTGTTGTTGGCAATAGTCAGTATCCTCTTGTTGATATTAAGTATTTATTCCGGAATCTCCATGGATGTGGTAAACCGTCAAAAGGAAGTAGCCATCCGAAAAATAAACGGAGCTACCCCGAAAGTGATTGCCCTGTTATTCGGCAAAATCTATCTGATCATTTACCTCTCTGTCTTCGTAATTATCTATCCGTTAGTACGATTGGTGTTGATAGGGATCGCACAAAAAAGTAGTTTGAAAAGCATATATAGTTGGAATTGGGGAATCTTGTTGTTCTTCACGATGGCCCTTTTGATCTTCTTGGTTACGGCATACAAGATTTATAAAGTAATGCACTTGAATCCGGCAAGTGTTTTGAAAAAGGAATAAAAACGACCTCTGTCGCGTCTGCCTGTTATGAGGGTGTGTCCAACTGAAGTGCCCCCCAAAAGTTTTGTGTCTGACTTTTTGGGGGGCACTTCATATTTTATTCGCTGCCAGAATGAAGAAGTCTTTCAAATTTCATTATAATATGGGTAAATAATGCGTTTTCACTCAACTTTCAAAACGAAAGATTGTTTCCAAAACATGTAATTCAAATGATCTCTTATGAACCAAAAGCGCAATCAAACCAAAGTCGTGAACGTATTTACCGTATTTACGGTAATGCTGATATTGTATTTTATCGTAGGACTTTTCACCGTCATCAATCAACAGTTCCAGATACCGTTACAAACAGCTATGCTGCCCCACGACGGTAACATCACCAATGCATTGGTGACAATGCTGAATTTTTCATGGTTCCTTGCCTATCCCCTATCCGAAGGATTCGGGACACGATGGCTGGAAAAATACGGATACCGAAAAACGTCCTTTCTTGCCTTACTGATACTTATCGCCGGACTGGCCATCTACGAAGCAGCGGTGCTTTTCCATATATATACCCCCATGCAGGTCTCCATCATCGGCAACGATATCTCTGTCGGCTTTTTCATTTTTCTGATCGGCTCTTTCGTGATCGGTGTAGCCGCGACGATCCTGCAAGTAGTGCTCAATCTATATCTCACGGTCTGCCAGATTGGTAAAACGACGGCCTTGCAACGACAGATGATTGGTGGAACGAGCAACTCGATCGGCATGGCCATCGCTCCGTTGGTAATCAGTTATCTGATATTTCACGGAACTTCTTTGCATGACATCGTGACAAAGCAATTTATTATTCCGCTGATCGTATTGATTCTGATCATGTTGATTGTCACTCTTTTTGTCGGCAGAATACAAATGCCTTCTATCGACAATGTAGGCCAAGCTCCGGGAGAGAAGCTGGATAAAAGCGTATGGTCATTCAGAAACCTCAAATTAGGGGTATGGGGTATTTTCTTCTATGTAGGTATCGAGGTTGCTGTCGGAGCCAATGTCAATATGTATGCATCCGAACTCGGAGGATCGTTCGCCTCGAATGCCACGCATATGGCCGCTTTATATTGGGGATTGCTCTTATTGGGGCGTTTCTTAGGATCCTTTATCAGGCAAATCCCTTCCGAAAAGCAACTGGTGATAGCCTCCATCGGAGCCATCATGCTACTCGTGCTTGCCATGCTGACGGGCAATCCTTGGATACTGACGGGCATAGGCTTTTTTCACTCTATCATGTGGCCGGCCATTTTCACATTGGCAACCGACAAACTGGGGAAATATACCACTAAGGCATCCGGAGTGCTGACAATGGGAGTCATCGGAGGAGGTATTATTCCTCTTCTGCAAGGAATCTTTGCCGATGTGATGGGTGGCAACTGGCTTTGGACATGGCTGTTGGTCATTGCCGGAGAAGCTTACATTTTGTATTATGGCCTAAACGGATACAAGCAACATTAAACTCTATGATAAACTTCATTAAACGGTACTCTGCCCCGCTCGCCCCAGATTCCTTTATTTCCATCCCGTATTCCGCAGCCGATCACCATGTTCACTTCGGCACCATGAGGCAATTTCAGCAGTTTCTTCATTTGTTTACTGTCAAAGCCCTCCAAGGGGCAGGTGTCGTATCCTTCGTTTGCCATAGCAATCATAAACGTCTGAGCGGCAAGCGCACAAGATTTATGGACGACGACACGCATATCACCCTCGGAAACTTCACGCACAATGGGGCGGAAAAGGCCGATGGCTTTGGCCAGCAGGACTCTTAAAAAGCCCAGCAGACCAAGGAACCGGGCATAAAGAAACGGCATTAACTTTCCGTAATAGAGTTCTCTGTCCTTGATACGTTTTTCCTGACGCTCCCGGGGACTGTTTCGTCTGACGTTCCCTCTTTCAAAATCGAGTACAAACCTGGCCCTGCTCCGATATAAATCCTGACGCGTCACAAAAACAACGATCTCCGACGCTGTTGAAGTTGCGGTCTGGTCAAGGCAAGCCTTGGATATCCTGGCCAGCAACTCCGGTTGCGTGACCTGATAAAACTCCCACAATTGCATATTCGAACTGTTAGGAGCCAGCGTTGCCAGTTCCAGACAATGTTTCACTTTCTCAGGGTCCAACGGCTTCGCTTTATCAAACACCCGTACGGAACGACGATAATTTAAGACTTCTTCTAAATTCATGTTCTATCATAATAAAAATTACCTTTCTCAACCCAACTGTCGCATGACGACTTCCGCCATTTCTTTTGAACTGAACGGGTTTTGCCCCGTTATCAGATTATGGTCCACCACTACTTTTGAGGTCATCGGAATCAATGCTTTTTCGTAATCGGCTCCTCTCTTTTTCAACTCTGCTTCAAGATCAAAAGGTACCTCCTTCTTTCTCCCGGCAACACTTTCCTCAAACCAGGAAAATCCTGTGAGCCTTTTATCTTTTATAAGATACTCTCCGTTGGACAATTTGACATTCAAAAGCCCACTTACACCATGGCAGATCGCGGCTACTATTTTAGTATGCTCATAATGCTCCTTAATAATCGTCTGCAAAGTGGTATTATTAGGAAAATCATACATCGTACCATGTCCGCCCGCCAGATAGATACAATCAAACAGCTCTCCGGCAACCTCGTCCAAACTCTTCGCATGTCGCAACTCATTCCTAAATTCAGGATCATCCCAATACTCTTTCGAAAGTTTGTCTAAAACCATCGGCTTTAAACTTTCCGGATCAACAGGGACGTTGCCACCTTTGGGGCTTGCTATGATTATTTCATATCCCTTTTCTTCCGCACAATGATAGATGTGGGTCAACTCACTGAACCACAACCCTGTTTCCAGATTTCCATCAGCATACATATCCGTTCCCGTTACAACAGCCAGCATTTTCAAGGTATCCATATATATTCTTTTTATAGTGACGTTATATAGGAACATGGCTGTAACCTACTTGTTACTTTACCAATCAGACTTTTAACTTTATTTTCAACCACTTGTGACCCGGCTTCTTAAAACATCCACATTCTTTGCCGGGATATCAGCCAACTTCAAACTGCTGCTTCGCACATTCGTATCCTTCTTCATACAGATCGGTCAGTTTATGGATGTCACGTTCAATGCGATCGACAACAACCGGTTTCCGGGGCCGGATAACAGTTATATTTCCCTCTTCTTCCATACGCTCAACCATCTCCAACTGTTCGTTGTATACAGCACAACGCCTGCTCAACGCTTCACGTATCTTCGGATATTTACGATAAACAAAAGAGGGAACGCGGATGTCTTTATTCTCTTTCCGATAACCGCGGTTCCGGGTAAGGACAACCACATTGTTCCGATATCCATCGTCTATGGCACGTTGCAAAGGAATAGAGTCGACAATACCTCCGTCCAACATGGGAATACCGTCTACATAAGCTATGGGGCAAACGAAAGGAAGGCTGCTGGAAGCACGGACAATGTCGATCACACGGTTTTTATCCTCTTTCTCCTCAAAATAATTGGCTTCTCCGGTCAGGCAATTGGTAGTCACCATCACATAACGCCCGGGAGAATTGAAGTATGCCTGATAATCGTATGGAAGTATATGCTCGGGAAACTCCGTAAAAAGGAGATCGAAGTCCAGAATATTCCGTTTCTTAAGCAGATGTTTCAGCCCGATATAATGATATTTTTCTAACAGGTCGATATTACTGTACTTGGCACGCCCACGCTGTCGGGACATATACGAAAGGCCGTTACAAGCCCCTGCAGACACCCCGATCGTATAAGGAAAACGAATATCATGGTCCATTAGATAGTCCAGTACCCCACAGGTAAACACTCCGCGCATACCTCCGCCTTCAAGCACCAGACCGGTTTGATTATCAATTGTCATCTTTCATAATAATTAATCGTTAGAAATTAGTAGTACCTTAGTTTTTCTTAGGCCGCCGGATGACTAACAAGGAAGGAAAATCACGGAACACTTCTTCCTCTTCGGACAACTTCGTATAGGACAGGTGGCTCATCACAAGCAAGCCGTCCTTTGCTACCGAAGCCAGATCAACGGCGCTACTAAAGGATTGCGTTCGTATCCGGGAGGAATATTTGGCCAATATCGGATCTGTAGACTGCCGGAAAGCCTCATCATCCGTATCGAAGAGGAAGAGATGTACCTGTGCGCCCCCCTCCAGCATACTCTCAAGATAAGTAAGCAGAAAAGCATCGATCACCCCACCCAACACAAAAGAGACGGGGACGTTTCCGCTATAACCACGGTTGACAAAAACGGCTACCGGACATTTCACCTGTTCCATCACATCATCTATCTTATCACGAAACAGAGAGAGCCATAACACTCCACTGCCTCCGGCAGCATCCGGTCTGTACTTACTTCCTGCTCCCAGCAGAAACATGTCAGGACGCTCTTTTCGTGCCAACCGGATCATATCCTGCACCAATTTATCGGTCACCCGGTAACGGTTTTCAACACTAAGTCCCAACTCGGAAGCTTTTTCGTCCACCAGCGAGAAACTATCACGGGCATATTGCTCTGCATTCAATGGGTTTAAGTCCGTCCCCACCGTAAAATGGGCAGCGACCACATGGGCAGCTTTCATCTTTTTTCCAAATAATAAGAAAAAGACGGAAAGCAGGCTGCGTCCCGACTCCGGTCGTCCAAAACAAAAGACCAACTTCAACTTAGCCGATAAACGTTCTTCGCGACGGGCAAAAATCTGTTCAACAAAATGCAGCAACGGGGTGGTCATGAAGGTAGTCACCAGAGCCATAATGACCAGGATTACAAAAATAGAAGGTGGAAGCACTCCCATTTCGTATCCGATGTTTAATGCAACCAACTCCATCAATCCCCGTGTATTCATCAGCGTACCGATAGTAAAACTGTCTTTCCACGACTCTCCCACCAAACGGGCGGCAACGGCGCAACCACCCAGTTTTCCTGCCACAGCAACCGTAATCAACAACAGGCAGACTCCCCAAAGCGCCGGACTGTTAATCAACCCGATCTCCGTACGCAACCCGGTAAAGGCAAAGAAAAGCGGAAGGAAAAAGACAAGAGCAATGTCTTCCACTTTTTCCATCATCACCTTACGAAATCCCAGACTGGGAGGCATCACGACTCCTGCCATGAAGGCTCCGAACAGGGCATGAATACCGATAATCTCGGTAAGCGTAGAGGAAATAATCAAAATCAGCAGAATCAGGGCCACAAATGTTTTATTAATCACCTCCTGATTGGCATACACCTCTCCTACTTTCTTGAGAAACGGCCGTACCACCATAAACATGATTATGATATAAAGGGCAGTCAGCCCGATGGCATAAAGAGCGCTGGCAAATGTTCCGGCCTTGGCAATGGCTATGACTACAGCCAGCAAACACCAGGCGGTGACATCATCATTGGCAGCCGAAGCTATGGCCAAAGTTCCCAAAGGAGTTTTCGTCATATTCCGTTCCTGAATGATGCGGGCCAATACCGGGAAAGCGGTAATACTCATAGAGATACCGATGAAAAGGGCAAACGGCAGGAAACTTGTCTGGGCAGCGGCATATTCTTCATAAATCCAATAAGATGCGACGATGCCGAGGAAGAACGGAACCAATATACCTGCATGGCTGATGACCAATGTTTCGTTGATCTTGTTTTTAAGTACACTGAAATCGAGTTCCATTCCGATCACAAACATGAAAAGTACCAGACCGACCTGACTCAATAATTCAAGATTCGTAAGGGACTCCGGAGGGAACAGGGCCTGGAATACATCCGGAAAGAAATAGCCCAACACGGAAGGTCCCAACACAATTCCCGCCACAATCTCACCAATCACCCCCGGCTGCCCGATATGTTTAAACAGAAAACCAAAAAGCCTCACCATCAACAAGACAGCGATTATCTGTATCAACAATATACTTAACGGATGATGCAGGTTGTCGGTGACAAACTGACAAAACATAGCGAAAGGAGTCTCCTCCGCAACAGCTGATGATGCTACCACATGGTGTGAAAAACGGTCACCTTCCTCGATAGCCATGTAAATAAGTGCCCCGAAAAGGAGCAACATGATCACATAAATAAGATAATTTTTTTTGGCTCTCTGCATACAAGCATATTTTTGTGTGAAGTGTGTCTATGCAAAGATAAAACAAACCAAAAGAAAAAATAGTTTTAGAGCGAGTTTAAATATTGATTCATATAAAAAGGCACTGAAAAGAATATATGGACACTCTGTTTACTTTCCTTATTTCCGCTTCAAAGTTCCTGTTTGTCATCAGTAAAACGAAGATACAGAGGAATAAGAAAGAATAAAAGAGAAAGATAACCAACAGGAAAACAAGATTATAACAACACACAAAATTGATTTAAAACCAAAGGATTGTTGATTTAAGAGGTAAAACCCGTTAGTTAAAAACCCAGAGGACTTTGGTTTTAAACTAACGGGAACATAGTTTCGAATGTATCCTAAAACACCTGTTCACTAATCGCCGGTAATTCCCTGCCCCTTCAGGTCGGCAGCCGATATTGTAAAATCATTTCCCTGCCTGATCCGTTCCAATACCAGGTTGCCTACTTTCCGGGCATCTTCTTCCAAAGCAAACCCTTTCCGCCCCGGAAGGGAAGGTATGTATGGTTGGCAGATCACTACCCGGTCGCCACAAAGAATCTGATAACCATATCCGTTCCCATTTTCTGTTTCAATTACTTTGAGACGATACGGACAAGCTTCATGCCGATCATAGAAAAAGAGGACTGAAACAGCGCAGGCAACGCATATCATACAAAGTAGCTTCTTATTCCTCTTCATATTCATAAGGTTTCAGTTCCCAGGTATCGTCAAAGTAAGAACTCGAACCACTGCCACCCGTCGCAACAATACCCCGGGTCCCGGTAGAGAAGCAAACAGCATGAATACGGGTACTTCCTTCAAACGCCGTCAGGTCGTCACCTTCCCAAAGATCGGTTGCCGGATCATAAATCCAATAATTCGAGTAATAGCTTCCTCCGGCAGTGGAACCCAGAGTCAGATAAGCTTTTCCATCGATCACAAAACTGACTCCATAGGAACGGACAATAGATGTATAGTCATCATCGTAATCATCATCACTCGTATTGGCGATGTCTCTCAGTTGTGTCCAAGGTGTAGCAGCGGAAGGGTCGAAGCACCAGAAGTCCGATACATCGGAATTATTGTTCTGCCCTCCGCAGACATAAGCTTTCCCGTCGATGACAAATGCCGTACCTCCCTGACGCTTTTGTCCTCCGAAACCATTCACGATAGTCCATTGTGAACCGGCTGCGGCAGTAGGGTCGAAACGATAAAAGTCCTTCAGGTAATTATCGTTGTAACCGGTTCCCACATAACCATAATTATCAATGCCGAAACCAAGGGCATAATAGCGGGCTCCTCCCTTGAAGTCGTCCATCTGCCTCCAACTATTCGTTTCCGGATTATACTCCCACGTATCGGACAGGTATTTCTGATCGGGATTGTATCCGGTAGTGACATACCCTTTGCTACCTACCGAGAAGCCGGTGGCAGCATTGCGGACCGTACCGGGC